>Ga0272441_10003435_pt1 | contig 30120 bp, 19 predicted proteins | sample SSMProp6N_FD_193582 | JGI IMG/M metagenome (GOLD analysis project Ga0272441, IMG submission 193582) | Marine sediment archaeal communities from Little Sippewissett salt marsh, Falmouth, MA, United States - SSM-Prop-6N | ecosystem: Environmental > Aquatic > Marine > Wetlands > Sediment ... | reverse complement strand
CGCAACGGTCAACGGCTCGCGGCCTTGAAACGTCGGGCCGGAGCGCGTATAAGGGTGTAGCCGGAGGGTAAATGGCGGCATCCATCGGGGCGTAGCGCAGCCTGGCGAGCGCGCGTGCTTTGGGAGCACGAGGTCGCGGGTTCGAATCCCGCCGCCCCGACCACGCGAGAGACCGGTTCTTCTGGGCCGGTCTTTCGCGTTGGGCCGCAGGCCCGATTCGGGCCTGTGAAGGTACGCTACCGCCCCTTAGAACCCCGTTTGGCGTGACGGAACCGCGAGGCCGTTTGACCGACGCAGGAACCTGGGCTATACTATCATATCGGCTCTTGGTCCAGCCACCGACGGGCGGCGGTAACTTCTGTCCATCTCTGTGGCCCATGGTGGCTTGGCGGGGTCAGGGCCCACGTAGTTCATGCCAGCACGGTCCTGGTGGGGAAACCGTATGGCCTCAGGCAGTGCGCAGCGTGCGCCATGACTGCCGGCGCGGTTGGGATGCATAGGAACGATGTCTTGCATCGGTCATGGGGGTAAGTGAGGGGCTGTGAATGGCCATCCTCGGTACAGGTCGGCCCGTGGGCGGCTGTCGCGTGGTCGCGACAGTCGTGGCGGCCTTGATCCTCATCGCGACATCGGGTCGCCTGGAGGGTCAGGTCCCCAGTTACGGCACGCTCTACGATCCACTACAGGTGCTGAACTTGAATCTGGAGATGGACCCGTCGGATTGGAATACGGTCAGGAACGACCTGTCCTACGATATCGAGAAGCCCGCCTACTTTTGGGCCGACGGCGAGAACAAGGTCGTCGTAAGCCTTCGCCGCAAGCCGAACCTCGCCAACGGCGACAAGGTGGCGTTGAAAATCGACGTCAACGAGTACTTCGACAACCAGCAGTGGCACGGGGTGAAGAAACTGAGCCTGGAAAACGGCTACGAGAAGAACGCCGTTTCGGAGGGGCTCGCCTGGTACATGCATCGCTGCGCCAGCCAGTTGACCAGCGTGGATTACCGGCCGCCGCTTGCCGCATGGGTGAACGTGACAGTGAACGGACAGGGCCTGGGCCTGTACGCCAACGTGGAACAACCCGACAAGACCTTCCTGCGAAACCGCGACCTTTGGATCTCGGGCGAAACGTGGCTCTACAAGCAGGGGGACATCGGTTCCCCCACGTTGGAGGCAGGGACCGGGGAAAGCCCCACCTACGCGGCGCTCGACTACAGTCCATTCCGGGCCAGGGGCGATCCGCCACCGGCCGGCTATGAGACACAGGTGCAGAGCCTGATCGACATGACCGAGTTTCTGACGGTTGGGGCGGTGAACACCTTTTCGTCCACGAACGACGAGTTGCTCAACAAGGGGAAGAACTTCTTCTTTGTAGACTACGGCGAGGGGCAGGGGCAGCGCTTGTACTTCCCCTGGGACCTCGACTCCATCTTCAACAGGGTGACCAGTAGCATCTACGAGGATAAGACCGATTACCAGAGATACCTCGTCAACGTACCGGCGTTCCGCGACCAGTATAACCAGATCATGATGGACCTGCTCGACGGTCCGCTGGCGGTGACCCCGCTGCACGATTTCCTGGATCAGTTGGAGGCGGCACTCACCCCCTCGCTGCTGGCCGACCCCTACAACAACGTAGGCAACACGCCTGGCGATATTGCAGGCTATTTCGATAATATGGATCAGTGGATAACGGATCGACACGCCAACGTACTCCAGCAGGTGCAGGCTGATATGCTTGCAGCACCATCGGCGTCGACGCCCGAACCCACGACCCTGGCTCTGGTTGGCGTTGGCCTGATCGCAGGGCTGTGCCGCCGGGTCCGGACTGCCGCACGGGGGAAGTGGTCCTCCCCGAGATGACGTGCGGCCGGGGGCTGCAAGAAAGGTCATCCTCACCGTGCACTCACCCACACTGCGACCTTCACAAGACCGCGGCCGCATCCGGTCGGCGTGGCATGCCATGGCACGGCCGGCTGCCGTAGCGGCATTGGCGGTCCTCCTCGGGTTGCTCCTCGTGCCGAGCGGAGCCCAAGCCGACCAGCTGGAATGGGACGGCAACGCTGCGGTGCTGCCCGATCCCGCGGGCGGCAGCGGCACCTGGACCGACACCGACGCCAACTGGTGGAACGGTTCGGCCCACCAGGCTTACAACACCGGGGCCGTCCCTCACGACACCCTCTTCGGCGCGATGGGAGGGACGGTCGATCTCGGCACGCCTGTGTCGGCGCGCTCGTTGCGGTTCGACGTGGGTGGTTATACCCTCTCCGGTGCCGATCTGACCTTGGCCGGCACAGGGGAGGGTTGTCACACGATTACTGTCACGGGCACCGCCGGCGCTGCCGTCTTCGCCGCGCCCGTCGTTGGCACGGATGGTTTGGTCAAGTCCGGCGCCGGCACGCTGGTGCTATCAGGCGCCAACAGCTTCGCCGGACTGGCGGTTCTCGACGGCGCGGTCAGCGTCAGCGCCGATGGGAACATGGGCAATGCAGCAGGCGCGATGATCCTTGAGGGCGGCACGCTGACCGTCACCGGGTCCAGTTCCCTCAGTGCCTCGCCCACCCGCGACTTCGTCATCGGCGACGCCGGCGGGACGTTTGACATCCAGAACACCAGCCACACGGGCCTGACCATCCGCGGCGTTCTCAGTGGCACGGGCACCCTCGTGAAGACGGGCACCGGTACCCTGCGCCTGGATGATACCAACAACATGTTCCTGGGGGACGTGCGGATAGAGGAAGGCGTCTTCCGGTTCAACGACAACGACAACGCCGGGCCCAAGGCGCTGCGCGGCAGCCGAATGGTGTTTGACCCCACCGGCGGCCCGGCCACGCTGTCGCTGGGTGGCAGCGGAGATGCCGAGACGGGAGAGGGCTCAGAACTTCGCACAGGCGAGTGGGTCTCCGCAACCACGGGTGCAGGACAGGTTCTGGCGGCCACCACGGTGACGGACCCGGCCATCGGCGCCAGCGGACACGACGTGCTTATCCTGGCTCTGGCGGACGCCACTTTCTCCGGAACCGTCAACAATTTGGCCACGGCTACCGGCGGCGTGATCGGCCCGAACAGCAAGGACGGCGACCTCGCCGTTCGGGGTATCGCCTCGCAGACGCTCTCAGGCACCACCCTTGTCAATGGCACCGTCACGGTGGCGTCCGGCGCAGGCCTGACTCTGGCCGGCGACGCGGCCATGGCCGGCGACCAGGCTAACCTCAATATCAACGGCGGCACGTTCACGCTGGATAATACCGACACCAACCTGCCGGACCGGTTCAGCGACGTCGGATCGGTCGAAACGCGCGGCGGCGGGGCGCTGGTCTTCGTCGGGAACCCGGCGGGTTCCAGCGAGTCGCTCGGAAAAATCAACCTGGGGACGTCCTTCACCACCCCGCCCAATCCACGGTCCGGGGCATTGAACGTGACCGTTGTACACGCGGCCGGGGCGTCCGCCTCGACAGTCCTGACGCTGGCCGAACTTCAGCGTGACAGTGGCCGGGCCACGATCAACTTCTCGGCAGCCGACGGAGCGGGCTCCCTGGCCCTGGGGCAGCCTGGCAGTGCGCCGCGCATTCTTTTCGCCACGCCCCCCGCAACGTCGGCAAGCGGACTGCTTTCCTCGCCTGAAGGCACTGGGTGGGCCACCGTCAACGGGACCGACTTTGCCACGTATGATCCCACAACGGGCGTCAAGGCCGTGGCCACCGTGCCCTTCGCCACGGCGACCTCATCGGACAACGCACTGGTAACCACGACGGAGGTGATTTCCGGCTCCCAGGACAAGACCGTTGCGAGCCTCACGATCAGCCCATCAGCCGGCCAAACGCTTGACCTGACGGGCACTGCGAACCTGAACACCGAGGGCATCCTGCTGGCGGGACCGCAGGCCTTCAGCATCCGCAGCACCGGCGGGGGCACAGGCGGCCTGGTCACGTCCGGATCGCAGCACGTCTACGTGCAGGAAGCGGTCCTCACGGTCGGAGTGCCGATCACGGGAACCGGCGCCCTGACCAAGTCCGGCCCCGGCACGTTGGTCCTTGAGGGTATGAACACGTACGAGGGCCCGACCACCATCAACGAAGGCACACTGCGGGCCACCCCGGGGGTCAGCCTGGGCCCCGGCGTCCTCGAACTGCGCGGCGGAGTGCTGGAGATCACGGGGGGCGGCCTCTTCAACCGCCATCTCGACTGCGGAACACCCAGCGGGCCGGGACGGATCGGTTGGACGAGCATTACCGGCCTGCCCCTGCCTGATGTCACGAAGCAGGATACCGGCAGTGGGGGCTTCGCGGCCGTGGGGGCGGATGCCGTCGTGGACCTGAACGGCCTGGGCCCCAGCGATATCGTCTGGGAAGACCCGTCCTTCCTTCGCAGCGGCTACGCCTTCGTCCTGGGTTCCCAAAACGCCGACGCCCGTGTCGAACTCGTGGACAACTTCGGCCTGGGGCTCTCCCCCCAGGCGTACAACCCGCGCGAAATCCGCGTCATCGACAATCCGGACTCCACCGCCGACGTCGCCCGCCTGTCCGGCATCATCTTCGGCGACACCGCCGCCAACAACGGAATGCTCAACGACCTGCTCAAGACCGGCAACGGCATGCTGGAACTGACCGGAGACAACACGTATATCGGCGGCACCATCATCGCCGAGGGAACGTTGCTGCTGGGGCACACCAATGCCCTGGGCCGACCCGCGCCGGGTGCTTATGTCCTACTCGGAAACCGCGGGGAATCCGCCGACGCAGCCCTCCTCGCCAACACGCCGATTTCCATCGGCCGCGACATCACCGTCCAGGGCGACGGTAGCGGATTGGCTTCCCGAATCCTCGGCGGCTCCAACACATCCGGCACGGCGACGTTCTCCGGCGACGTGGTGGCTCGCGCGGATCTCGACCTCACGGCGGCGCCGGGCGGCACGGTCCAACTGACGGGGGTCTTCGACAATGCAGAAGGCCATACGCTCACCAAGGTCGGCGAGGGAATCCTCGTGCTCGATGGCCCCCAGACTCATGGCCCCAGCGCCCTGCTGGATGTCCTGGCCGGCACGGTCTTCATGAACACGGAGGCGGGGAGCGAGACGGCCGCCAACCTCTCGGTCTCGGTGGCCGACGCGGAACTCTACTTCGGCACCAACCAGTACCTGGACACGCTCACCATTAGCGACGGCGGCAAGGTCGTCCTCGCCGGCGCTCAGGTGGTGGTGCTCAAGCACCTCGTGATGAACGGCATAGACCTCGGGGCAACCACGTTTACCCCCGAGCCGGCGACGCTGGGCCTGCTGACGCTGGGCGGGCTGGGGATGTTCCTACGCCGCCGGCGCCGTTAGGCGAACGGCAACTTATTCCCTCGGACGCGAACGGATAGCGATCCCCGGATCCATTCTTCTGCGGCAGACGGCCGTTCAAATCCAGTCAGGTCCAAGAAGACACTCTGGCCAAAACCCTGCGGCATGAGCCACGCCTGCGCAGGCGCTTACGAAGGCTCTTGCCAGACGTCGCAGCCGATATGGTTCGAACGAATGCCAGTCGCCCCGACCATCGGTAACGCGTGAAAACGCCGCTACGTACGCGGGACCCGCCCACCGGCACCTCGCGTCCCGAACACATCCCCTCACGCGGCCACGCCCGGCCCGCCTTTCGCAGTGTCCGTTTGCCGTCGCGGGTGATTCCTTCCGTCCCCGTCCGTGTGTTCGCGTTTTTTGGCCGCCCTTCAGGTTCGTTTCAGGATGCGGGTGGCATAATCCTCCAGGAGGCCCTGCGAAAACCGCATGGCCGGAGGAGGTGCGGCGTGATGGACGGGCGACCACACGGGCGAGACGTACTGTGGGCGGTTCTTGTGTGCGCGCTCACGGCGGGGTCGGGGTGTCGGATGACGGAACTCCGGGGTCCCGACACGTACGTGGGTCCATCGCGGACGCGGGCGGAGGTTGCGGCGTCGCCGTCGCGTGGTGGCGCGGCCGGGAGTGGGACGGCGCCCACGGCACCGCCGGCCCGTCCCGCGGAGGCGCCATCTTCCGACCCGGCCGGGGGTTCCCCCGCCGAGGCCGCCGGACCGGCGGTCTCGGATACGTCCCCCGGTGTCGACCCCGCGGCACCGGGGGACCCTGCATCGCCCCTTCGCCTCTCCGTCGCGCAAGCGATCGTCATGGCGCTGGAACGGAATCCGGCGCTCGCCGTCGAGCGGCTCGAACCGAAGATTCTCGATACCTACGCGGATGAGGAACGGGCCCTCTTCGACCCGCTGCTCCTCGCCTGGGTCGGGCATGAGCGGGTCCGGGCCGACGACATGAGTTCCGGGGGCGACTGGTTCCGTTTCAACACCGACAGTCTTGTCGGCGAGGGCCTCCTCACGACGCTCCTGCCCACGGGCACGACGCTGGAACTGGAGGCCGCCACCTGGATGGAGGACGCGGCCAGCGACGGCAAGCAAATGGTCCAGTCGCGGGTCGCCGGGACGGTGTCGCAGGCGCTGCTGCGTGGGGCGGGACGGGACGTGAACCTCGCCCGCGTCCGCGAGGCCCGGCTCGAGGCCCTCGCCACGACGTACGAGGTCCGCGGCTTCGCCGAACTGCTCGTCGCCCTGGTGGAGCAGACGTACTGGGACCTGGCCCTCGCGCGTCGCAAGGCGGAGGTTTACCAGGGGAGCATCGCCCTGGCGGAGCGGCTCCTGGAGGACTGCCGCAAGAAGATCGGCGCCAACGCCCTCCCGAAGAGCGCGGTGGCGGCCGCCGAGGCGGAGGTGGCGCTCCGCCGGCAGGACCTCGTGGACGCCCGGGCGGAGGCGGCCACGGCCGAGGCGCTCCTCTTCGGCCACATGAACCTCCCCCTGGCCTCCCGCGCCAAACGCGAGGTCCGCCTCGTCGGCGAACTCACGATGCCCGGCGACCCGACCGGCCCCGTGGAGGACCACGTCCGCACCGCCCGGCGGATGCGGCCGGACGTCAACCAGGCGCGGCTGCTGCTCCGGCAGGGCGAGATCCGCCTCGTGCGGACCCGCAACGGCCTCCTGCCGCGGCTCGACCTCTTCGCCACGTTCGGCCAGAGCGGGTTCGCCGAATCGTTCGGCGGGTCGTGGAAAGGAACCCGCGAGGATCGCCACGACCTGACGGTCGGCGTGCTGCTGGAACATCCCCTCGGCAACCATGCCGGCCGGGCCCGGCACCGGCGGGCCGTCCTGAACCGCGAGCAGGCGGAGCAGGCGGTCGCCAACCTCGAACAACTCGCCGAAACGGACGTGCGGGTGGCCCACGTCGAGGCGGAGCGGGCCCGGGCCAAGGTGTCCGCCGTCGCGGACACACGCCGGCTCGACCAGGAGAAACTCCGCGTCGAAACGGAACGCTTTCGCCTCGGCCAGGCCAGTTCGTTCCAGGTGGCGCGGGCCCAGCGCGACCTGACGCGGCGGCAGATCGACGAGTCCGAGGCCCTCGCCGAGTACCACAAGGCCCTGGTCGAACTGTACCGTGTGGACGGGTCGCTGCTCGGCCGGCGGGGCATCGAGGCGCCCGGTGCGGCGCCGCCGGAAGACTCAACTTCCATCCCCTGATGCCGCAAGGGTCAGGCCGTGCGCGGCGGGTCTCCGCACCCGCCGCGCCAACGGCAAGGTGACTTTCTGCGCAGGGGGTCCGGAGACCCGCCGCGCAGAACGTAGGCGGATTTCCAGTCCGCCCTTCAGGTTGGCTTAAGGTTCGGCTCCCACAATAGTGAGTGTTGGGGAGGGTGTGCGCGCGTGGCTTGGCGGAAACCGGCCGCAGCGCGCACGGCCCGCGTATCGCATCGGCGACGACGGTGAAGGAGCCATCGCCCATGAAACCGAAGATTCCGCTGGCGCGCTGGAGCCGATTCCGCGGGCTGCCGATCGTTCATGCCCTTGTGCTGGTGGGGTCGGTGGTGGGAGTGGCGTTTCTGCTGGTCCAGCGGGGCCGGACGTTCAGCGTGTCGGGCGTGGCCCGCGGGCGCATCGCCCAGGTCACCACGCCGTACGCCGCCCCCATCCAAGAGGTGCCGGTCGAACTGTACGAGGCGGTCCGCAAGGGGCAGGTCGTGGCGGTGCTCGACGATGGGGCCCTGGCGGGTCAGGCGGAAGCCGTGTCGGCAGAGATCGAGCGCCTGCGGGCCGAGCATGCCCACGAGCGGTCCCTTCTTGAAGCGGACTACCGGAACCGCCGCGCCCGATGGACCGCCGACGACGGGGCCTTCGGCGAACAGGTCGACCGCCTCACGGCCGGCGTCCAGGAACTGAAGGCCGTCCTCGGCTACGACCGCGAGTTCGTCAAGGGGCTGCGGGCAACGATGGATAATGCCCGGACGCTCGTCGAGAACGGGCTCGGCCCGGCCGCCGACCTCCAGATCGCCACCGCCGAGTACGAGGCCACCGTCCGCAAGATCGAGGAGAACGAGCGGCTCCTGGCCAGCCTGACGGAGCAGCAGCGGGAGGCCCAGCAGCGGCGAGCGGCCCACCAGGCGCAGCGGCCCGCCCCGCCGTCGGAGGCGCCGGCCTTGGAACACCTCCGCCAGGCCATCGCGGTCCAGCAGGGGCTGCTCGAGGAAATCCGGGCCCAGCGGAAGGACTACATCCTCCGGGCCCCGTTCGACGGGACGGTCGTCGAGGTCCCCGCCCACGCCACGCAGGCCGCCCTCCAGCGGCCGGGCGAGGGCGTCCTTCGCGGGCCCGGTGAGGCCGCCACCCCCGGCGACCCGATCGTGACCATCGCCCAGGACCGTCCGACGGAGATCGTCGCCTTCGCCCGCGACGCTGAAGCGGCCCGCCTGCACCTGGGGCTGGAGGTGGAACTCGCCACGACCGGCCCCAAACCGCAGCGGGCGCGAGCGGCCGTCCTCGCGATTGCTCCCACGGTCCAGCGGATGCCGGAACGGCTCTGGCCCGACGCCCGGACACCCCTGTGGGGCCGGCCGTTCCTGGTTGGCATCCCGTCCGGCATGCACCTGAGCCCCGGCGACCGGGTGACGATTACCGGCCGGTGGCCGGACCGGGTGGCCCGGGCCCCGGCGGGGGAGGGCGTGGCGCACACGACCGCGGCGGCCGGCGGGGCCGAGTAAGAAGGTGGCATCCCGCGCTCCGCCTCCCGTATGATTGGTGCGACGCGGCGGGGTGCCAGGAGCCGGCCGGTGCGTGTCCTGATTGTCGAAGACGAGGTGCGGCTTGCCCGGAACATCGGGCGGATGCTCGAGCAGCAGGCCGCCTGCGCCGTCGACATCTCGACCGACGGTCCGGACGGCCTGCACATGGCCCTGTCGAACCCGTACGACCTGATCGTCCTGGACCTCATGCTGCCCGGTCTGGACGGGCTGGACCTGCTCGCCCGCCTCCGCGACGCCGGCCGGCGGACGCCGGTGCTCGTCCTGACGGCCCGCGATACGACCGACGACGTCGTCCGCGGCCTGGACCGGGGCGGCGACGACTACCTCACGAAGCCGTTCAAGATGGGGGAACTGCTCGCCCGGGCCCGGGCGCTCATCCGCAGGTCCTACGACCGGCCGGACCCCGTCCTGCGGGTCGGGCCCCTCGAGATCAACACGGCCACGCACACCGTCACGTGCCGCGGCCGAAAGACGTCGCTGCCCGCCATGGAATACCGTCTGCTGGAATACCTGGCGATGCGGGCGGGTGAGGTCGTCTCGAAGACCGACATCATCGAGCACCTCTACGACTTCAATGCCGAGACGTTCTCGAACGTGATTGAGGTCTACGTCTCGGCGCTGCGCAAGAAGTTCGGTGCCGATACGATCCGCACCATCCGCGGGCAGGGGTACGTCCTGGGCGGGGAGGAACCGTGAGGCCCCTCTCGCTGAAATGGCGGCTCTCGCTGCTCGTCACGCTGGTGGTGGCGGTCGTGGTGGGAGCGGTGTCGGCCACGGCGTACGTGCGGATTCGCCGGACGTACCTCGGTCACATCGACCGCATGCTCACCATCATGGGCAACGCCCTGGCGACGAAGGTCGACCCGCCGCGCCCCTCGACGGACCTGGAGGCCGAGGCCCGTCACATCACCCGGAGCCCGTGGAAGGGCACCGGCACGCATTTCCGCATCTGGACGGCCGGCCGGCCGGACGACCTGGCGGCCGGCGGCGCCGAGGCCGGCAAGAAAGCCGCCTTCCTGTGGGACCTGCCGGCGGAACGGCGGCCGTCGCCCGGCCAGGCCGTGTTCTTCGACGTCCAGGACAAGAAGAAGCATTACCGTCTGCTCTGGAAATGCCTTTCCGGGGATGGGGGCGACACGCACATCGTCATCGCCCACCCGAGCAGTTACGAGCACCGCCGGCTGGACGAGGTTCTGGCGACGCTCCTGCTCGCCGGGGGCGGCCTCATCCTGGCCACCGCCGTCCTCGGGACGTGGCTGGTGCGCCTCGGCATCCGGCCCATCCGGCAGGTGACGGACCGCCTGTCGCGCCTGGGCGCGGAGGACCTGGGCGAGGAGCGGCTCGGCGACCTCGCCGTTCCGCGCGAACTCGAGCCGTTCGCCCAGGCCGTCGAGCGGCTGCTGGAGCGGCTGGATGCGGCCCTGGAGCAGCAGAAGCAGTTCGCGTCCGACGCCGCCCACGAACTGCGGACGCCGCTCTCGGTGGCCCGCAGCACGCTGGAACTGACGGCCTCTCAGCCGAGGGTGACCGATGACACCCGCGCCGCCGTCGAGGAGGCGCTCGGCGACCTCGACCGCATGGACCGTCTCATCGCCCAGTTGCTGACGCTGGCCCGCATCGACCGGACCCGCGGCATGCCGGAGCCCGTGGCCATCCGGCTCGACGCGATGCTCCACGAACTGGCGGCGGAGTACCACGCCCTTGCGGCCGGGGAGGGCGGGGCGGTGACGGCCGGCGACCTCGCCCCCTGCGTCGTCCAGGCCAACGAGAAGATGCTCGGCCTCGTCTTCCGCAACCTCCTGGACAATGCCCTCGCCTACGGTCCCGCCGGCGGGACCGTGCGGATGGACCTGGCGTACGGTCCCGGCGCGTGCTGCACGGCGACGGTGCGCGACGAGGGGGGCGGTCTGCCGCCGGACGCCCTGCCGCACCTCTTCGACCGTTTCTACCGGGTGGAATCGTCCCGCAACCGCGGCACGGGCGGGTCCGGGCTCGGCCTGGCCATCGCCCGCGAGGTCGTCCGCCGGCACGGCGGCGACATCTGGGCCACCTCCAGCCCCGAGACCCAGACCACGCTTCACGTCCGGCTGCCGTGCACCGGGGAGGCGGGCGACGGACCGGAAGAATGATGTGCCTCCATGGCACGATTCGTGCTTGCCCTCGCCGCCGCCGCCCGGTATGAAAGAAGGGCCACACGCCTGCGGCAGGAAAGGGTTCCCCCATGGCGGACGCGACGCCCTGCGGGGAGTTCACGCGCGAAGTGGAACTCCTCATCAAGTCGCACTACGCCGTCATCCTCGTCGAGACGGTCGAGGAAGAGCGCGTCGAAGGGCTGCTGGCGCACGTGGCGGACCGGCTGGGCCTGAACTTCTTCCGCTGGCAGCCGACGCGCGGGCTCCATCGGCCGGGCGCCGAGAACTTCGTCTACGGGACGCGGCAACTGGCCGGCGCCCTGGCCCATATCGACGCCACGCGGTCGCCCGGCGTGTTCCACCTCCAGGGGACGGGCGACCTGCTGGGCGACACGGCCGTCCGGGCCGGCCTGACGACGGTGGCGCGGGCCCTGTCGGCGTCCGAGAGCGCACTCGTCCTGACGGGCCTGCACCTGGACCTGCCGGCGGCGGCCGCGGCCCACGCCGCCTCGCTCCCCCTCCCGCCGCCCGACCGCGAGGAGTTCAGGCAACTCCTCCTCGCCGTCTACCGCGACGTCGCACGCCGCATGCCCGTCCGCACGGAACTCAGCCGGGCCGACCTCGACCGCCTGCTCGACAGCCTGAAGGGCCTCACGCGCATGGAGGCCGAGAAGGTCCTCACCAAGGCCCTCGTCGAGGACGGCGTGCTCACCGCCGACGACATCCAGAAGGTCTTCGAGGCCAAGAAGGCGATCGTCCAGCGCGAAGGGCTCCTCCAGTACACCCCCGCCGAGGAGGCCATGACCGACGTAGCCGACCTGGCGGCCCTGAAGGACTGGCTCGCCAAACGCAAGGCCATGATGGGCAACCCCCAGAAGGCCGAGGCGTACGGCCTCTCGTTCCCGAAAGGCATACTCCTCTTGGGCGTGCCGGGCACGGGCAAGAGCCTGTGTTCGAAGGCGGTCGCGACGGAGTGGCAACTGCCGCTGCTCCGGATGGACCCGGCGGGACTGTACAACAAGTACGTCGGCGAGACGGAGAGCAACTTCCGCCGGGCCACCGCCGTCGCCGAGAAGGTGGCCCCGGTCGTCCTATGGATCGACGAGATTGAGAAGGCGTTCACGCAGGGGCGGGAGGACGGCGGGGTGTCGACCCGCGTGCTCGGCCACTTCCTCTCGTGGATGCAGGAACGCCAGGGCGACGTGTTCGTCGTGGCCACGGCTAACGACGTGACCAAACTGCCGCCCGAGTTCCTCCGCAAGGGACGGTTCGACGAGATTTTCTTTGTGGACCTGCCCGACGCCGCCACGCGGGCGGCGATCTTCCGCATCCATCTGGCGCGCCGCCACGCCCCGCCCGAGGCGTTCGACCTGGCGGCCCTGGCCGAGGCGACGCCCGGCTTCAGCGGGGCGGAGATCGAGCAGGTCGTCATCTCGGCCATGCACTCGGCCTTTGCCGAGGGAGGCGAGGTGACGATGCGGCACCTGGTGGAGGAGGCGTCGCGGACGCACCCCTTGTCGGAAACGCGGGCCGAGTACGTCCAGTGGCTCCGCAACTGGGCCCGCGGCCGCGTCGTTCGGGCGAACTGACGGCCGGACCAGCCGCCGAAGGCGGCGCAAGACGGTAGCCCCGGACGTAAGTCCGGGGTCCGCAACGCTGGAGAGCCTCTTTATGTTGAGCCCCGGCAGGGGCGATAGAACGATTTGCGTCACACCGGGCGCGAGGCTCTTTCGCCCCTTCGGGGCTTCGGTTATGGCCGCTGTTTTGCCGTATCCCACGGCCTTGCGGCCGGGGCTACCATCTCGGCGTCGCTCGGCGACGCCCTGAACCTGCGCCGATACGTCCTCGGCGACGGGTAGGCTGCGGTGCGCCGCGCCAGACGGTTCACGTTCGGATGATAGCGAGGTGGTTCTCCGCAGCCACCGCACGACCCTCACCCATTCCGCGCGGCGGGCCTCCCGGCCTGCCGCGCGCCAAACGTGGGCTGCACGAGGCGCGGTGGCCCGGGAGGACCACCGCGCGGGAAGTTAAGGTCGGAAGCGACGCCCCCCGCAAGCCGCGCCGAGCGTTTCACATCTCCATCACGATGGTCACGGGACCGTCGTTGACGAGGTCGACGTCCATCATCGCGCCGAAGACGCCTTTCTCGACGGGCAGGCCCTCGGCCGCGAGGGCGCCGGAGAAGACCTCGTAGAGGCGCTGGGCCTCCTCGGGCGGGGCGGCGCCGATGAAACTCGGCCGGTTCCCTTTGCGCGTGTCGGCGAGCAGCGTGAACTGGCTGACCGCCAGCACCCCGCCGCCGACGTCCTTCACCGAGAGGTTCATCTTGCCGGCGTCGTCGCCGAAGATGCGCAGCCGGGCGATCTTGCCCGCCAGGGCCCGGGCCGTCTCGTCCGTGTCGCCGTGTGCGACGCCGACCAGGACCAGGAGGCCGTGGTCGATCCGCCCGACGACCTCGCCCGCGACGGTCACGCTGGCCCGGCTTACGCGTTGGATGACGGCTTTCATGGTTCCTCCTTGTGGGAAGTCGCTGCCGCGTGCACGGCGAAATAGGTTCCAGGGATCTTTTTCGCAGCGGTTGGGTCGTCGGGTCAAGACGAAAAAGACTCCTGGACCCTTTTTCGCGCCCTGCGCCTCGCCTGCCTTTGAATGAAGATTCCGCCCCCATCTGCCGACAATAGTCCTCGGAGCACGTATCCCCGGTGCCGGCAGGGGGTTGTGTCGTCCGGCACCGCGGCGCAAGCGCCTCGGGGGCAAGCAGCGAGGGGACCCCGCGATGTACAAGGACTATTTCCGTTTCCGAGAGGAACCGTTCAACATCACGCCCGATCCGCGCTTCCTCTTCCTCACCGGACGTCACCGCGAGGCCCTCGAGCACCTGCTCTACGGCATCCGGCAGCGCAAAGGCTTCATCTGCCTGACCGGCGAGGTCGGCACCGGCAAGACCACCCTCTGCCGGACCCTCCTCGGCCGCCTCGGGCCCCGTTTCCACACGGCCCTCATCCTGAACCCCGTCCTGACGCAGACCCAGATGCTGCGGGCCATCGTCGACGAGTTCGGCATCGTCTCCAAACGCCTCGACCGTCTCGGCTACCTGAATCTCCTGAACCGCTTCCTCCTCCAGGTCAATAACAACGGTCGGGACGCCGTCCTCATCATCGACGAGGCCCAGGACATGTCCGCCGAGGACCTGGAGATGGTGAGGCTCCTCTCGAACCTGGAGACCGAACGCCAGAAACTGCTCCAGATCGTCCTCGTCGGCCAGCCGGAACTCCGCAGGAAACTCGCCAGGCCGAACCTGCGGCAACTGGCCCAGCGGATCACCGTCCGATACCACCTCGGCCAGATGGACCGCGATGAGACCGAGCAGTACCTGCAGCACCGCCTCCGGGTGGCCCACGGCAATGGGATCGCCCCCGTCGTACGGTTCGACGCCGGAGCCGTCAAGGAGATCTACAGGTTCAGCCAGGGCACGCCGCGGCTCGTCAACGCCATCGGCGACAAGGCGCTGCTGGCCGGCTACGTCCATCGGACGGGTCTGATCAATCGCCGCCTGGCAAAGAAGGCGGCGGCGGACCTGAAGGAGGCCGGGGCATGAGCCTCATCAACGACGCCCTCCGCCGGGCGGATCTGGAGAAGCAAGTGAAGGATGCAGGCGGCGAGGCGGCCTCGCCTCCGCCGCTCCCGCCTGAGGAGACCGCCCCCCCCGCGCCCCGCCGCCGCACGCCGTGGAACGTCCTCCTGGGCGCCACCGTCGTAATCCTCGTCGGCGCCATGGCCTACGGCCTGTGGTGGGGCGCCGGTGCCGTCCGCGAAACGACCGGGACGGCCGTCGAGAAGGCCAACGCCGCCCTGAGACAGGCGGCGCTCCAGAGCCGCACGTCGGTCCGTCGGACGAGGACCGCAGCCGGTCCGGCCGCGCCCGCGGCCGCTGCCGACACCTCCCCGCCGGCCGGCGCCCCGGCGCCCGAACCGGCGGGCGAGAAGGTGGAACCGACCGCCGTGGCGGCCGACGGTCAGCCGGCGCCTTCCGGCACAGACGACCCGGCCTCTGCCGGGTCTGGCGCCACCGCATCCGCGGGCAGCGCGGACGTGGATGTGCCTGCCTCGGCGGAGTTCCTGAACGACGGGCCACTCGATTTGCGTCTCACGCCGGACACGGCCGACCTGCCGGCTGGCGCCGACGGGACCCGCGTGGCGGACCTCTTCAGCCGCATGCTCTCGATGGTCCAGGCGGCCGCCCAGACGCCGCCGGCTGCCGGGCAGGGGGAGCCCGCCGGGACTCCTCCTCCAGCGAAACCACAGGCGGCGCCCCTGGCGAAACGGGCGCATGCGCCGCTGCCGCCCGTCGATACCTCCGGCCTGAAGATCAGCAGCATCATGAGCGGCCCGAGCGGCGGGCTGGCGATCATCAACGGCCGCCCCGTCCGCGAAGGCGACAGCGTGGCCGGGGCCAAAGTCGTCCGCATCCGCGCCCGGACGGTCGAGGTCGAGATCGACGGCCGCCGGGCCACCCTCGGCATGTAGCCGGTGCCGCACGCCGCCGGGCCGATTCCACGCCCCGTTTTCCCTCCGGCCAGGTTCTATCTTCGTCGCGGACGGACCGCGAACTGGCGAGTGCGCCCGTCTCCTGTTAGCATGCCCGTCGGTGTGCCTCGGCCCGCCCGACCTGTTGCCGGAGAGACCCATGCCGAAATGGACCGTCCATCTGGCCGCCGTGACTTGCCTGCTGGCGGCCGTCCCTGCGCGGGCGGAGCGTGCGGCGGAGGGGGACGGTCGGCCCGCAGCACCGACACGGCTTGCCCCCGCCGACGGGGAGACCATGACGCACCCCGTCCCGAGTTTCCGCTGGGAGCCGGTCGCCCATCCCCGGGCCACGGCGATGGGCGGCACTCGGATTCAGGTCGCCCGCGACCGCGCCTTCCGCGAGGTGGTGGACGCCGATACCCTTGCCGCCACGGTCGCGTGGTACGTCCCGGACAAGCCGCTCGCGCCGGGCGATTACTGGTGGCGCGTGGCCGGGGTGGATGCACAGGGCCGGCCCGGGCTGTGGTCCGGCGCCCGGCGTTTCGCGATCCGCGCCGCACCCGAGGTGCGAATACCGAATGACGCCACGTTCGAGACGATTCGCGAGGCGATCGCGCGGGCGGCCGAGCGGGCCCCGGCACGCGTCGTCTTCGAAGAAGGCACGTACCGGCTCACGCCCGACCGGCCGCAAGCTTTGATCGACCTGGCGGACGTGGCCGACCTGGAGATCGACGGCACCGGCGCCCGGCTGGTGCTGACCCGTCCGGCGCCGCTGGCGCACCTCGCGCGGTGTCGGCGGGTGGTCGTCCGGGGGCTGGCGCTCGATTACGATCCGCCCGTCTACACGGCGGGGCGCGTGGCGTCGGTGGACGCGACGGCGGGCGCGATCGAGGCGGACATCCTGCCGGGCCATGCGCTCCCCGATGCCCACGCCGCCTACGAGCGGGACCGCAAGGGCCTCGTCGTAACCGAGGCCGACGGCTTCGCCGTCAAGCGGGGGGTGCGCCTGGTCGTCGCGCACGCCGGGTTCGAGCGGCTGGGCGGCCGGCGGGTCCGGTTCCGTTTCGACCCGCCGAGGCTGGCGCGCCACTTCGCCCCCGGCGACGTGTACGTCCTGGATCCCCGGTGGCAGAAGGCGGCGGGCGGGACGACGGTCTGCGTGCGCGGCGGGGCGGACGTCGTCCTCTACGACGTGACCCTCCACGGGGCCGCCAACGAGTGCCTGAATTCCTTTTACGCCGACCGCCACGCCCTCCTGCACGTGCGCCTCGTCCGGAAGGAGGGGCGGGCCCTGTCGGTGAACAACGGCGGCAACAATCACCACAACGCCCGGACCGGCCCCTGGATTGAAGGGTGCCTGTTCGAGAATACCGGTGACGATGTCTGCCATGTCAACGGGTACGCCATGGGCGTGGCGGAGCAGCCCGCCCCGGACACGCTCGTCCTGCCGCTCAACCAGCCGTACGACCAGTTCGACACGGAGGCCGCCCTGGACGTATGCCCGGGCGACCGGCTCCGGTTGTTCAACCGGCGGGCCGGACGGCTGCTCGCCGAGCGGCGCGTCGTGTCCGTCGAGCGACGGGGCGGGACGCTCCGCGTCGTGTTGGACGGGCCCGTCGAGGGCGTCGTGACGGGCACCGGCCACGAGGCCATCGGTTCCGGCAAGGTCACGCAGGTCTTCAACGCCGACCGGTGCTGCAACGGGTTCGTATTCCGCCGGAACGTGTGCCGCCGCGGGCGCCGCATCGGGGTCCTGGCGAAGGGCGAGGGAGGACTCATCGAGGCGAACCGTTTCGAACACCTCGGCGGGGGCGGCGTCGAGTTCTGGAACGCCCCGTTCGAGGGGCTCGGCGCCCGCGACTACGTGGTCCGCGACAACACGATCGTCGGGTGCCAGCGGCTGGACCGCCGGGACGCCGGCATCTGGTGCACGGCGTTTCGGCCGGGCGGCTCGAAGATTCATCACAATCTGTTGATCGTGGGGAATCGGATCGAGCGAGGCGGCGTGCCCGCCATCGACCTTGGCGACGCCCGGGGCGTGGTCGTCCGCGACAATCGCATCGTCCGTCCCCGGGGCGAGGAGGTGCCCCCGAGCCGCCTCATCCATCTGCGGAACGTGGAGGACGTGCAGGTGGACGCCCCGGCGCTGCGGCAGTAGCGGAGGCCGTTACGGCCGAGCGGCCTTCCATCCCCCCGCCATGACCCGCCGGAGCCGGTCGGCCACGCCCTTGTGCGCGGGGTCGTCGATGAGGTTCGCCTCGGCCACCGGCCCGTGCGAATGGTCGTACAGTTCCCGTTCCAGGACCTTGCCCGTCTGGCGGTGCCGCCACTCGGTGTACCGCCACGTCGCGGACCGCAGGCTGTAGCCCATGAGGCGGCCGCGCGGGTACTGGCTGAACGCGGCGGTCTTCCACGGGCGGGCGGGATCGGCGAGCAGCGGCATCATGCTCGTCCCCTCGCAGTGGTCGGGCACGGGCAGGCCGCACGCCTCGGCCAGCGTCGGATAGATGTCGACATATTCCGTCATGGCGGGGCAGACCTGTCCCGGCTTCGTGCCGGGCACGCGGAGGAGCATCGGCACGTGGGTGTCGAGTTCGAAGTTCGTGTGCTTGCACCAGTCGCCGTATTCGCCCAGTTTCCACCCGTGGTCGCCCCACAGGATGACGACGGTCTTCTCCGCGAGGCCGAGGGCGTCGAGGGTGTCGAGCAGCCGGCCGATCTGCCGGTCGACGTACGACACGCACGCCCAGTACCCGTGGATGAGCCGGCGCGTCGTGGCCGCGTCCAGGTCGCCGTCCTTCGGGATGTCGCTGTAGGCCCTGAGTTCGCCCCAGTTGGTGAACGCGAGGCGCGGGGCTCCTGCGGGTTCGTCCGCCGCGGGCAGCGGGATGGCCGACCGATCGTACCGGTCCCAGTACCGCTTGGGTGCGACGAACGGCAGGTGCGGCTTCCAATAGCCGACGGCCAGGAAGAACGGCCCGTCTCGCGGCTCGCGCAGGATGCGCAGGGCGGCGTCGGTGATCGCCCCGTCGCCGTAGGCGTCGTCCGGCACGTCGAGGCATTCGGTGGAGGGTCCGGCGGCGTAGTTGTAGCGCCGGCTGCCGGTGAGCCCTTTCTCGCGGGCCTCGGCCATGCGCTGGCGGCGTCGGCGGTTGGTCGCCTCGTCGGCGTACATGGGCCGGCCGACGCGCGGCCGCTCGCTCCAGCCCTTCGGATCGTCGTGCCCGTGGTGGTAGATTTTGCCGAGCGATGCCGTGTGGTACCCGTGGGCGCGGAAGTGCTGCGGCAAGGTGCGCACGCCCGGCAGGGTGTCCTTGACGGGATGCTCCAGGTCGTAGATGCCGGTGGAGTCCGGCCTCAGGCCCGTCAGCAGGCTCGCCCGCGACGGGGCGCAGATGGCCTGCTGGCAGTAGGTGTGCGTAAACCGCGTGCCGGACGCCGCCAGCCGGTCGATGTTCGGACTCTTCACGTGCGGGTGGCCGTAGCAGCCGAGTTCCGGCCGGAGGTCGTCCAGCGCGATGAAGAGGACGTTGGGCTTCGCGCCGTCGGCGGCCCGCGCGGCTCGCCATGCTCCAGCCAGTGCGGTGGCCGCGAGGCCGCCCGCGGCGGCGCCCAGGGCGTGTCGAAGAAGGGATCGGCGGGTCAGGTGCGGCATGCGTGGCTCCTTACACGGTCCACGGCGACCGCATATTTCGGCCCATCAGGCCGGCGGCGCCGGGGTCGTCGAGAATCTCCTGCGTCTCCGGGTCCCACCGGACGCGCCGCCCGAGGCGCATCGCGATGTTCCCGAGATGGGCGATCGTGATGGACCGGTGCCCGACCTCGACGGGCGTGATCGGCTCGCCGCCGTGGCGAATGCAGTCAAGCCAGTCGCGGCGGTGGCCCTGCCGATGGTCGCCGCGCGGACGGGCCAGGTGAATCTCGCCCGCGCGAATCTCGTCGCGCACCAGGTCGGCCGGTTGGGTCGTCAGCCCGGCGCGCGTGACGTGGACCCAGCCATCCTCGCCGATGAAGCGGACGCCCTGCCGAAGCCGGTCGTTGCTCGCCACCTCCAGCACCCGGCTGTCGGCGTACGTGCAGGTGAAGCGGTAGTGCGTGGCGGCGTCGTACAGGCCGTCGCCGGGAAAGACGCCGGTGCCCTCGACGGCGACGGGCCCCGTGCGGTCGGTCCCCATGCCCCATTGGGCGATGTCGATGTGATGGGCGCCCCAGTCCGTGACCTGCCCGCCCGAGTAGTCGAGGATCCAGCGGAAGTTCCAGTGGCACCGTTTCTCGGTGTACGGCGCCCACGGAGCCGGGCCGAGCCACAGGTCGTAATCGAAGCCGTCCGGCACGGGCATGACGGGCTGCGGTTCGATGGTCGGCCCCGTGCCGATGCCGATCTCCACCCTGGCGACTTTGCCGATGCGGCCGTTGCGGACGAGTTCGCACGCGCGGCGGAAGTGCCGCGTCGATCGCTGCCAACTGCCCGTCTGCCAGACGCACCCGTACCGGCGGACGGCCCGCACGATGGCCTTGCCCTCGTCGATGGTGTAGGCGAGCGGCTTCTCGCCGTACAAGTGCTTCCCGGCGCGGATGGCGGGGATGGCGAGGGCGGCGTGCCAGTGGTCCGGCACGGCGATGATGAGGGCGTCGAGGTCCGGCCGGCGGATGATCTCGCGGAAGTCCGCCACCGCCATGCAGTCGGACGTGCCGTACGCCTTGTTCACGATGTCGGCGGCCCCGTACCGGCGGGAGGCGTCGACGTCGCACACGGCGGCGAGGCGGCAGTCGGTCTCCTGGACGAATCCCTTGACGTGCCTGAGGCCCATGCTGCCGAGGCCGATGGAGCCGAGAGTCAGGCGCTCGCTCGGCGGCGGTTTGCCGTCGGCCCCGCGGGCGCTCGCCCGGACGATCGCCGGCCCCGCCAGGACGGCCGCCGCGCCGCGGACGAGGAGGTGACGGCGGGTCAGTCCTACGACGCACCTTTCCGCGCGGCGGGCCTCCCGGCCCGCCGCGCAGGGCCGAGATGGGCGTTCTGGGCGCGCCGCGGCGTTACGCCTGCCACGTGCCCGGCCGTGCGATTTCCCTTGGGAACCGCTCACGCCTGCTCTCCCCGCGCCGCGTCCAGCAGTCGGATCCACGCGCCCACGTAGTGCCCGTGGTCGTGATACGTCCGACCGCTGACGAGGTTGCCGTCCACGACGCACGGCTCGTCGACGAAGATGCCGCCGGCCACCTCCAGGTCGAACCGGCACTTGGGGACGGTCGCCATCCGCCGGCCCCGGAGGCACCCGGCATAGGCGGGAATCTCCACGCCGTGGCACACGCTCGCGATGGGCTTGTTCGCCTCGAAGAAGTGCCGCGTGATCCGCACCAGGTCTTCATCGTACCGAATATACTCCGGCGCCCGGCCGCCCGAGAAGAAGATGCCCGCGTAGTCGGCCGGGTCGACGTCGGCAAAGGCCACGTCGGCCTCGATGGTGTACCCCTCCCACTCCTTCGTGATGGTCCACCCGGGCTTGACCTCGTGCAGGACCATCTGGTACCGGCGTTTCTCGGGGGCGGCGACGACCGGCTCGAACCCCGCCTCCTGGAGGCGGTAGTACGGGTACAGCGTGTCGACGGTCTCGGTGGCGTCGCCGATGACGATCAGCACCTTGTCCACGTGACGGCTCCTTCGGCAGCCGGGGTCCAAGCGCATCGCGAGTTACCATCATGGCTTCCGGCGCCGCGCCATGCAACCCCGAATGCGCCGCTCGGCGTTGACCTGCCGCCCGTCCCGGCGTATGGTGGTGCCGAACACTTGCACGCGGAGGAGATCGCATGGCCGCAAGGCACCCCATGAGTCGGCGCGCATTCCTCGGACGGGCGGCCGGCGGGGCAGGGGCCGCCCTCGCCGCGGTCACCGTGCTCTCGGGCGGCGCCGTCGGCAAGACGGCCCCGTCGGACCGCATCACGGTCGCCTGCATCGGTATGGGCCGCCAGGCCGTCTACTCGAACGTCCGCTTCTTCCTGGGCCAGGACGACGCCCAGGTCGTGGCCGTGTGCGACGTCGACCGCTGGCGCCTGGATAAGGCCAAGAAGCAGGTCGAGTCGCATTACGCCGGCGGCAAGCAGTCCGGCGCCTACGCCGGGTGCGGCGCCGTCGTCGATTTCCGCGACGTCCTCGCCCGTCCGGACGTGGACGCCGTCATGATCTCGACGCCCGATCACTGGCACGTGCCGATGGCCAACGCCGCCGCCCGCGCCGGCAAGGACGTGTGCCTGGAGAAACCGATCACGCTGAGCATCGCCGAGGGCCGGGCGATGGTCGAGACGTTCCGCCGCACCGGCCGCGTGTTCCGCGTGGACAGCGAGTTCCGCAGCATCGAGGTCTTTCAGCGGGCGGCCGAACTCGTCCGGAACGGGCGCATCGGCCGCCTTCAGCGGATCGGCGTGGGCGTGCCGAAGGGCGACGTGGGCTGTTCGCCCCAACCCGCAATGCCCGTGCCGGACGGCCTCGACTACGAGCGGTGGCTCGGCCCCGCGCCGGCGGCGCCGTACACGCTCAGCCGGGTCCATACGCCGGAGAGTTTCGCCCGGCCGGGATGGATGCGCTGCCTCGATACCTGCGAGGGCATGATCACCAACTGGGGCGCTCACCTGTGCGACATCGCCCAGTGGGGTCATGGCACCGAGCGGACGGGGCCCGTCGCGGTCGAAGGGCGCGGCACGTATCCGACGGACGGTCTGTGGAACGTCCTCCTGGACTTCGATGTCCGCTACCGCTTCGCGGACGGCGTGGAGATGACCTACAACACCTCGCGCCCGTACGTTCGCTTCGAGGGCGACGAGGGATGGGTCGAGGCCGCCTACGGCAACCGGCAGATGAAGGCGAGCCCGGCGTCGCTGCTGCGCGAGCGGCCGCGGGCCGGCGAGGTCCACCTGCCGCGCGTCCACGAAAAACGCAACTTCCTCGACTGCGTCCGCAGCCGACGTCACACGATCGCCGACGCTGAGATCGGGCACCGGACCACCAGCCTGTGCCAGGTGGCCCACATCGCCATCCGGACGGGCCGGTCGCTGCGGTGGGACCCGGAGCGGGAGGTCTTCCCGGACGATGCGGAGGCGAACCGTCTGCTGAGCCGGCCCCTGCGGAGCCCGTGGACGCTCTGACGATCAGGGCAGCCGCAGCGTGATCGCCACGACGCCGAGCGTCGCCTCCTGCTTCGGGTCCGCGGGACGGAGGCGGATGGTGCGAATCGGCTTGTCGGGATGCGGGTTCGGCCAGCGGAGACTGTACAGGTACCGGATGGGGCCGACGGGGTCGTCCGGGTCGACGATCATCGCCGGCCGGGCCCGCTCGCCGACGAACTGCACACATCGCGGCCGCCCGTCCTGGATGGTCGCCAGGCGTTTGCGCTCCGCCAGCCGCACCTCGTTCTCCGGCGCCTCGCCGAGCGGGACGACGTCGATGCCCGCCGTCGTGCCGTCCTCATAAACGAGGTCGTACCGGCCTACAGGGACGAACCGCGTCTCGCCGGCGCAGCCGTGAAGCACGTAAACGGTGCGGGCTTGCCGGCCGACGGGCACGGTGATATTTGCGGGCGGCGGTTCGTTGCTCGCCGTCGCTGGCGCGCGGGCGGACCGCAGGACGATGGCCGCGCGGCCGCCGTTTTCCTTCGCGTCGAGCACCTCGAACGGCACGCCGTGGATCGACCGGCGGCCGGGGGCGAGGTCCGGAAACGCCTCGCCGAGCCAGGCGCCCTCGCCGGTCAGCGGCCGATTGGCCGCCTCCCGCAGGTCGACGGTGTGCCACGGCACGTTCTCGGCGTCGGCGAGGGCGGGCCAGGGCGGGTCGGTCGTGGCGCGGGCGCGATGGGTCCGGAACTCCGCCAGCCGCGCCAGGCTCCCCGCCGCGACGGCCCGGTTCGGCCAGCCGTCGCGCTCCCGCAGCGGGCTGTCGCCGCGCGGCCGGAAGTCCAGGGCCTCCGCGTTCTCGAACCGCGGCGCGATGAACCGCGACCCCACGTCCTGCCCGGTTACCTGCTGCCACGCCTCCAGGCAAAGGTCCATGCCGGCGAGGTGGAACGTCCGGTCCTCGGCCGGGCCGTACCAGAGATTCCGGTTGCTGCGGAGGGAGCGGAGGAGGGGCGCGGTCGCCGGCGCCCGCACGAGCGGCGTCCCGGCCTCGGTGGCGACGACGGCGCTGTCGCGCCACGTCCAGTCGCGGACACTCCCCGGGACGGGCCGGGCGATCGTCGGATGGACCCGGCCGTCGGCGGTGGGCCCGGTGACCTCAATCTGGCTCCGCCCGTTGGCGTAGAGCGTACCGTTCTGGAGGACCCCGCCGGCCGTCTGGGCGAGGAGGAGCCCGGCCCCCTCGTTGCGGGCGAGGACGGCGTCGCGGACGACGACCGGGCCGCTGCTGAACGTGACGGCGAGCCCGGCCCGGCGGTTCCCGACGGCGCGCACGCCGTCGAGGAGCACGCGCGGGCCGGCGTCGTCGAGCCACACGCCGGTACACGCGTTATCGTGGGCGTCGACGCGGCGGAGGACGGCCGACCGGACCTGCTGCCACGTCTTCAGGCCGGCGACGCGGCCGGCGGTCACGCCGCCCCACGCGCCGCGCCAGTTGTTGTGGGCGACGGTCAGGTCCTCGGCGAGGAGGTCGTCGGCGGCGCCCCACCGCATGCCGCAGCCGCCGTTGTGTTCGGCGGTGCACCGGCGGAGCGTTACGGCCCGGACGCCCTGCAATCGGAGGCCGGCGGCGTTGTTCCAGAGGAACGTGCAGTCCTCGATGAGGACGCGGCGGGCGTCGCGGACGTGGACGGCCGCCGAGGACCGCAGCGTGCCCGCGTGATGCTGGACGAGGAGGTTCCGCAGGACGACGCCCCCGCCGCCGCGGATCTCCAGGAGACCGGCGTCGCGGCGGGAGGCGGCGCGGACCGCGACCTCGATGCGCGACCGGCCGCGCTCCGCGCCCATCGGGAGGGCGAGGTACAGGCGGCCGTCGTCGCCGACGGCGGGCGAGCCCTCGTCGACGCAGAACGTGCCGGGCTCCAGGTGGTCTGCGGAGAGGGCCTGGCGAAGCAGTTCGCCATCGACGAAGACCATCTCGCGGCGTCGGCCGACGGCCCGGGCCCGCCAGGCGCCGTCCGGGACGCCGGGCTCGATCGTCACGATGGCCGACGTGCCGCACGGCCGTCCGCCCTCGGCCAGGGCGACGACACGGTACTGGTAAAGGCGGACGGCGTCGGGTCCGGCGCCCTCGACGCTCTCGTCGACGAGGCGGCCGGTGGCGGCGGGCAGTTGGGTGACCGTTCGCCAGGGCGTTTCGTGTTCCTGTGGATCAAAGGCGGTGTCCTTGCGCTCGACGCGGTAGCCGGCGATCTGGGCGCGGCCGGCGGGCGGCTGCCACTCGAGGACGGCCGTGCCGTCGTCCGGGGCGAGACCGCGGACACCGCAGGGCGGGTGGTCCCCCTCAGGCCGGCCGGAGACGTGGACGCGTGTGTCGCCCCACTCGCGAGGCCACGGGGCCGACAGGATGCCGGGGCGGCCTTCCACGGGCTGCCAGCGGTCGGCGTCGCTCCAGTCGTCGGAGCCGGTGAGAATGACCCGGCCGTTGGCCTCACCCTCGATGACGAGCGGCGCACCCGGTGCGTCGGGCCGGTGGACGGTCACCTCCTCGCGGTACGTGCCGACGGCCAGGCGGATGCGGACGCCCTGGCCGGCCTCGAGGAACTTGGCGGCGACGTCGACGGCGGCGGCGAGCGTGCGGAGGGGGGCACCCCGGTTGCCGCCGGTCGCGGAATCGTCGCCCTTGGCCGGGTCCACGTAAACGGTCTGGGCCAGGACCGATTCATCGATCTCGGCGCCCGCGACGGCGTCGGCCCAGGCGGCGGGGTCGACGGGCGGGGGAGGATTGCGCTGCCCTTCGAGAGTGCCCCGCTGCTCCCGCAGCGGGTTCGATTCACCCTCGCGCTGGGCGGGTTCCTCGCAGCCGGTCAGACCGATGGCCAACAGGGCGAGGACGGTCCATGCCGCGGACCCCGGGCCCTTCGGGATGCCGATGGCTCGTTTCATCGGGGGCATCTTGCCAGAAGCCCCCTTCCATTGCAAACCGATTGCGCGGGGAGTTCACCTTGACGGGCCCGTCCGCTGCGGCTACCGTGGCGGGCATGGTGGGTTCCAGACCGTCTATCGGAAAGGGAAACGCATGGCATTGCGAGATCGCCGAGTAAATCGCCGGAGGTTCCTGGGGACGGCCGGCCGGGCCGCCCTGGCCGGGGGGTTGGCGGGATTGCTGCCGGGCCGGGTCGGCTGTGTGTCGGCCGGGTCGAAACCCGATGCCGTCGACCGCCCGCCGAACATCGTCATCGTCTTCACCGACGATCAGGGGTACCAGGACCTGGGGTGCTTCGGGTCACCGGATATCCGGACGCCGAATATCGACCGCCTGCGGGCCGGGGGCATGAAGTTCACGGACGCCTACGTCGCCCAGCCGGTGTGCGGGGCCAGCCGGGCGGCCCTGCTGACCGGCTGCTACCCGAACCGCATCGGTCTGCTCGGGGCGCCCAGCCATCGGGCCAAGCACGGCATTGCCGAAGGCGAAATGACCATCGCGGAACTCGTCAAACAGAAGGGGTACGCGACGGCCATCTACGGCAAATGGCACCTGGGCCACCTGCCGCCGTTTCTGCCGACGCGGCACGGCTTCGACGAGTACTTCGGCCTGCCGTACTCGAACGACATGTGGCCGTACCATCCTGAGCGTCCGGGCGGCTACCCGCCGCTGCCGCTGTACGAGAACGAGGAAATCGTCGACAAGAACGTGACGCACGAGGACCAGACGCACCTGACCACGTGGTACTCGGAGCGGGCCTGCAACTTCATCACCGAGAACAAGGACCGCCCGTTCCTCTGCTACGTGGCGCACAACATGCCGCACGTCCCGCTGCACGTGTCGGAGAAGTACGACGGGAAGTCGAAGCGCGGCCTGTACGGCGACGTCATCATGGAGATCGACTGGGGCGTGGGCCGCATCCTTGAGACGCTCGAGCAACACGGTCTGACGGACCACACGCTGGTCCTCTTCACCTCCGACAACGGGCCGTGGCTCTCGTACGGGACACACGCCGGCTGCGCGCTGCCGCTGCGGGAAGGCAAGGGCACCACGTGGGAGGGCGGCGTGCGTGAACCGACCGTCATGCGGTGGCCGGGCCGCATCCCCGCCGGCTCCACGTGCACCGAGCCGATCATGACGATCGATTTCCTGCCGACGTTCGGCCACCTGACCGGGGCAACGCTGCCGGACCATCCGATTGACGGGCTGAACGTCTGGCCGCTCATGGCCGGCCGCGAGGGCGCCACCTGCCCGCACGACGCCTTCTACTTCTACTGGGGCCGGCATCTCCAGGCCGTGAGGATGGGCAAGTGGAAACTGCACTTCCCGCACGCCTACCGCACCCTGGCCGGGCGGGAGGGCGGCACGGGCGGGAAGCCGGTCAAGTACGAGCAGGCCAAGACCGGCCTGGCGCTCTACGACCTGCGGGCCGACATCGGCGAGACCACGAACGTGGCCGAGGCGCACCCGGACGTCGTCAAACGCATCCAGGCCCTGGCGGACGCGGCGCGCGAGGATCTCGGCGACTCCGCCAGGAAGGTGCGGGGCAAGGGCCTGAGGCCCGCCGGCCATGTGTGAGAGTGGCGCCATGAATGAAGTGGTCCGCAAGCCCGTCACGTACCGCCCGATCGGCATCATCCGGAGCCCGCACACCGACCGGGAGGCCGCGCCGATTCAACCGGTGTACGCGGCCGGCATCGAGGGCCGGGCCGAGATCCTGGCCCAGTTCGAAGAGGGCCTCGCGGACCTGGAGGGGTTCAGCCACCTCATCCTGGTGTATCATTTCCATCGCGTGGGCGGCGTGCGCCTGCGGGTCACGCCGTTTCTGGAGGACGCCGAGCACGGCGTCTTCGCGACGCGGGCGCCGTGTCGGCCGAACCCGATCGGGGTAAGCGTGGTCCGTCTCGTGCGGCGCGAGGGCCGGGTGCTGCACCTGGCGGACGTGGATATCCTGGACGGCACGCCGCTGCTGGACGTGAAGCCGTACGTGGCGCGGTTCGACGTCCGGGAGGGCGTCCGGAGCGGGTGGCAGGACGGCGTGGACGAGGGGACGGCCCGGGCCCGCGGCCGGCGAGAGAGGGGCGGGCCGGGGCCGCTGGCCTAGCCGCGGGAGCACGTAAAAGGGCCCCTCAGCGATACGCAAGTGTCCAAACGTTCACTTCAGGCTGTTTCCCGGCCCCCAAACGCGGCGTCGGCCGAGAATTTGTAGACCGGTTCGCGGATTCTGACGATATCAGAAGCAGCGAATCAACGGGTGACGGGGGCCATGCCTCACCCTTTTCGCGCTGGGACGACGGGACGCAGCTGCCAGGGGGATGCTATGGGTACTTCGACCGTTGCGGATTCGGTGTTCGTGGCCCGACAGCCCATTTTTCACCGGGCCAAGAACGTCCACGGGTACGAGTTGCTCTTCCGATCGGGGAAGGAGAACACGTACACGGGCACGGACGGCGACGCCTGCACGCGGGACGTCATCGCGTCGAGTTTCGTGGATATCGGGCTCGACGAACTCACCGGGGGGCAGCGCGGATTCGTCAACTTCACGCGGAACCTGCTGCTGAGCGACGTGGCCGACCTCCTGCCTCCCGACTTCGTGACCGTCGAAATCCTCGAAAACGTGGACCCGGACGAGGACGTCATCCAGGCGTGCAAGCGCCTGAAGGACGAGGGGTATACCCTGGCGCTGGACGACTTCGTCGTGGCCGACGAGGGGCACCCGCTGCTCGACCTGGCGGACATCGTCAAGGTGGACTTCGCCGGCACGACGCCGGAGCAGCGCAAACGCCTGGCCGGCTACCTGAAGAAGCAGAGGATCAAACCGCTCGCCGAGAAGGTCGAGACGGAAGAGGACTTCCAGCAGGCCGATGCCGACGGGTATCAATACTTCCAGGGGTACTTCTTCTCGAAGCCGATCATCCACGAGGGGAAGGCGATCGCCGGCAACAAACTGGCGTACCTGCGGCTTCTGGAGCAGCTGAACCGGCCGGAAATGTCGTTGGACCAGATCGAGGGCGTCATCAAGCAGGACGTGACGCTCACCTACAAACTCCTGCGGTTCATGAACTCGGTCTGGTTCGGTTTGCGGTACAAGGTTTCGAGCATCAAGCGGGCCCTGGTGATGCTGGGGCCGAAGGAAATCCGCAAGTGGTTCGCCCTGGTGTCGCTGCGGCAGATGGGGACGGACAAGCCGAACGAGTTGTTGCTGCGCGGCATGCTGCGGGCGCGGATGGGCGAGGGCGTCGCCCCGCTGACCGGCATGGAAAACCAGGCCTCCGAGATCTTCCTGATGGGCATGTTCTCGGTGATGGACGCCCTGCTCGATGCCCCGATGGCGGACATCATGCAGAAACTCCCCCTCGATGAACAGGTCAAGGGCGCGCTGCTCGGGCAGAAGACGCCGCTGAGCGGCGTGTACGACCTGATCACGTCCTACGAACTCGGCCAGTGGCAACACCTGACGAAGCACGCCGAGGCGCTGAAGGTGGACGTGGGGGTCCTGCCGCCGGTCTTCGGCGAATCGCTGAAGTGGGCGAACCAGGCGTTCGCGTCGGTCAATCAGGACTAAGCCTACTACGCTACTTCCCGCGCGGCGGGCCTCCCGGCCCGCCGCGACTGAGGCCGCTTCAGCGGCCTTCGTCCGGCGGCTCACCTTATCTGGGGACACAATACTATTTTCCCTCCTCCTTCCTGGGCCGGCCCGGCGTGCCGGGGACGAGTCGCCGGTCCAGGCGGCGCTCCAGCCGACGCAGGAACGAGACGGGGCCCAGCGGCCGGCCCGTCCGGCCGTGACGCCGCAAGCGCTCCAGCATCGCCTCATCTGCCTCAGCAGCGAGGTACGCCCGCCAGTCGGTCACCTCGGCCACGAGCGGTCCGCCGGGGGCGATCAGCGCATCGCCGCGGCCCTGGACGTGGGCCCGGGCGCTCGACCACGGCCACTCCCACGCCCGACGCACCAGGCCCGCCCGCACCGGGTTCCGTTCCACGTACCGCACTGCGGCCAGCGCGTGACACCGCTGCATGACGAACGAGCCGAACCGGCCCTGCCACAGGTAGCCCCGCCACCCCTCGCGGAAGTTGACCCGGCGGGTGTACCGCCGGTGGGCCTCGCCGACGGCCCGGGCCAGGGCCTCGGCCGTCTTGGGCACTGCGATCAGGTGGACGTGGTTCGGCATGAGGCACCACGCCCAGATGGCCACGCCCCGGTCGGCGCACTGTTCGGCCATCAGGGCGAGGTACGCCTCGTAGTCGTCATCGGAGAAGAACGTGGGCAGCCGGAGGTT
>Ga0272441_10003433_pt1 | contig 30131 bp, 26 predicted proteins | sample SSMProp6N_FD_193582 | JGI IMG/M metagenome (GOLD analysis project Ga0272441, IMG submission 193582) | Marine sediment archaeal communities from Little Sippewissett salt marsh, Falmouth, MA, United States - SSM-Prop-6N | ecosystem: Environmental > Aquatic > Marine > Wetlands > Sediment ... | reverse complement strand
TGAGCCCGCCACCACCGAAGAGCCGACCGCGCTGACCCCCGAGCCGCTGCCGACCCCCACCCTCACCCCGGAACCGGAAGCCGCCCCCGAACCCGAAAGCGAACCGGCCCCGGAAACGCCATCGGAGACGGACGCTGAAACCGAACCAGAAACAGAGACCGAGACTGTCCCCATGGCCCCGGCCGTCGGCCACCGCTTCCCCGATTTTCAGATACAAACCCCTGATGGCAAAACATCCTGGATGAGCGATTATAATAGCCCTCTAGTATTAAACTTCTGGCATACCAGATGTTCTCCATGCACCACCGAGATGCCGATTCTTGAGGAAATTTATAATGATTACAAAGAAGCGGGGTTGATATTAATCGCAGTCAACATCGGCGAGAGTCGAGATACCATCGTTGAATTCATAGAAGATGAGAAGGTCGAGATTCCATGGATATCTAGCTATGCGCTTTACCAGCAGTACCTGGTACAATACCTGCCGACGACCTTTTTCATCGATTCCAAGAGCATCATCCAGGACATCAAGGTCGGCGCCTTCCGCAGCCGGAACGACCTTGAGAATCACCTGAAGACAATCATGCCCTCCCAGCCCTGATACCGGGCTAATAATTTCTTAAAAAACTGTTATATGATATAGGGGCTTCGATACTCGGGCGGCCGGAGAATGTGATACTCGGGCAGCCGGAACGTATAATCTGATATGTAAGCAGAAAATCCGTCCCCCGGATTACTGATGACCGATAAGGAGGCAGATTGGCGCAGGAGACCGAAGAGCGCACCCGACAGAACCGGTGGGAAGCCTTTGGCGAACTCTACGAAGAATACCTGCCCAAGGTTTATCGTTATGTCAAATACCGCGTCGGTGACGTCGCCACTGCGGAGGACATCACCTCGCTGGTCTTCGAGAAGGCGCTGGCCAAATTCCGCGATTATCAGGCGGAACGAGGCGCCATTTCCACCTGGCTCTTCACCATCGCCCGCAACTCGGTTATCGATTATTACCGGCGGCGCAGCAAGCAGCGGACGGTATCACTGGATGATGTCCAACCGACCACGGAGGAGGGCGACCCGGTCGCCGAGGAGATTGCCCGGCGCGAACTGCGGGCTCTGCTACAGCTCTGCCTCGACGTCCTGCCCCGCCGCGAGCAGGACATCGTGTCGCTGAAGTTCGGAGCGGAGGCCAACAACCGCCAGATCAGCCGCCTGCTGCAGCTGACCGAATCGAATATCGGCACCATTCTTTACCGCGCGGTGCGTAAATTAAGGGACTGTGTCCAAGAGAGAAGCAATGGCCGACAAAGATAAGGATAAGATCGGAAACCAGTTTCTGGAACAGGTGGAGCGCCTGCTGGCGGGCCGGACGGTCGATAGCGAGGCCATCCCCGACGACGACTATCGGCGCACACTCGACTTCGCCCGGCAGATAGCCGTCACCCGTGACGAGCTCCATCCCGACTTCCGCCGCCGTCTGAAAGCACGGCTGCTGGCCCGGCTGGTCGAGATGGAAGAGAAAGGCCGCCCCGTCACGTCTTCCTGGTGGCGGCGGCCCGTCTGGGGAGTGGTGATTACCGTCGTCGTGACTGCGGTCTCGCTAGGCATCATGTGGCGGACGGGGGTCTTCACGCCCCTGGCCGAACCACCCACCACTCCGTGGGCACCAATAACCCCCACAACCCCAACGACACCAGCAGAGCCCGCAACTCCATCAACGCCGTCGGTACCGGCACCATCCGAAACACCCTCCATCCCGACCGCCCCCGCGGAGCCATCCGCTCCCGCTCCGAAGGCCTTCGAGTTGGTGGAGCTGAAGGCGACCCCGCTGGAGGATACCTATGCCGGGGGTGGTGAGGTCGCGATTGAGCTTACGGTCACCAACCGCGGCCCCGAGACCATCAAAGTCGGTCCCTTCCCGCCAGAGGTCACCATCACCTCGCCGGAGAAGGGGGTAGTCCTGGAATTGAACGCGGGCAATGAGGAACTGACCGTCGATTCCGGAAACAGTGAGACCTACTACTTCACCTGGAACCAGCGGGATAACGCCGATAACGCCGTCGCCAGCGGCGAGTATTTCGTCACCTTTACCGCCTACCTCCGCCGCGACGAGCTGACCCAGCCGACCACCTTCGGCACCGAGGTCGTTATCTACTAGCCGCAGGCCGTCCCCGGCGCGCCCCAGACCACCCCCAAATCAACCAACCGGAACACACCCCCACCACTGCTTATTTTTACGTCTCTTACGAAATTTGTGATACTTTTCCCCCGCGCGGCGTATAAAGGTTTAAAGCAAACTTTTTAGACGGAAAAACAAGGGGGAATGCCTATGCTTGAGACCCGATTCTCAAAACGACCGACTACGGAAGGAGACTGTAAAATGAAAAAACTACGAATGAATAATAAAGCCATCGCCTTGATTATCAGCGGGGTGATACTGACCACGCTGCTGGCCTCATGCACGGCAGCGCCCGAGGTGATGACGCCAACCACGCCCACTACCCCTAGCACCCCATCAATGCCAACTGAGCCATCTATGCCCTACACTCCCGCCGCCCCGTCAGAGGGAGGCTGGGCTGGTTCGGCACCCTCACCAAACGCCAACTCCAGCATCGGGCTGGCGGCCGGGGGCGCCAAGGACATCAACAACTTCCGCGAGAACATTGCCCAGGGCTACCTGCCCCTGCCCAGCGACATCACCTACGAGGGGCTGTTCTACGATTACTACTTCGACACCGGGGCCGCTCTTCCCTGCGACAAGCTCTTCTGCCCGGCCTACAGCTACGCCGTCACCCGCGACCCCATCTCCGGCGAGGAGGAATACTACCTCGCCGTCGGCCTTAACTCGGGGATGAAGCAGAGCGATTTCGAGCGCAAGCAGTTGAACCTGGTCATCGTCCTCGACAAATCGGGCTCGATGGATAACCCCTTCGATACCTACTACTACGACCAGGCGGGCAATCCAGTCTACTATTATGAGGAAGACGAAAAGGACTACTCGAAAGACAAGATCAAGATTGCCACCGAGGCCATCGTTGCCCTGCTCGGCCACCTGGACCAGAACGACACCCTGGGGCTGGTTACCTTTAACGAACGGGCCCAGGTCGAGCTACCGATGACACGGGTCGGCGACCTCAACATGGGTAACCTGGAACGCTACGTGCTCAACCTGAACGCCGACGGCAGTACTAACCTCGCCGCCGGCATGTACCGGGCAACCGATATGCTGGAGGAATACGCCGGGGCCAATCCCACCCAGTACGAGAACCGGATTATCTTCATCACCGACGCCATGCCCAACACAGGCAATACCGACGACCGCGAGCTGCTGGAGATGCTGGAAGACAATGCCGACGACCGTCTCTTCACCAGCTTCATCGGGGTGGGGGTTGACTTCAACAGCGACCTGGTGGAGCGGATTACCAAGACCAAGGGCGCCAACTACTATTCGGTGCACTCCTCTACCGAATTCATGCGCCGCATGGACGACGAGTTCGACTACATGGTAACCCCCCTGGTCTTCGACCTTAATCTGCGCCTGGAGGCCAGCGGCTGGGACATCGAGAAGGTCTACGGCAGCCCCCAGGCGGACGAGGCCACCGGCGAACTGATGAGCATCAGCACCCTTTTCCCCTCGGAGCGCCGCGACGGTGAAGCGCGCGGCGGCATCGTCTTGGTTAAACTGCACCGCAGCTTCTGGGGGTGGGGCGACAGTATTAAATTGAAGGTCAGCTACGAAGACCGCAACGGCTGGACGGACGGCAGTGAGGCCGTCATCGAGCTGCCCGAGGTAGAAGATGAGTACTCCGCCAACGACAGCATCCGCAAGGCCGTCCTGCTCGTCCGCTACGCCGGACTGCTCAAGAACTGGATGATCGACGAGCGGGAGCACTACCATCTGAGCTACCCCTGGGAACCCTGCGTCACTGAAGAAGACGGCATCGTCATCCCGCCGGAAACCGGCACCTGGGAACGGCAGTCCCTGCCGCTGACCGTCTCCCGCGCCTACGAGGATTTGTTCGACTACTTCGGTGGCTACTTTGCCGACGAGATGTATGATATCGGCGACTACGAGCTCGAACAGGAACTAGACGTCCTCGACACCCTGACCAACTACTAAAACCAGATCCCATCTTCCTCCTTTGCCCGGGCGGACGAACCCCCCGCCCGGGCCTTTTTTATGTCTACCGCATCGGACCGAAATCTGCTATAATTGCCAAAAAAGAAAGCCTGCTTTACTACCGGCGGCGAGGGACATTCATGGTCGATATACTGCGCAACCAGAACCTGTCAACCCGGTTCCGCATCATGGCCGAGATTGCGGCCCACCAGCCCGGTATTCCCCAGAAGCTCATCGCCCGGCGGCTGGAGATTACCCCGCAGGCGGTATCCGACTACATCAAGCAGCTCTCCCGCGATGGCCTGCTCACCTGCGAGGGACGCTCCCGCTACCGGTTGAGCATCGAGGGGGTGGACTGGTTAATCCGGCAAATCCGGGCCGCCGGGGAATACCTCGGCGCGGTGGAGCACGTCATCAGCAACCTGCGCCTCTCGGCGGCAGTGGCCGGAGACCGGCTCAAAAAGGGACAGACGGTGGGGCTGATGATGCGCGACGGGCTGCTGGTGGCCACCGCCGAGCCTGGCAGCGGGGCGCGGGGGGTGGCCCAGACCGACGCCGCTCCCGGAGATGACGTCGGGGTGAGCGACATCCAGGGCGTCATCGAGATGGCAACCGGACAGGTTACCATCCTTGAGATTCCCGGCATCGCCCAGGGCGGTTCCGGAGCCATTAATCTTGCCCGGCTGAAGCGTGAAGTCGAGGGGCAGCAGCCGGTAATTGCCAGCGGCATCGAGGCCGTTACTGCCTTTAATAAAATCAACCGAACCCCCGACATCACCTACGCCGCCAGCGAAGTCGCCATCGACATGGCCCGCAAGGGGATTTCACCGCGTGTCGTCGGCACCAGCGAGGAAGTCGCTTCCCTAGCCCAACGCCTCACCGAATCCGGACTGGAATACCAGCTTATCAGCCTCAAGAAAGCAAATTGAAAACGGCATCGCCCTCACCTGTGTTCCCGGCTAATAACCGGCGAAAACAAGAGTGAACCCGGAGTTTCAGACAGCCATTTTCTGGTTAAACCCCTTTCTTTACCCCATCTTACGGAAAATCATCGTTGACAGTTGCCTCTTCACCCGGCTATAATCAATCATACTAGTGTAAAAACAATTTAGCTTGATTATGAAGGAGGCATTGATGCAGCATCGAACACGGATTATAGCAGCTATCACCGCGGCCACAGTGGCACTGGCAGCATTTATTTTGCCGGTAACCGCAGCCGCAACCTATCCCTTTCAGCCAACTGATACCGAGATGGCTAACGCCCTGAGCTACCTTGACAGCCAGCAGACCACCGACGGTGCCATCGGCAGCTTCGGTGATTCCGCCTGGGTGGCGATGGCGATTGCCGCCGCCGATGAGGACCCCCACGACTGGCAGGAGGGCGGCACCTCGCTGGTTGACTACCTGGCAGCCCACGCCGCCGATGCCACCTCGTCGGCCGACTACTCGCGGATGATACTGGCGATTGTCGCCGCTGGTGAGGATCCTACCGCTTTCGGCGGGCGCGATTTCGTCACCCTGCTGGAAGGCACCTACGACGATGTCAGCGGGCAAATTGGTGACGAGTCTTACGTTAACGACGATGCCTTCGGCGTCATGGCCCTTATTGCCGCCGGGCGCACCGCAGCCGACCCCATCATCAGCGACGCGGTGGATTTCATGCTGATCAATCAGAACGGCGACGACGGCTGGGGCTACACCGTCGGTAGCGCTAGCGACGTTGACATGACCAGCGCCGTCATCATGGGCCTGCTCGCCGGCGGGGAATCGGCCGGAGACAGCGCCATCAGTGGCGCCCTGGCATATATCAAATCGACCCAGCAGACCAACGGCGGCTTCGAGTCCTTTAGCTCAACCAACGCCGAGACCAACGCCTGGGCCATCAGCGCCATCAAGGCCTGCGGGCAGGATCCCAACGGCACCGCCTGGACCTCCACCGGCATCAACACCCCGGTGGACGACCTGCTGACCTGCCAGCAGGCGGGCGGCGAGTTCTACTTCCAGCCCGGGTCGGCCGGGGCCTGGGTACCCCAGACAACCGCCAAGGCCGTCATCGCCCTCCTAGGTGAGTTCTACCCAGTGGTAGCACTGGAACCCGGCGATGGTGACGGGGTTGCCATCGACGTCCGCATCGAGGGTGAGCACAACACCATCTGGAGCGGCCGCGTGACCGTAAGCGAATCGACGATTACCGCCACTAACAGCGGCACTCCTTACTACTATGAAGACCCCACCGCCCTCGGGGCGCTTGACGAGGCCGCCCAGGCCGGTGGTTTCAGCTACGAGACGACCGACCAGTGGGGCTCGCCCTTCATCATCGCCATCGGCGGCGAGGCGGGCAGTGACACCAGCGCCTGGCTCTACCGGGTAGATTACTTCAGCGCCGGGGTTGGCGCCGGTGATTTCATCCTCGGGGAGAACTCACCCCCCACCCCACCCCACGGCGAGGTCCTTTTCTACTACATCACCGACAACAACTGGAGTGCGCTGCCCCTGCGCCTCGAGGTTAACGACACCGATCCGGATGTCGGTGATACCTTCACCGTAACCGTCAGCGAGTACAGCGACGACACCAATGATTGGTCACCCTGCGAGGGAGCCACCGTCTACGCCGACGCCAGCTACACCACCAACGCCTCAGGCACGGTGGACATCACCGTGAACCAGGACGCCACCCTCCACATCTACGCCGAGAAGGCAAGCTACATCCGCAGCAATAATGTCGAGGTCATCGTCGGCACCGGCGCGGCGGGTACGGGCGAGATAGGGCTCTCGGCGAATATCATCCCGGCAATCTCCATCACCGTCGACCCCAGCAGCATCGACTTCGGAGAGCTGGGCCCGCGCGATACCAGCGCCGTTCACGGCCTCACCCTGACCAATATCGGGGCCTGGGATGTTGCGGTAACCTGCGACGTCTCCGGGGCCGCCGGCGACCTCTACTACGACGGCCTGAATATCAACAGCGCACCCTGGGACGAGTTCAGCGAGACCATCGCCCGTGACGCTTACGCCGACTGCGCGGTCACCCTGACCGTGCCGGAGACCTACAGCGGCACCGGGCGGCAGAACGGCACCGTCATCTTCTGGGCTGCCGAAGCCCCGTAGTTTATAATATAATGTGCTAATCCGGGGGCGGCTCGGGGCCGCCCCCCATATCTTCAAGGGGTAAGTCCGATTGTCATTTAGTCGCTTGAAAAACCTGCTGCCACTGCTAACTCTGACCGCCATCGCCGTCCCCGCTGGGGCGGCGGCGGCGGGAATCGGGGTGATGCCGGGCACCCTGGAGATGGAAGCCTATCCCCTGGTGCCGGATACTGCCATTGTCACTGTCATCAATACCTCCGCCGAGGAGTCCCTCTGCCAGGTCTACATCGAGGGAGAAGCCAGTAAGTGGTTCACCATCGAGCCGGCGGAGTTCGTGCTGGGGCCGAATGAGAACGGCACGGTGGAAATCACCGCCGAGCCGCCGCTGGGCACCCGCGGCGAATATGAAGTGAAGGTCTGCGCGGTGGCGCTTTCGCCGGCGAGCGGCCTCAAGGTCGGCTGCGGGGTCAAGGTTCCCCTGCAACTTAACGTCGGCCTGGCACCACCCGCCGGCAGGATCGCCGAGCTGCTCACCGGGCCGTATCTCAAGTGGTTGATTATCGCGGTGGTGGCAGTAGTAGTTATCGTGCCCATCGTCATTCACCGGAGGCGACGCCGTGCGCTTTAGATATCTCTTCGCCCCGTTGGCAATTACCCTGCTCGCGCTGCTGGCCGGCTGCGGCGGCGGCCCAGCGCCCGAAGACCCCATGCCGGAAGCGCCGGTCGCCATGCCTGATACCCCGGTTCCCCCAACCACCACACAACCACAACCCGAACCCACTACCCCACCAGTGACCGAAACCGAAACGACGGCAAGCGTCATTGTCACCCGCGACTTCGGGGAGACAGCCCTCGTTTCGGAAGAGATTATTATCGGCGAGAACACTACCGCCCTGGATGCCATTAAAGCCGCCGCCGAGGTCGAGACTCAGTACGGCGGTGGTTTCATCAGCGCCATCGAGGGTCTGGGCACAAGCTACGGGGGCGGCGGCACGGCCGCCGAGGACTGGTTCTTCTACGTAAACGGTATCGCCGCCCGAGTCGGGGCGGGAGCCTATACCTTAAGCCCTGGTGACGTTGAGCACTGGGACTACCACGATTGGGGCTTTCGCCAGCTCATCCCGGCCCTAATTGGCGACTTCCCCGAGCCGTTTCTGCACGGAACGGGCGGTATCGTTTATCCCACCCGTGTTGTGTATCAAACGGATTGGGAGGACGCAGCAAACACCATTACCGATATGTTAGCGGGTGTGGGCATCACTAACGTAGCTGCCCGCACCTGGGACGAACTTACCGCCGACGAGCGTGAGAACAGCAATCTTATCATCGTGGGCGAGCCTGATTTCGCCCCGATCACCGAACTCAACGAGCCCTGGGAGCGCCTCGGCTTCTTCGCCCATTTTGAGGATGGCGTTCTCAAGACCTTCGATATTGGCGGCGCGGCAGCAGGGGAGTACGGGGCGGAAACCGGCATCATTCAGTCGACGCAGAATATCTGGAACCCCGACGGGATTGGCGCAGGGGAGAACGTGGTCTGGATGGTCTCCGGCACGGATGAGGCCGGGGTAGCTGCCGCCGTTCAGGCCCTGACCACCCGCCGTGATGAATTCCGCTATGCCGCCGCGGTCGTCGCAGCTAACGACGCGGTCGTCCGGGTGCCCTGATGATTAACCTCCGCTACCAGGACAAGGGCACTCCCCTCCACCGGCTGCACCCGGTCGCCAAGGTCGGCTGGGCAGTGGCAGTGCTGATCGTGGCGCTGGTAGTGGATAGCCCCGCCTTTTTACTGGCCCTGTTCCTTAGCACCCTACCCCTGGTCGGCGCGGCGCGGGTGTGGCGGGAGTGGGGCTCGCTGATGAAGCTGGCGCTGTACCTGGCGGGGGCCATCGTCGTTATCAATGCCCTGGTCAGCTCCCACGGCAGCCACATTCTGGTCACGCTGCCCGGCAGCCTGCCGCTGGTGGGGGCGCCGGTTATCACTCTGGAGGCGATTATCTACGGAGCGGTAATGTCACTGCGCCTGGCGGCGATAATCTCCGCCTTCGCCCTGATCACCTTCACCGTCAGCCCCGACGATATCATGGCCGCCATGCTCAAGATTAAGCTGCCCTATAAGTCGGTGCTGGTGATCTCGCTCTCCACCCGCTTCGTGCCCACCCTGATTGACGATACCGCCCGGCTCAGCGACGTGCAGCGCGCCCGCGGGCTGGAGCTTGACCGGGGGCGCTTCGGAGAGCGGATAAGGAGCCGGAGTACCATCACCATGGCCCTGCTGGCCAACTCGCTGGATCGGGCAGTGCAGGTCGCCGAGGCGATGGAATCCCGCGCCTTCGGTGGTAGCCGACGTACCTACTACCAGGATATCGGCTTCACCGTGACCGACATTGCCAGCGTCGTTCTGCCCCTGCTGGCGATTGCCCTGGCCGTCTTCATGGGCCTAAACGGCTACGGCCAGTACCAGTACTACCCGGCGCTGGCCGGGGCCAATCCAACAGCAACCGAATGGTTACTGCTGGCGATTATGGTGGTGTTACTGGTCTCGCCGGGACCGCTGGCCCTCATCAAGCGGAGGCGCGACCTTGATTAAGATTGAGAACCTAAGTTTCAGCTACGGCAAGAGCCCTGGCCCTGCCCTCCGGGACGTGAGCCTGGAAATCGGCGACGGGGAGTTCGTTGTCCTCGCCGGGCCCTCCGGGGGTGGCAAGTCGAGCCTGTGCCGCGCCCTGAACGGCCTCATCCCCCACTTCTACGGGGGAACCATTACCGGCCGGGTCACGGTGGACGGAGTGGAAACCATAAAATCATCGACCCGGGAGCTTGCCGAGCGGGTTGGCTTCGTCTTTCAGGACCCGGAGAACCAGTTGGTCAGCCTGGACGTGGAGCGCGAGGTCGCCTTCGGGCTGGAGAACCTGGCCCTGCCCCGCGACCTGATTGCCAAGCGGCTGGAGGAGGCACTGGATGCCCTGGGTATTGCCGGGCTCCGCCGCCGCCAGTTGAACGAGCTTTCCGGCGGTGAAAAGCAGAAGGTGGCCATTGCCTCGGTACTGGCCCTTCACCCGGCGGTATTGATTCTGGACGAGCCGACCTCGGAGCTCGACCCCAAGGGTGCCGAGGACGTGCTCTCGGTCATCACCCGGCTCAACGACGAGCTGGGCCTGACTATTATATTGGTTGAACACCGCCTCGACCGGGTGCTCCAGTACGCCGATCGCCTAATTGTGATGGAGGCGGGCCAAATCGCCGTCGACGGGCCGGTGCGCGAGGTCATGACCCGCGACTACCAAAAACTGGCGGACACCGGCATCGGTATCCCGCCGGTAATTAGACTTTTCCAGGAGCTCCGCACCCCGGAAGATACCGGCGACGTCCCGCTTACCGTCAAGGAGGGGCGCGCCCAACTGGGTAAACTCATTCGTAAAGACCGCAAGCCACCACCCCCATCCCACGAAGAATCCACCAAAACCATGCCGGTCATCAAGGTGGAGCATCTCAGCCACAGCTACCCCACCGGCCAGACCGCCCTCAGAAATGTTAGCCTCACCATCGGCGGCGGCGAGTTCGTTGCCGTCATGGGGCGCAACGCCTCCGGCAAGACCACCCTGGTCAAGCACCTCAACCGACTGCTGGAGCCCACCGAAGGCACGGTGCGGGTAATGGGACGCGATACCCGCCAGGCGACCACCGCCGAGCTGGCGCGGGAGGTCGGCTTCGTCTTCCAGAACCCCAACGACCACCTCTTCGCTGACACCGTGGCCGAGGAGATTGCTTTCACCCTGAAACAGCTTGGCTACGATGCCCCGGAGATTGCCCGGCGCACCGATGAGGTGCTGACGCAGTTCCGGCTCACGGAGTATCGGGGGCACTACCCGCGTAATCTGTCCGGCGGTGAGAAGCAGCGGGTGGCCCTGGCCTCGGTGCTGGCAGGCCAGCCCCGGATACTGGTGCTTGATGAGCCGACCCGGGGGCTGGAGTATCACCTCAAGAGCGAGTTAATGCAGTTCCTCAGCGAGTACCGCCGCCAGGGTAACACTGTTATCCTGGTGACTCATGACGTCGAGATTGCCGCCGAGTACGCGGCGCGGGTCGTTATCCTCAGCGAGGGTAAGGTCGTTGTTGACGGCGAAAAGCACGATGTCCTCGCCCAGGCCCTGCTCTTCTCGCCGCAGATAAACCGCCTGCTGCGCGCCTTCGAGGGCGACGGCATCCCCGGCGGCATCTTGACCGTCGGCGAGGCGCGGGACATCCTGTCATGAGAATGCGCCCGGTTTTCCTGGCGGTTATCCTGACCCTGGGCGGCCTGGCCCTGGCGGCCCCCGCCCTCAGCCCCTCCCCACTGGACGTTCTCCAGAACTGGGGACTGGTAGCCCTCATCCTGGCGGGCCTGGTGGTGGCCGCCTTCTTCTTCGAGTTCGAGCACCGAGCCACTACCTCGAAGGAGATTGCTCTGGTCGCCATCCTGGCAACGATCGCCGCCGTCATCCGGATCCCCTTCGCCGCGGTGCCCTCGGTGCAGCCCAGCACCTACCTAATCATCTGCACGGGGTACGTCTTCGGGCCGCTGCCCGGCTTCATGGTCGGCGCGGTGACGGCCCTGGTCTCCAACTTCTTCCTGGGACAGGGCCCGTGGACGGTCTACCAGATGTTTGCCTGGGGGCTCACCGGCATGAGCGCGGCTTATCTGGCCCGGCTCCATCCCGGCCGCCGGGGGCTGGCTGCCTTCGGGGTGCTCTGGGGCTATCTCTTCGGCATCATCCTCAACGTCTTGTTCTGGGCCGCCTTCGTCTACCCGCTGACACCGCGTACCTTCCTTGTCTCCCAGCTGGGCAGCCTCTGGTTCGATACCGCCCACGCCGCTGCCAATGCCGTCTTCCTCGGTGTCTTCGGCCCGCGGACGATTAAGATTCTGGAGCGCTTCCGGGAGAAGTTCCAGTGGCAGGTCGCCGGAAAAGCCTGCCCCGCGATTACGTCTCTCCCGAAAACCGGCTGACAGCTGCATTCTTGCAGTTTTTTTTGCGATGTGGTAAAGTATGATAACCGGACAATGTCCGGTTTTTCTTTTAAGCTTCACCCGGTAAACACGAGTTGGCCGGTGATAAATGATTATGGGGGATGATGCGGCATGACATTTGTTACCTTACGAGAAGGAGAAAGTCAGGAACTACTGCTCAAGCGTTTCCATAAAAAGGTCCAGGAGGGGGGTATCCTCCGGGAGGCCAAAGAGCACCGCTACTATATTCCCAAGGGGGAGGCGGCCCGCATCAAGGCCAAGAAGAATGCCCGCCGCCGCCGCCGACAGGGAGGCTAATTATAAAACCAGATTAGCAGTTAATGGTGGCATTCACACGCTCTAGATATTTCATTAGCCTTGGCACCGGAAGGGGCGAGGCTGTCTGGCGTGATGATACTGCGACCTTTGTGGAGTAGTTATAGGTTGGGCAATCTAGTATTCCCCCACCTATTTGATGCGAAGAAGTTACACCATCCGATAGATTGTTAAGTCACTGGTTTAGCCTGCTAATACCGCCTTCCGTAATCCTGAAGATTACCGCTCACATATCCCCTTTACGTTTCGACACAGCCTCTATTTGTTTTGTTTAAAGGCTATGCTACAATTAGCACCGCCCTATCCAATAAGGCAAGAACTGGCACCAAAGCCATACGAGGCTCACACCAACTATCGTCGACAGTTAAAAATAGTGGTTGGCTGCATTTTTGTGGTCACACATTCTAAGCTTTTGTGCATCCAACGACCTAGCTAGATGAATGTTATCGTTGAAGAGAAATATTAAGATGCCCGATTTTGGTGGTTCTAAGCAGGAATACACAGTAACCCTAAGTTACACATTTCCGGTGAGTGTGTAAAAACAGTCAGAGGAGAGGCTATGGTTCCCCCTATTGTAAAAAGTGGTGGGCGATACTGGACGATAGGTAGAACCAAGGAGTTTGAGCTAGTCTTTAGTCTTTCAACATATTTATTGATTTAATAATGATTTGGCCGCTCTAATTGCCGTTTTGCCCAAATGGTCTCCCGTTTAATCAGATATCAGAGTGTTCCGATTGGAACCTGATACAAAATACAACACCTATCTCGAAATCGTACTTCAAAGCATCTTTAACTTCATTTGTTATTTACTTTGGTGCGATTTTTAGGAGATATATTTTTTCTGACTTCTGCGGCTATAAAATGTCTTCGTCGATGTGCGAGTAAACTGAAAGGCTAAAAAAGCAACGAGGTAGCAACCAGAAGCAACAAATAATACTTCTTAACAAAAATGGGAGTAATATAGCTCCCATTTCTAACCTCTGTCAAGGCTAGTATTTATTATTAATTAATAAACATCGGTAGGTCAGCTTTTATGGACTAAAAATTCAAGATGCTTATCCCTTGAGGTCACTCACGATCTTCTTAAACTCATCCTTGCACAAGGAACATCTCCGCTCCAGGGCATGCAATTTAACTCGCTGTACGATTTCCTGAATCTCGTCTTCACTGAGTTCAATCCCGTGTTCTTCAGCCCAAATCAGCACGTTATCCACTCCGCTCTTCTTGCCCATCAGTATTTGCGGCGACCGGTGCCCGACGAAATCGGGGTGCACCGGGTAAAGCTCGGTAGGATACTTATCATAAACGTTACGGTACCAACTGGTTACGATACCTGACTCGATGTCATAAGCCATGTCGCCGATGAAGGGACGATTAGACGGAATTTGTGTCCCCGAAAGCTCCCTCACCAGGGCCGCGAGTTCATTCAGTTTTTCATATTTAATACCGGTATCAATCCCATACAGCGTTAGCAGAGCGAGGACGGTTTCTTCCATCGGGGTATTTCCCGTACGCTCACCGATCCCGGTAACCGTAGTATGAATTGTTTCCGCCCCGGCCATTATAGACATAATAGTATTGGCCACCCCCAGACCAAAATCAGCGTGGAAATGAACCTCGAGCGGCCTATGAATTCGCTCGCTGACCCTTTCGGTAAAATACTTGGCGCCATGTGGCGATAACACCCCGAAAGTGTCAACCAGTGATAAGGCATCCATGTGTCCCTCATTGGCCACCCGTTCGATAAGATTGAGGAACCAGTCCATGTCGGCCCGGGTGGCGTCAATGGTGAAGAATACGGTGTACAGCCCCAGCTCCTTGGCCAGGCTGGTTGCCTCGATGGACAGGTCAATCGCCTTATCCAGCGGCCATTTATAGCCGTACTCAATGAGGTGTTCACTGGCCGGAATTTCGATAACGATACCCTTGACACCGCAGTCAGCGGCTCGCTTGACATCGTCAACCATACAACGGGCAAAGCAGAATATCTCCGGTCCCAGATCCCGTTTTACAATCTCTTTTATCGCCGCTTCGTCGGCCGCCGATACCGCCGGCATACCAGCCTCAATGCGATGCACTCCCGCTTCGGCCAGCTTCTCAGCGATACGTATCTTATCGTCTTTGGTAAAGATGATCCCCGCCTGCTGCTCCCCGTCCCGAAGCGTGACATCGTGAATCCGAACCTGCTTCGGAGGTTTGAAATCACCGACTACTTCTGGTAGATAATTCCACGGGCTGACGAACCAGTTGTCTGTTTTCCAGGGTGTTTTCCCACGCTCCATCTCCAAGTGACCTCCATATTATATATATTGCCAGTAACGTCCGGTAAGTGCCTCTTTCATCTCAGACCGGGCGTTCCTGCTCGGGGTAAGCCTTAATAATGGATATTATCAGCTGTCTTCGAATGTCAGACTAAGACTGGAACGCCAGATCAGTTCATTATCCAACCACCGTTGACATTTATCGTCTCACCGGTGATATAGCTCGCCATATCCGAAGCCAAGAAGACGACCACATTCGCGACCTCCTCAGGTGTGCCAAAGCGTCCCATTGGCGTTACCTTTAACATGACCTCGTTACTCTCAGGAGAACTGAGCTTGGCTAGCATCGTTTCAATACGACCAGGGGCGATGGCGTTTACAGTGATACCATGAGGGGCCAGTTCTTTCGCCATCGTCTGTGTCAAGGCAATGATTGCGGCTTTAGACACATTATAGTGCGCCCCAGTCGGCATGGAAACGAATGGAGCCCTTCCCGCTACTGAAGACATGTTGATTATCCTGCCTCCACCCAGCGACAACATTGGCTTAATCACTCTCTGCGAGCAGTATAAGGCCCCTGTCAGGTTGATACTCATAACTCGAGCCCATTCTTCTTCCGAAATATCCACTGTTTCTACCCGGCCACCCTCGTGTTTGGGTGATATACCCGCGTTATTCACCAAAATATCAATCCTGCCTAATCGTTCAAGAGTGGTATTAACCATGTCATCGATGCTCGTGCTATCGGCGATGTCCGTCTTTATCCCCACGGACTTAGTGCCGAGTGAGCCAGCCTGTACGGCGACGGCCTCGGCCCCCTCCAGGTCGGCAACAACAACATTTACTCCCTCTCTGGCCAGAGCCAATGTGATTGCCTCTCCGATACCGCGACCACCCCCCGTGACAATCGCTACTTTGCCCTTCAGCTTCAATTCCATATCCTACGCCCCCTTTCCACCATCGACCACAATGTTGTTACCAGTCATATAGCTGGAGGCATTGGAGGCAAGAAACAAGACCACATTAGCTATCTCACTTGGCTCAGCTATTCTCCCGAGAGGTATTTCAGAGGTAAACCTCTTTATGAACTCATCATTACTCCACATACCTCGGCTCATCTCTGTCTTAACTATACTGGGACTGACAGCGTTCACACGTATGTTATGCCTACCTAATTCCCGAGCCAGCACCCTGGTAAGCATGACCACGCCGGCTTTCGCAGCACAATAAACCCCCTTACCTTCGTCAGCTTTGGCGGCGTTCCTTGAGGCCATATTGACAATGCAGCCCCTTTTCTGGTCTACCATTACCTTTCCCACTGCCCGGCAACAGAGATAACAGCTCTTGAGATCAATGTCCATAATTCGCTGCCAGTCATCTTCCGCCAGTTCAAGCAAAGGAACGTTTAGGAATACGCCGGCATTGTTTACGAGGATATCAATGCCACCAAATTCACTCATCACTCGCTCGACCATTATGTCAACATCGGCCCGGCAAGTAGTATCCCCCTGTATCGTCAGGCACCGCCTACCAATCTTACGTATTGCGTTAGCCACTTCCTCCAGTTCTTCGCCTCCTACTATGTCAGAAATCACAACATTTGCGCCCGCTTCACCCAGCCCTAAGGCAATGGCTTTACCCATTCCCCTTCGCGCCCCGGTTACGATTGCTGTCTGATCTGCTATCGAAAAAAGTGATTGACTCATTCGAACCTCCAATTGATCAGTTGGCTAATAGTTCCTTAACCTTGCTAACGAAGCCAGGTAGCACCTGTTTCCAGTTTGCAACCACTCCGAATCTTGCTACTCTAAATATGTTGGCCTCAGGATCACTGTTTATCGCCACGATAATCTTGGAACCTGACACGCCGGCCAGATGCTGACTGGCACCAGAAAGTGCTATTCCAATGTAGAGAAGAGGAGAAACAAGTTTACCAGTAAGGCCAACCTGATAGTGCGCCGGACACCACTTGTTGTCGCAGGGTGGCCTGGTAGCCCCAACGGCACCACCTAAGAGTCTAGCCAACTCCTCAAGCTGTTGGAAAGACTCATGGTCGCCAATACCCCTACCGCCACACACTACAACGTCAGCCTCTTCAAGCTTTATTCCGGTGAGCTTGTCTTCCTCTCTGCTTACTACTTTTCCTCTGATATCAGCCTGACCTATCTGAGGGTCAAACGGCAAAATCTCACCCTGCTGCGAATCATCACAGGCGATAGGTTCCATAGCCTTCAGTCTGATAGTGGCCATCTGCGGCCGTCCCTCTCTACAAACATATACCGCTACGGCGTTACCCCCATAGACTGGCTTGGTTTTGTGAACTATTCTTTCTTCATCAAGGGAAAGTTCAATACAGTCTTGGGTGAGGCCCGTCCCTAACCTAAAAGCCAACCGTGGTGCCAGATCCCTACCTAAGGATGTATGCCCCAGAAGTAGAATCTCAGGCTTCAATTGCCTGCTTAGATTATCCAGGGCGGCTACATAAGAGTCAGTTAGGTAGTCCTTAAATAGAGGGTTATCAATGACGTAGACCTTATCAGCCCCAAAGTGGATAGCTTCACTGGCAACTTGACCAACCCCACTGCCTATCAGTACGGCTGAAAGCTCGTGCCCGAGATCATCAGCCAACTTCCTGCCGATACCCAATAGCTCGGTGGTTATGGGAGCAAGGTTATCATCTGACAATTCCCCAACAATGACGACGCCTTTTCTATCGGTCATTTCACATACACCTAATCAAACATTATTTTCTAGATTGCCTTAGCTTCTCTAAGTTTAAGAGCCAGATTACTGCCCATCTCCTCCGGTGATTCGCCGGCTATAAATTCACACTCCGCCTCCCGGCTTGGAATGAAGAGGCTGACTATCTCGCTACGCGGTATAGCAGGCGCGATATCGGCGGCAGTCCACGTCGGTATTTCCTTCTTAGCAGCCTCTCTAACCCTTCTGATGGAGGGATAACGAGGTTCGCCAATTTCACTACTCACGGTGACCAGAGCCGGGAGTAGCATCTCTACTGTCTCACGCCCGTCCGTTACCACTCGTTCCACCACCACTTTCCCATCGTTAACTTCAATATTTCCGGCCCTGGTGACGCTGGGTATCCCCAGGAGTTCGGCAACCCCGGACCCGACCTGTCCTGAATCCCAATCCCCCTCCTGTATCCCGCAGAGGATAAGGTCGAAATTATTCTGTTTCTTTATTGCTTCGGCCAGTACACAGGCCGTCGCAAAGCTATCAGAGTCGTCGAATGCGGGGTCGCTTACTAGTATCCCTTCATCTGCCCCCATAGCTATACAGCGCCTTATGATATCTTTGGCCGATTCTGCTCCCAGGCTCATTACAGTTATTTCGCTTTCAAGGGAATCCTTTATCCGTAGCGCTGCTTCCAGAGCCCTCGCGTCATAGTCACTGATGACGAGCTCTACCTCGGGTAGCTTGATTGCCCGCTTGGCTTCGGCATCAATCTTAAACGCCTTAGATGGAATTTCAGGATCAAGTATTTCTCTAACACAAACAGCTATCTTCATACTACCACCGCCTTCAAATATTCACGTGCCATGCGGTTGTATCCCTTCCGGGACAAGGCTGATATTCGATATTGCTAACCCTGTTCCTCAATTGCAGATAAGATAAGCTCGGCAATATCAATCACCTTAAGCGAGTCTTCAACGCCGACCGACTTAACACCGTCCTCCATATTAATCAGGCAGAAGGGGCAGGCCGTTACTATCACTTCGGCGCCAAGGCTAATCGCCTCCCTCACCCGGATATTAGCTAAACGCTCTTCTTCAGCCTCAAAGTCTGCCCACATCCGGCCGCCTCCCCCTCCACAGCACAGACTATCGGCCTTACATCTGTTGAATTCAACAAGCTTTATCCCCGGGATACTGCCTAAAACTTCTCGCGGCGCTTCATATATATCATTGTGCCTGCCAAGATAACAAGGGTCATGATAGGTCACCTTCTTCTCAACCTTGGACTTCAGAACCAAGCGGCCTTGCTTAATCAAGTCCCTGAGCAGTTGGCTATAGTGTTGCACTTTGATTCCTTGCATCTCCGATTTTGGGTAATTATTCAAAAATGTGTCGAAGCAATGGGGGGAAAGGGTCACGATATGCTTGACACCTCGCGACTTAAACTTACTGATATTTTCCTGAACAATTTCTTCGGCTAGAAACTGCTCCCCCAATCTGAAGGTTGGACATGCACAACATGTTTCATCCTCTAGTATGCCGAATTTAACCTGAGCGGCCTTCAGCAATTGAATGAGGGCTCTCGCCACATCAGCGATGCGGGGGTCGTGGGTAGCGGTGCATCCAATATAAAGTAACACCTCTGCTGCAGTTGCTTCGGAGTAATCAGGGACGCCCAGCCCTTTCATCCATTCCTTTCTTTCTGAAGGGAGCATGCCATAAGGGTTCCCGTATCTTTCTAAGAATTCAAGGGGCTTCTTCTGCTGAGGCATCGGACCATACATTTCCTCAACAAAGAATTGTCTGCTTTTGTCGATGGCGTCGAGTAAATCCACGCCGACGCTAGTTTCCTGGCATCTTACCACGCAGTTTCGGCAGGTCGTGCAGGAAAACAAGAGGTCCCTTAACGCCTCCTTGTACTCTCTCTCCACTTCCCATTTGAGAGCGGTATATATGGCTAAGGTTATTCCTGAAGCTCCCTGGCCCTGCCATCCCTTTGTAATATCGAGCAAAGGACAGACCGCCAAGCAAAATCGACACTTAACACAATTAGTAACAACGTCCAGAATATCTTGTTTTAGTTCTTCCTGGGACACTTTAGCTCCCTTCCCTTAAATCATTGCAGTTGATTAGGTAATCGTCTCTAACCTCAAGCCGGGGCTATCTGTTTATTTGCCTTCATCTTCCAGCAAGTTACCCGGATTCAAAATGCCATTGGGGTCGACGGCCCTTTTCATGTTCAAGAGCATCGCGTAAGCGGCTTCTCCATACATCTCCCGCCAGCCGGCCATCCTCAAAGCGGTTTGCCCCACTTCTCCAGACGTGCTCCCCCACTTAAGATACACTTCCCGTTCTACTTGGCTGGCCTCTATAGTGGTCTGTCTTCTCTTTTCTGGCGGCCAGCTTGCCGGTACGCCCCACATTGCATGCAGGTCAGCCGCGCCTACGTGACCGTAAACAAACAGCTTGGCTTCATGCAGGATGCTATGTTTATGGTCTGTCCTGAAATACCTTATTAAGTCAGGCAGAGCATGCAGCGGGACGGGGCATTCCAGTACACCTCCCAGCAGCAGCTTCTCCTCCCCTTCTTCCACCCCGAGAATATTCATGATATTATCGCGCGATGCCCAGAGCGCCTCCTGCTCCTTGGCATCGGTGACAACATAAGCCTCAACCGCCTTTTCAGTTCGGAACACCTTGGCTATCTCCTCAGCTTGCCGGTCGGCATCATCCTGAGTATGGCCCATCGTGGTGGCTAACGCCATTGAGCCCCTTGGCTTGCCCATCTTTCTCAGTCTGAACGGGGCGGCACAGGCCTCCTCACTCAACAACTCCCCATACAGTGGCGGGGGTAATTTTTCCTGGTAGATTCTGATAAAGGCACGGCCAATATCCTCGAGCTCTTTGAAGAAGCCCACCACGTAGGCCTTCTTCTGGTCCGGAAGGAGACGCATTCTTATTCTGGTTATGACACCAAATATGCCTTCACTGCCGGCCAGGAATCTTGTCAGATCAATGCCAGCCGGCCTTCTTATGCTCTTGGTTCCGATTTCAATAATCTCTCCGGTTGGGAGGACTGCTTCAATTCCCATCACATAGTCTATGGTCTTCCCGATACAGGTATCGACCATATGCCCGATGGTGTTTACCGCCACGGCGCCGCCGATAGTGCCGGAGAATTTACTGCCGACATTCAGCGGCAGTAAGTATCCATATCCGGCCAGCTTTTGCTCCAGGTCAAGCTGGATTATACCGGCCCCTACCTCCATATACATATCATCTTTATGCATTTCGAAGGAGGTGAACTTCTCCATGCTCAGGATGATGCTGCCCTCACGCTTGGGTCTTGAAGACCCCTTGAAGGCAGTGCCCGAACCGCGCACGTAAACAGGAATCCGATGCTCATTGGCATATACCAAAACCTTAGAGACTTCCTGGGCTGATTCAGGCCTCACCACCGCAATCGGTATCTTGCTCTTCTCCAGATCTATACCAAAGGCATCCTGTCCGTAGGTTGCGCGGTTAAAAATATCGCCAGAAACATTCTCCTCACAAATAATCTCTGTCAAATCTGAAACGATGACGTCACTGTTAGCCATAGCTATCTCCTATTTTGACAATTTACACTGGCCAGCCATGCCTTGGCATTATTAAAGAGCAGTCTTACCTTTAACGATAATATTTTCTCGCTTCCTGAAGCAATTCTGCGGGGGGTGAGGCAAAGATGCCTGCTCTGCTCACCGTTACTCCAGCTTCATCCTTGAATTTAATCGAGGTTACAGCCAGTCCTAAAGCAGCTATTACGCCATCCATTACCGGAACCTGTGTCCCCTCTATCTTCCCAATCCTATCCCTGATGCACATGGCACAGAGTAGTCCACAACCGGGTATGATTACCTCCGCCCCGTCCTCCTCGGCAGCTTTTTTCGATTCTCCCATAAAAAGCTCTTTCAGCTGTTGGGTGTACTTCGGGTTGGTCAAAGCCTCGCCCGCTTCCTCGAGCTCCATTTCAATAACCCTTACTGATGCCAACTTGTTTTCCAGACCAATCTCGGCAGCGCGCTCTTCGATACGTGTCTTCAATTTTTTACCAAAGGTGATTTCGGAGAAGCTTTTACCCAATAGACACGCACAGATCATACCCGCTTCTGCCAGACCAACGATGGGAATATTGACCGCTTCCTTACTCTCATCAACGCCCACGTCCATGGAGCAGCCGATGACCCCAGCGTCGTATCCGCTTTCTTCGGCCTTACACATAGCCTCGACACACTGGGCCTTATTCATAAGATCCAAGGAGTGATACTGGAGGGCTCCGCTACCTTTTTCATTCCAGTAGTGATTAACTTCCATCACCTTGCCATTATCCGATAGCCTATCAGTATGTCTTCTCAGGATTTCATCATATGTTTGGTAAACTTCACGATACGGTATTGCATGATGCCACCAGATTTTCATTAGCTAATACCCTCCTTTTGACTCTCTCACAGTACCATTCGGAGCGAGACTCCTCTGGCTTTTTAGTAAATTAAACAATGAGAGGATTACTCACCTCGCCCATGCTTAACCATTTTTCCCCAGCGACAGAAATTCGCTCGGTTCCCAGTCTTTCAACAACCCACGAGATCGGTATTTCCACCTGACTTTAGTAAAACTTATCTGCTCGGGACGGCGCGTGAACTTTCCATGGAACAACCATCATTATCCACAGAAGTTCCACTCCTGGTGGTGTGGCCTTTAGGTAGCTTTAGTTAGCGGTTGTGCCCTGCCCTTTCGCCACAAACGTATCTTCTCCGGTATGGAGATAATCCCTCCCGGCATAAACACCATTACAAATACCACCACCGCTCCATAGATAACCTGTCTTATGTACTCAAAAGCATGCAATCCCTCTGGTATTAAGATCATTGCGGTGCTGCCAACTAATCCTCCCCAGAGATTACCCAACCCGCCGATTACCGAAAAAGCAAACATCTGTGAGGAGAGTGCGATGCCAAAACGTGTCGGCTCAATATAGGAAAGATAGTGAGCATAGAAACTGCCACCCATGCCGATGAAGAAACACGCCATAGCAAAGCATATCAGTCGGTACCGCGAAACTTTTATTCCCAGTGCCGAAGCCAGGACATCGGAACTGCCAATAAGCTTCAAATCTTGACCAAAACGGGACTTTTTAAGACGATAAAAGAATAGTATGGTTATAGCCATCAATCCTAAGGCCAGATAGAAATAAGGTACCGGGCCGGCAAACTCTTGGCCAAATACCATCGGGCCTGGAATGTCGTGGAAGCCCTGAATCCCCCCGAACCCAGGCGCATTCTTATAGACCGTTACCAGGACCTCGGCCAGAGACCAAGTAACAATAGCAAAGTAGATGCCACTAATCCTTAGTAGGGGGTAGCCGATCAACAAGGCAATGCCGGCTGATGCCAGGCCGGACAGAGGCAAAGCACCCCAGAAAGAAACTCCGTGCATAACCAGCAGAGTGGAAATATAGGAACCGATACCAATAAAGGCGGAGACCCCGAATAAAATGCGGTTCACCGTCGCAATTTGGTAGATGCTTGTCGCAAAAATCGTAGAGAGGAATATCCAGATTACTAAGTCCAGCTGGTACGGGTTCTTTACCAAGAGGGGAATCAGGCATGCTATTATGATCCCTGCGATAGCAAACCATTGTTTCCCTTTTATTAACGATTTTGAGGATACCCTCTGCAACATCTCAGTCCCTTTCTAGTTTCGACCTAGTAATCCTTTGGGTTTGAATGCTATGGTCAATAGCGCCACAAGGAAAATAACCCCCCAGGATATGTCCCCTCCTATATAAGTAGACACGAGACTCTCCACCAGTCCTATTACCAGCGCGGCCAAAATGGCACCTGGAACGCTTCCCAGCCCGCCGGTAACTATTATTACGAAAGCTAAACCAGTAGCCCTAGTTCCCATAGTAGGATAAACATTGAACACTACACCTAGAAGTCCTCCCGCAGCCCCGGCCAGAATCAGGGAAATGGCTAGGCACAAAGAACTTATCATGCTAGTATTAACTCCCTGCAACTGAGCCGCTTCGGAGTCTATGGCAACAGCGCGGAAAGCACGTCCTAATTTGGTGCGATATATTATCAGCAGCAGAACAGCCATCAAAGACAGGGCGATGGCTGATGTTGCTATTCTTTCTACCGATGTATGAACAGAGCCGAGCTCAACCAGACCGGAAAAGACGCCACTTATACCTCTGGACTTTGTACCGAAAACAATAAACCCTAGGTTCAACAAAAATATGGAGATGCCCAAAGTCAATATGAACCCAGCTAACATATTTCCTCTAACCGGTCTGAAGAGGGCTTTATCGAGCGCAAACCCTAGACCAAACATGGTTACAAGGGTTAGCAGAAAAGCAACTGGATAATTCATATCCGTGCCTGAATAAAAGTAGAAAGTGAAGTAGGCACCGAGCATAACAAACTCGCCATGGGCGAAATTGACCGTTTTCATTATGCCCAGTATCAGGGTAAGTCCCAAAGCGACTAAAATATAGAGACAGCCAGACTCTAAGCCTGAAACTAGAGCTTGCGGAAAAAGTTCCATCTTACCCTTTCAATAATGCTGGCTAACACCGGGCGACCCGAAGCTGATCGCCCGGTATTGCCTCTCTCAACTTACTATGAGTTGTAGTAACAGAACACTAGTATGCATCTCTGGGCGGCGTTATCGTCGCCAATGTTATCGGGTGTCCATCGACAACCTTAATCAAGGAAGCCGGAGTTACCAGGTCATGATTTATGCCCCAAACACTCTCCCCACCAAACCAGCACGGATCTCCGTAAAAGGACTTTAGATCCGGACTTTCCAAATTCTCAAGGGCCGCGGCTACTTCATCGGGGTCTAGGCTGTTAGCCTTTTCTATGGCGATGGTTATCATGTGGATAGGATCAGCCCGGTCCACGATGCCGCCATCCCACTCTGATTCGCCATGTCTCGCTATGTACTCGTCCCGGAACCATTGCTGGCGTTCAAGTGGGCATTCCTCACCGATCATCATCGTGCTTAAGAGGCCCTCTATGTTCTCCATGTCGCCACAAGTCTCAACCAGTTCCTTCCAGGTGAACGGGGCTCCCATGAAGATGTCACCCTCGTAACCTAACTCACGGGCCTGCTTAACGAACATACCCATCAGCGGCGCGTCCACTTTGAGGCCAGCGATAAGGTCCGGATTCTCAGCTATTGCCTTGCTTAAGAATGGAGTGTAGTCTTGCGTATTAGGCTCATATATCTGTTTGCTAAGAACTTCGATCCCAACCTGTTCCATCCACTTCCCATACTCATCCGAGTAAACAACGCCGTCGGCAGTATCGTCTCCGATGATGGAAACGGTCCTGTAACCAAGCGTGTCATACATGTAAGGAACAAGGGCAGCCGCGTTGGTGTTTGGCTCTTGCAAGAACCTAAAGGTCCGGGGGTACTCCGGGCCAATTATGTCTTCCCCCATGCCCTGCTCGCTTACGAATATCTTGTTTTGCTCCAGGATATCCCGGGTGGGATACAGAGCGGGCCAGCAAAACACATGCATGAATTTGACACCGTCTTCGTAAACAAGCCTGTTGACTACCTTAACCGCTTCCGCTGAGTCCATCTTATAGTCATAGGCAATCAACTTCCATTTATACAGTTGCCCATCGACTCTAAAACCTGGTTCATGACCATAGATGTCACCCCAGCAACCCCCGCCATTATTGATGTCATCAACCATTATTTCCTGCGCCCAATGTTCGCTCAAACCCCAAGGCGCATAGGGGCCAGATAGACAGCTACAGGTTCCAAACGGAATCTCAATAGCCTCTTCTGTTGTTGGCGTTGCCGGCGTTGCCGGCGTTGTCGGCGTTGTTGGTGTTGTCGACGTTGTCGGTGTTGCCGGTGTTGAGGATGTCTGGGTACAGCTAGCAAACACTATCCCCACAGACAGGATGCCTACTAGGGCACAAATCAGTAGGTTTCTCTTCATAATATTCCTATCTCCTTCCCATCTAGTTTCCTTGTGCTTGGCCATTTTTGAAGAATTTGCTACATAAGCCTTCCCTCACTAGTGATGTCTAATACTCAAATGCAAGCGCTTTCTTCAGTAGTTCGGTCCAGACCTCAACCGTGAAAGGCCTGGGGCAAAATGCATTAGGTCCCTCGGTGACTGCCATCTCAGCTATCGGCCCTATCTTGGAGTCATCCATTTGGGTGGCCGCTTTCAAGGTAGGCATGCCGACGTCAGACATTAATTGTACTATCTCATCGATGAATGCCTTCGCTGCTTCTGCCTCGGTCATGTTCTGGGTATTGATGCCCATTGCTTCAGCCAGTTTGGCCATCTTTTCTTGTCGCGCCGGCCGGACATATTCCAGGCCTACCGGATAGGTTATGATACAGCCGATTCCATGAGGTAGATGGTACTTGGATCCAAGCGTATGCCCAATAGCGTGACCGAAGTTGGGTATCGCGTTTAACATGGCGAGTCCCGCCATCAGGGAAGCCAGTGCCATGTTTGTCCTGGCTTCGATATCACTGCCATCAAATACTGCTCGCCTTAGATTCTGAGCAATTAATTCGGTGGCATAGATCGCCAGAGGATCGCTTATCGGACTCTCTAGATTGGAAATGTAAGCTTCCACCGCGTGCGTCAACGCATCCATACCTGTCGCCGCTGTCTGACGTGGCGGTAATGATATTGTAAGCTCTGGGTCAACTATGGCAACCTTAGGGAATACCATGGGATTTAGGAAAAAGAACTTCTGGTCTTTTGTGGTATCAGTAATGACGCCGGTGCAAGTAATCTCAGAACCGGTGCCTGACGTTGTGGGTACGGTAATTAAAGGCGGCATATTAGTTATCGGAGCCGGCGGTTTATTCGGATTAATTACGCTGTAGTCATTTATGTCGCCGCCATTCATCGCTAAAATGCCTGTTCCCTTAGCGGTATCCATGGAGCTGCCGCCACCGACGCCGATGATGCCATCGCAACCCGCTTTCTTGTAAGCTGCGGTGGATTCAACAATAGAGGTATCGGGAGGATCGGCCTTCACCTCAGACCAGACGACAGGAGTGATGCCGGCTGCTTCGAGGAGGGCAATGAGGGACTTGAAGCCTTCAGTTTCCACCAAGCCTTTGTCAGTGACTACAAAGGCCTTGCTAATGCCAAGATTCTTGGCTTGCTCGGGGACTTTGGTAACCGTGCCAGCTCCAAAAATGATTGAAGGTGGCCAGACGGTCTGAAAAGTCTTTTTCGTTTTGACAACAATAAAACCCATGTACTTCCTCCTTATTCTTTGGTGTCTTTGTATTTACATTCCTAAGTAGGCTTTCTTAACATCCTCATTATTTCTTATCGTCGTGCTGTCGCCCTGTAAGGTTATCTGGCCCAACTGGATCACATAGCAACTCGTTGATATATCGAGAGCTAACTCTGCATTCTGCTCGACTAGTACGATGCCAATTTTGCTTTTCTGCAGGGTGATAAGTATATCGACTATCTCCTGCCCCATTAACGGCGAGAGCCCCATAGAAGGCTCATCAAGAAGCAGCAGCCGAGGTGCACTCATTAAGGCCCTGCCAATTGCCAGCATTTGTTGCTCGCCGCCACTCAGGGTAGCCGCACCTTGTTTTCTTCTCTCTTTCAATATCGGGAAGTGAACGTAAACTTCCTCAATAGTCTGCCGAATACCATCCGCATCGCTCCTCAGGTAAGCACCCATTAAAAGGTTATCTTCAACTGACATTTCACCAAAGAGTCTCTTACCTTCAGGCACGTGACCTATCCCTAGTTTGACTATCGCCTGAGGACTCAATCTATCTATCCGTTGGTCATTGAACCAGATTTCCCCCTTTTTGGGGCGATTCAGGCCCGAAATAGCTCTTAAAATAGTGCTTTTCCCTGCACCGTTCGCACCAATCAGCGCAATAATACCCTCATCAGTCACCTCCATTGAAATGCCTTTAACTGCCTCCGATAGGCCATAGTAAACATGAATGTCTCTTATGCTAAGTTGCATAACCTTTCACTCCCAAGTATGACCTTATGACCTGTGGATTTGTGGCAATTTCCGCCGGACTTCCTTCGGCTATCTTTCTGCCAAAATCTATAGCGTATATCCGGTGGGCACTGCCCATCATCGCTTTCATATCGTGTTCCACAAGAACGATGGTTTTCTCACGGCTCAGACTTTTGATCTTCTCCATCATGTCCCTGGTCTCTGTCGGGGTCATTCCTGTAACTGGCTCGTCAAGTAAAATCACTTCAGCCCCGGTCGCCAGTGACATCGCAATTGCAAGCGCCCGCTGATGCCCGTGGGACAGCTCCTTGGCTTTGGTATCCTTCGAATCAGCAAGGTCCATGAACTCCATCAAATCAAGGGCTTTCTTGCGGATATCTGCATCCTCTTTTCTGGCTGGAGCCAGATTAAAAATACCGCTCCAAAAGCCTGTCCTTGCGCTTAGATGAAAACCAGCAAGTACATTCTCCAATACGGTTGCATCTTGGAACAAAACGCTTAATTGAAATGTCCTGACAATACCCTTCCTGACCATATCGTGGCTTTTCAGGCCGGTAATGTCTTCGCCCTTGAATATTATCTTTCCGCTGCTTGGAGGGAAAAAGCCGCTAAGCATATTGAATAGAGTAGTCTTGCCGGCACCGTTGGGCCCAATGATACCTAGAATTTCCCCCTTCCTGACAGACATATCAAGATCACTTACCGCGGTAATACCCTTGAATTTTTTAGTCAGGCCAACAATTTCCAGATAATTCATTTTCCCCTCAGTAGACAGAAGCTAGCTTGCATTTGCAGTTGGTATCACTTCTATTTCTGACACATACCGCGTCCTGTCAAACTTCAATCGATGAAAAAGCCCTATTAACTGGGCACACAAATGTGATGCGATGGCAAGTAATTCCCCCAGTGCGCCCTGCCCACGAAATATAGATCCGTCAGGTATGAGCATCTTCTGGATGACAATGGCATCGTTCTTCGCTTTCTTAAATCTCGTAACTTAAACAGTGTTGAACAACGCATCCAGCTTGATTGGGTCTCACTGAGATCTTGATCTAGCCGCAAAGACGTACCTACCCACTATCTTCACGATTCCAAACCCCGCTTAGTAAGCAGTATCCTGCATTACATAGCGGGCGCCAGACCGAGATAACAAACCTTTGAAAGAGATTCTAACCTGCCAGCGCAAACCAATACATCAACAAAGCTGCCCATTTCCATCCACATTAGTTCTATGAATAATACCCCACCATTCGAAATTTCAACTAGGCAAATATAATGTGCGCTATAGGTATTTAGGCGTACTTGACAATCAACTTAATACGTATTATATTTTAATATTGTTAATTAATCATGCTCATTTACCAGTCATTATATATAGGATAGGTAGATAGATTAGGTGACGGAAAAAACAAAGGTTTTGTTAGCGGACCCGCATGAAATATTTCTGGAAGGTCTAAAACGACTAGTAAACGAGCAAGAAGACTTAATTTGTGTTGCGGCGTTATTGGACTGTAAAAGTCTATCTAAGGCTCTCCCCGATTTCTTACCTGATGTTGCTATCATAGATAGCTGTATATGCAATAGTATGCCGGAACTCATAACATCCCTAAAATCAAACAGTAATGGCACCAGATTCATTGTGCTGACCCACTCCACCGACGTAACTGAAATTCGACGTTGCTTCCAAGCCGGTGTTGATGGGTATTTGACCAAGAATCTGACCCAGCTCAATCTTATGAACGCAGTTCGTGCGGTTTGCGTAGGAGATCAAGTGCTTTGTCCAGTAGCCCGCATTTGTATATCCCATTTAATTGCTGGGAAAGATGAGGAGGTGAGTGAAGCTCCCTCCTTGAGTCAGCGGGAACTGGAAGTAATTGCGATGGCAGGCAAGGGTATGACCAACGGGGAAATCGCTACCGAACTAAACATCGCTAAGCATACCGTTGCCAGTCACCTTCTCGCTGTGTTCAGGAAACTGGAGGTCAAATCGCGCACCCAGGCGGTGCTACAATGCCTACAGCGCGGCTGGATTTCTACTGATAACGCATAGGTAAATATCATCTGATAGGAAGGCCAAATCGGCTAATATAATCTGTATATTCACGCTATAGCTGATAACTGTGCAGGATTAACATGACTATGTGATAATAGGTCATAAAGTCAAGCCTGTTTGCGAGTCATGCTAAGAGGATTCTAATCGCGGATGCCACCATCATCATCCTCACCCCGCAATACTTTTATCACAGCATCAGCCCAAACCTTATCAACATACACCGGCAAACACCGCTGCCCACATTTCTCTTTGAGCAGGATCAGCCAATGGTCACGGTGCATGGCGTGGCGGACGGAGTCAACGGATAGCCGATGAATCTATCAAGGGCATAATGATACAGGGTTATCGTCTTGGGGTCGGTTCCTGAAGCTCTTGAACGAAGGAAACTATCAAGGATTTCTTTTGTGAACAGTTGTGAACACTTTGAAGCCAATTCGGTGGTGGGCGATACTGGACTCGAACCAGTGACCTCTTGCGTGTGAAGCAAGCGCTCTAACCAGCTGAGCTAACCGCCCTCGTGGTCACGCATAGATTCTACGTAAAAAACCGTGAAAAAGCAA
>Ga0272441_10003432_pt1 | contig 30141 bp, 38 predicted proteins | sample SSMProp6N_FD_193582 | JGI IMG/M metagenome (GOLD analysis project Ga0272441, IMG submission 193582) | Marine sediment archaeal communities from Little Sippewissett salt marsh, Falmouth, MA, United States - SSM-Prop-6N | ecosystem: Environmental > Aquatic > Marine > Wetlands > Sediment ... | reverse complement strand
CTCTTCAATGGATCATAGAATTATTCCTGAACAAGGGACTTATAGCTTATGTGGACAAACTTTTGATAAAAAATCAAAAACAGATTTTGACCAATATTGGGAAGTTTGTGGAGGTTGGTATGAACAGAATACAAATCTGACTAAAGACCAATTTCAAAATTTTAAATTCTCAAATGGATTTCATAAAAGTGATTTAATGATCATATCTGGAAGTAAAGAAATTGAAATAGGAGATGTAATTGTTTTCTCGTCTTATACTCATAGGCATCCCATAATCCATAGAGTCATTTCTCTGAATCCTATTCAAACAAAAGGAGATCATAATGAAGTTCAATTACCAATAGAAGAAAACATTAACAATAATCAAGTAATAGGAATAGCGATAGGAAAAATTCCATATATTGGATGGCCAAAAGTTGCCTTATATGAACAATGGCAAAAAAATCCAATAAGAGTAATATTAATAAGCATAGTTATCTTATTATTACTAATATATTTTCCAGACATTAAAAAGATTATTGTCAAAACATTTAAAAACAATAAAGAATAAAAATAAAAATGGAATTTTGTCCTAAATGCGGCAGTATTTTGATTGAAAAAAGAAAAAATTTTGGATGTGCTAATTGCAATTATACTGCAAAAGGTAAGATAAAGATAGAATCAACAGAAAAAATAAAAGAAAGTAAGAATAAAGTTGTTGTAAAAACAAAAGAAACTAATGTTATGCCTGTTATTTCTGCTGTGTGTCCTAAGTGTGCACATAAAGAAGCTTATTTTTGGACAAGCCAAACTCGTTCTGGAGATGAAGCTGAGACAAGATTTTTCAGATGTGTTAAGTGTAAGAATGTTTGGCGAGAGTATCACTAACACTAACTGCAACAATAATATTAGGTTAGAGATGCTTGAGTAGAGAGTATCACTAAATAATCTACTCCTCGAATTTTTAATAAGATTTTGATTATTACAATGAGAGATATATTTTTAAACAAAAAATAACTAAAAGAACTATGGCCCTATAGCTCAGTTTGGTCAGAGCACTACACTCTTAATGTAGGTGTCGGGGGTTCAAATCCCTCTGGGGCCATATTATATATCGAAGATATATAGGTCCTTCAGGACTTGAATGCATGTGTGGGTTCAAATCACTTCAACTTTTCTGAAGTTGGAGTATCCAAGAATCTATGATTGTTGAGAGCCTCTGGGGCCATATTATATATCGAAGATATATAGGTCCTTCAGGACTTGAATGCATGTGTGGGTTCAAATCACTTCAACTTTTCTGAAGTTGGAGTATCCAAGAATCTATGATTGTTGAGAGCCTCTGGGGCCATTTCCAAAAAAAATGCCTACAAAAAATCAAACATCAAAAATTCTTGATATCCTTAAAAAAAATCAAAAAACTCAAAGAAAAACAACTCTTAATCGAGAATCAAAAACCTATACCTCTTTTCAGACTCTGATCTCATGCCTCTTATCTCTTAGAAGCAAGGATGAAACAACAGAAAAAGTTTCAAAAAAGCTTTTTGCAAAAGCAAAAACACCAAAACAAATTTTAAAACTAACAAATAAGCAATTAGAAAAATTAATTTTTAGTTCTGGACACTATAAAAAGAAAGCCTCAACAATAAAACATGTTTCAAAAGTTGTTCTACAAAAATATAATAACAAAGTTCCTGATTCAGAAGAAGAATTATTAAAAATAAAAGGCATTGGAAGAAAAACATCTAATATAGTTTTATGTTTAGCTTATAATAAATGTGTAATTCCAATAGACACTCATTGTCACAGAATACCAAATAGAATAGGATGGGTAAAAACAAAAACTCCAGATCAAACAGAACAAGAACTATATAAAATAATTCCAAAAAAATATTGGAAAAGCTTTAATGAGATATTTGTTTTATTTGGAAGAACAATCTGCTTGCCAATATCTCCTCTCTGCAGCAAGTGTCCAATAAAAAATTACTGTAAAAAAGTGGGGGTAACTAATTTTAGATAAAAAAGAAAATTCACCTCTCTTTTTAGTTTAATAAAAAAATAAAAAATTTAATTTATAGATCTTTTAATAATATCTATATGTTCTGCAATATCTTGGCCTTTTTTAGTTAGTTTGATAAGTTTGATTCTTCCCTTTTTCTCAAACACTACCAAACCAAGATCTTTCAGTATCTGAAGAATCTTAACAGCATGACTATATGTACAGTCAACTTCCTTAGCCAAAATACTTCCATATCTTGCTCTAGAAACTTTTTTTAAAGCAACTAGCATAAGTGCTGGTTTTCTTCTGAAAAAGATGTCAAAATTATCTTTCATTTTGGTGATTTATTTATTTTTAAAAACATGTTCTAAGACTATATCTTAAAACCTATATATCTAAGGATATAGTTTGGTTTATAAAGTTTGTTAAAGAAAAATTCAACTAGTCAGTAGTTATATTTAACTGATTAATGAGTGCAATAATCCTTATAAATAATATATTAAAACTAAAATTATGACAAAAGTAAAATCAAAAAAAGAGTGCTATCAGCTATATGAAGCAGGTTTGTTTGGTAATAAGGCACTTACTTGGAATTCTTATCAAGATATTTTAGATAGTAGTTGGAGGGGATTAATCTGCATGAGGTCAAAAAGAGGGATTGCTAGAAAAAAAGTACAATATGACCTAACATTAGAACAAACAAGAGATAAAATTCAAGAATGGGAAAAATTAGGAATAAGAGAGCAAGATATAAGTTTTAACCAATCAATGCCTAACCAAGATCTATTAATACAAGGAGAGATTATGAATAATCCGTTTTCACAACCTTTTGGGTTATATGTTTTATATACAACTGTAAAAAAACCAATGAATTTAGGTTTAAGAGAACAATCTCTTCATACCTCTGGATTAGAAGCTCTTATGTTATTAAAAAGAAACTTATGGCCTTCTGATTATGAAGATATAAGAACGCTCTTAGAATTGTATCCAGAAGCAGCAATAGAGTTTAGTACATATAATACTGTTGTTGGAGATATTCAAAACAGAAATACAGTGATATGGGAAGTAAGAAATTTTTAAATAAACCTCTCTCCAGTTACCTCTTCATACATCTGAATATATCCCTTACTTATTAAAATTATTTTATTTGCTTTCATATCTATTTCTGTTCTTCCAAGCCTTACAGAATTTTTCATAAAAATCCTAATATCTTTTGAAAGCATTGCATTAATAACTTCTTTTTTATTAGTAGTTACTATGAGATCTGCTTCTTCAACATCTCCAATATAAGTTTTAACTTTATTATTAATAATCTCTGAATTATAAATTTCCTTTGTTCCATCTGAATCTATTAAAACAAATCTTATTCTTGGGATCTCTTTAGAAAGAGGAGGATTATGAAGTTTATATGCTCCAAGTGCAATTAAAACATAATTAATATAATCTTGATTAAAATCAAATTCAGCCTGCTCAATAATCTTTGCTCTATCTATCCCTTTATCTTCTAATCCATAATCTTCAATGAGATCTTTAATAGGATTTTCAAGAACAATATTTCCAGTTCCAGAATTAAAACCTCCAATAATCATTCCTAAATAAAATATCATAAACAATATTCCTAATATCAATATTACTAAAAAACAAATTCCAATTGTTTTTTTATAACTTCTCTTCTTTTTAATAAGAACATATTCATTAACCATTCTAAAATATAGATAATTTAGTTTTAAAACTTATTACAAAACTTTAAATATACATTTCAGCATATATATTTATGATTGATATAAAAGTCATCAGGGAAAATCCTGATTTAATAAAAGAGAATAATAAAAACAGAGGATATGAAATCAACCTAAAAGAAATTCTAGAATTAGATAAAAAATGGCGTTTATTAAAAACAAAAGATGATAAATTAAGAGCAGAAAGAAACAAGATTTCTCAAGAGATTAATCAAGCTAAGAAAAAAAAAGATGAGAAAAAAGCTAAACAACTAATAAAAAAAGCAAAAGAAATTCCTCAAAAACTCAAAAAAAATGAAGAAAAAGAAGCAGAATTAAAATCTAAAATTAATCATCTTGTTTCATTTATTCCAAATATACAAAATAAAGAAGTTCCAATTGGAGATGAAGAACATAATCAAGAAATATCAAAATCAGGAAAAATTCCAAAATTCGATTTTCAGATAAAAGGTCATGAGGAATTATTGAATAATCTTGGATTATTAGATCTCAAAAGATCTGCAAAAGTTGCTGGAAGTGGATTTTATATATTTAAAGGAAAACTAGCAAAACTAGAAAGAGCTTTGATTAATTTTATGTTAGACTATCACACAAAAGATGGATTTCTAGAAATAAATCCTCCTCAGCTTGTTAATGCAAAAACAATGTTTGGCACAGGTAATCTTCCAAAATTTGAAGATGACTTATATAAGACAAGAGAAGGATTTTATTTAGTTCCAACTGCAGAAGTTGTTGTAACTAATATACATGCAGATGAAGTCTTAAAAGAAAAAGATCTTCCTAAAAAATTTGTGGCTTTTACACAATGTTATAGGACAGAAGCAGGAAGACATGGATCAGAGACCCCTGGAATCTTCAGGCTTCATGAATTTGAAAAAGTTGAAATGGTTTATTTATGCCATCCTGAACAATCTTGGGAATTATTAGAAGAAATGACTGCAAGAGCTGAAAAACTTCTTGAAATGTTAGAGTTACCTTATAGAAAAATCTTGCTTGCAACTGCAGATGCAAGTTTTGCTTCTGCAAAAACATATGATCTTGAAGTATGGAGTCCGAGCATGAATAAATATTTAGAAACTTCCTCTTGTTCAAACTGTACTGATTTTCAAGCAAGAAGAATGAATACTAGATTTCAATCAAGTTCTGGAGTAAGATATATACATACCTTAAATGGAAGTGGTCTTGCTACTCCAAGACTTCTTATTGCGCTGATTGAGAATAATCAGCAAAAAGATGGAAGCATTAAAATCCCAAAAGCATTATGGAAATATACTGGCTTTAAAGAGATAAAACCAGGAAAAAAATAATCTGCATCTACTATCTTAGGAAATGTGATATGTAAGGAAAACTTTGGTTTTCGTACGATTAAAATGCCAAAAAAGAAAAATAAAACTCTAACTAAAAAAGAAAAACTAAGAATTCTAGCAGTAGGAGACATTCATGGAGATTCTTCAGCTGCAAAAAAGCTCGCTAAAAAAGCTGCAAAAGAAAAAGTTGATCTTGTTGTTCTAACTGGAGATCTTTTTGGAATGGTTCAGAGTAAAAATATTATAAAACCATTTCTTGATGAAAAACAAAAAGTAGTTTTTGTTCCAGGAAACTGGGAAACAACTGCAGAAGCTAAAGAATTTGAAAAAAAATATGGTATAAAAGATATAGGTCATCATTATCTTAAATATAAAGATGTAGGAATTTTTGGAATTGGAACTCCTGATTGGAATCTCTTTCCAGATAAAAGAGAAACTTTTAAGCAGTTAGAAAAAGAACATAAAAAAATTAAAGGACTTGAAAAAAAGATAATGATAAGTCATCTGCATGCTTCTGGAACAAAATCAGAATTAAGTGGAGTTCCAGGATCAGAAGGATTAAGGCAGGCTGTTGAAAAGTTCCAGCCTGATTTTTTTCTCCACAGCCATATTCATGAGTTAGAAGGTGTGGAAGAAAAAATAGGAAAAACAAAGGTTATTAATGTTGGAAAAAAAGGAAAGATAATTGAGATATAAACCCAAACTCTTAAAAACCTTATTCTTACTTTTATTACTAATAAAAATGCCAAAAACTCCAAAAACCGGAAAAAAACAAGAATATATTCCTTTAATGGAGCCAAAACACACAACAGAAGTAGAAGTTGCTCCTCAACCTCCAAAAGAAGAAATAGAAATAGTTGAAAAAATAGGAAAAAAACAAACAAAAACAAGAAAAAGAATATCAAAAAGGAAAACAACAAAATCAAAAAAAACTTCTTCTAAACCAAAAAAACTTTCAGGCAATTCTATATTAATAATAACTGAAAAACCCCAAGCAGCTGCAAAAATCTCTGCTGCATTATCAGGAGGAAGAGCAAGACAAGTAAAAGCTTCTCCAGGAGTATATTCTTATGAATTTCTAAAGGATGGAAAAAACATACTTGTTGCATGTGCAGTAGGACACTTATTCTCATTAAGTCAGGATATTAAAGGAAGTGATTATCCAATATTTGACATCTCCTGGAAACCAAATTTTGAAGTAAGAAAAAAAGATTTTACAAGAAAATACTATAATAATATTAAGAAACTTGTTAAAAGAGCAAATGAAGTCATAATAGCAACAGACTATGATACAGAAGGAGAAGTAATAGGTTATAATGTTGTCAGATTTATAGCTAATCAAGAAGATGCTAAGAGAATGAAGTTCTCATCTCTTACTGTTAAAGATTTAGAAGAAGCTTATGAAAAAGCAGAAGATCATATAGATTGGGGTCAAGCAATAGCTGGAGAAACAAGACACTATCTAGATTGGTTTTATGGTATTAACCTTTCTAGAGCTTTAATGAACTCAATAAAATCTACAGGAAAATTTAGAATAATGTCTATAGGAAGAGTTCAAGGCCCAGCACTAAATCTTATTGTTCAAAAAGAAAGAGAAATCCAGGCCTTTAAACCAGAAACTTTTTGGAGAGTCTTTCTAGATTTAGTTGATAAAAAAGATCCAACTAATAAACTTCAAGTAAAATATATCAAAGATATTACAGATAAAAAAGATCTAGATAAATTTGAAAATCTTAAAGGCAAAGAAGCAGATGTTTCAACAAAAAAATCAGAACAAATAATTCCTCCTCCTGCTCCTTTTGATTTAACAACTCTTCAAACAGAATCCTATAAATTCTTTTCATTAACTCCAAGCAAAACTCTTCAGATAGCACAAAAACTCTATCTTGCAGGAATTATCTCATACCCAAGAACATCATCTCAAAAAATACCTGAAACTATAGATACTAAAAATATTTTAAAAAGATTATCTCAGAGATTTAAAGAAACTAAATTAGTAACAAGAGATAAACCAATAGAAGGAAAAAAATCAGATCCTGCTCACCCAGCAATACATCCAACAGGAGAATTTCAAGAATTAAGTGGAGATGAAAAAAAGATTTATGAACTAATTGTTAAAAGATTTATAGCTTGTTTCTGTCCAGATGCAAAACTTGCAAATAAAATTATAACAGCTCTAGTTGATAACTTAAAATTCAAAGCTAGAGGTTTAGAAATCAAAGAAAAAGGCTGGATGGAAGTCTATAATGCAAAAATGAAAGAAACAGAACTCAGAGATATGGATGGAAAAGCATTAATTGAAAAAGTAGATATACAAGAAGATAAAACAAAACCTCCAAAAAGATATTCTCCTGCTTCAATAGTAAGAGAACTTGAAAAAAGAGGCTTAGGAACAAAAGCAACAAGAGCAAATATACTTGAAACTCTCTATAATAGGAACTATATTATGGATAATAAATCAATAAAAGCCACACCATTAGGAATTCATCTTATAGAAAGTTTGGAAAAACACTCTCCAATAATAATTGATGAAAAACTTACAAGAGAAATAGAAAAAGATATGGAACAAATGCAGATTAATAATAAAAAACAAGAGTTACAAAAAAAAGAACAACAAGTTTTAGAATCTACAAAAAAGAATCTTGAAAAAATCTCAAAAGATTTTAAGAAAAATGAGTCTAAGATTGGAAAAGAACTTGTAAAAGCTACAGAAGAAGCCTGGAAACAAGAAGCAATTGCAAATGAATTAAATGAATGTCCTGTATGCAAAAAAGGAAAATTAACAATTAAATATTCTCCAAGATTTAAAAGAAGATTTGTTGCATGTAATGCCTATCCTAAATGTAAGACCACTTTTTCCTTGCCTCCAAATGCTCTAATAAAAAAGACAGAAAAAATATGTGAACATTGTGGATTTCCAATGCTTATGAGTATTAAAAAAGGCAAACGCCCTTGGATATTTTGTTTTAATCCTAATTGCAAGTCTAGAGAAATAAGAGAGCAGGAATTAAGAGAGAAGATAGAAGCAAAAGAAAAGCAGGAATAAGAACCTAACTAAGCAGCATACTTATCCCTATCTTTTACCATAAAAGGAGGAAGCCTAGAATTTCCAGCATTCTTATGAGCTTGCTCAATCCTTCTAACATAATCCCAAGCCCATTTACTCATTTTCTCAGATAATTTTCTTATCCTGTCTCTCTCCTCTTCATAACTAAGTTCATCAAATTCTCTCATTCTTCTATCTAAATCAATCTTTGTCATATTATTTCTATTTTTCAAATCTTTTTAAAAATTTATGTAAAGAATCATAAATCTTTTTATGAAACTCAAGGATTAAGATGAAAAGAAGAACAAGAAAACCAAAAAACAAAATATTCCATATATTCCCAAATCCTTTTGTTAATCTAAATCCAAAAAGATTCAATAAAATAATTCCAGGAAGAAATCCAAGAAAAGTAGCTAAAAAAAATCTTCTGAATTTCATTTTAGTTAATCCTGATGAAAAAGAAAGAATATTAGCAGTAACAGGAGAAGCAAGTCTTCCTAAAAAAACAATATATCCTCCATACTTCTTAAAAAGATTATCAAAATGATTTATATGCTCTTTTTTTATAAATTTCTTTTCACAAGGTTTTCCTAATTTTCTAGCTATCAAAAAAGTTATTGACGCTCCCAATAACATACCAATTAGAGAATACAAGGCTCCAAACCAAAAACCAAATAAAAGCCCTGCAAGAGCCATCAATACATAAGAAGGATATAATCCAGATATCCCTTGTATAACTAATAATAAAATAAGAATTATAGGGGCTAATGCTCCAAAACTATTAATAAATTCTCTTATCTCAGAAATATTAATTGGAAATTTCCTTGAGATTAAAATAAGAGTGATTATAATCAAGAAGATTATAAATAAAGTTATATATTCCCTCTTTTTATGATGTTCATGCATAGATTGATTAATTAAATATTGTTTAAAAACATTCTCAAAAAAGCCCTCTCCTCCTAATCCCTGAATTAATAATCTCAAAACTAATTTCTCCCTCAGCTAGACTTCTATGTTTTCTTAGTATAGCTTTTCTTCTTCCTATCCCTTTTTGAAGCTCAATAATACATTTACTCCAATATTTTAAAATATCTCCTCCAACCATATTAACTTTTGTTTTATCTTCAAAATCAGAATAAACCTGATTTGTTATTAAAACAGGAATATTTTTTTTTCTTGAAATTTCACTCAGCATTCTCATCTGTCTTGCAAGTTTTGAATTAACAATCTTAATCTTCACTTTATCATCTTCACATTCCGCAAGTTCTAATCTATAAAGCATAGTCATTCCATCAACAATAATAAGATCAATCTTTGTTTTAGACTTGATCTCCTTAAGAAGCTTGCCAAAAGCATCCCATTGCTCTTGAAAAGTTGTTGGTTTTAAAATAAGAATATTTTCTAGAGCTTTTTCATATTCTTCTCCAACAATCTGCTTAAATCTATCAATAGAAAATCCTCCTTCTGTATCTATAAAAATTATTTTATTATTTTTTTTAGCCCGAGAAGCAGCAGCAAGTATGCAAAAATTAGTTTTTCCACTTCCTGCAGGCCCATAAAAAGTAGTTATAATATCTTTATCATAACCTCCAAAAAGCCATTTATTGATATCATAACTTCCTGAAGAAATTTTTCTTATTGATTTAGGTTCTGCTTCCATTATTATGATATTTCCACTTATTATCTCTGCAATGCTCTATTGCAACTATAGCTCCTATTTTTGGCCTACTTAAACTTTCATCTCTTTTTTGAATCATATCTATAAGCTCTTTATTTGTACACGCGCATCCATAAGGAAGTTTTCTCTCTTCTGGCCAAAAAGCATAAGTACATCTTCTGCATGCTTGATTATCTTCTTCTGTCATAAAAAAATTAGAAAAAATAAGGTTTTAAGGATTGTTATAATCTCTAATATAGTTTTTTGGGCACATCTGGCCTTTTTTACAAAAAAAGTGAGATTAAGGATTGTTATAGTATATTACTAACCAATCTGAACATCCTTAAGATTTGGATTATGTGCTTTTCTCCACATATACCATGAACTAAGAAGGCTAATAATACCCATTATAGAGAATATCAATAAAATTTGATTTTTTTCTACTAACCATAAAATCACGCCAAGCAAAAGAAAGATTATCCCAAAGACAAATCTAGTATAAAAATTTATAATATAATATCTCCGACCTCTTAAAGTTATCCTAAAAACCATATTTTATTAAGCCTTCTTAAACTCAGCCAAATACTTATTAATATCTTTTTCTGCAGCTGCAACAGCATCACTCAAAGCTTTCTTCGCAGCCTTTCCACTTGTCTTTACCTCAAGTGTAACAGGCTTATTGGGATCGTCTCTTTTCCATACCCCTAACTCAACACTTGAATCTTTGTTTAAATAAACTCTTAAAAGCTCTGCTATTGTCTGATTATCCACATTAACTACTAAATTATCTTTTTCATCCTTAACAATATTAACTTCCATAAACTATTAGAAAGATTTTGGTTTATAAAACTTGTGATTAGATATAATCCTCTACTTCAGGAAATAATCTTCTAGCAACTGCAATATACTGAGCAGTATAGATCTTTAAAGCTCTTTCAAGCAATTTATCACATCTTCTTTTAAAAACAACTTTAACTCTAAAATCAGATTTCTTAACATCACATTTCTCTCTGGCAATACCTATTCCTCTTATAGAAGAAAAATATAAAAGAGCTCCTCCAATAACCAATCCTCCAACAATTCTTTTAATGCATTTACTTTTAATTAATCACTCATTCTATTAACTCTATATCCTTACCTACAACTTCTTTATCTTGCTCAATAATAGATTTTTCTTTGTATTTCTTTTTCTCAACTAACTCATGTATACTTGGAACCTCTTCAGCCTCTTTTGGTTCTCTTTTATCTTGTTTTCTATCTAAATATTTCTTATACCAAAGTTTATCTTTTTTTAATTCTTGACTTTCTTTTCCAAAATCTTCTAATTGCTCTTTTCCTAATTCTTCACTTGTCTTTTTTGGAAAATCTTCTTCTATTCTCTTTTGCATTTCTCTAAGATCTGCAATAGTAATTCTATCTAGTTTCTCTTTTTTAAAATCTAAAATTCTTAACGGAGTGTCTTCTACTTGTTCATGTTTTTTAATAATAGGATCTGTCTCTGTTCTAATAGCTTCTTTGACCATATCATCTTCCTCTTGCCCTTTAATCTTAGAGATATATCCCTCATCTTCTCTTAGAATAACTTCTTCTGCTTGCATATCTTGCAAAGGGAATTCAAAACTATCTCCTAATTTTTCTTTTTCCTCTGATTCTTGTTTTATTCTTAATTTTTCTAATTGCTTTTCTCTTCCTTCTCTTTCCTTTCTAATTAATTCTTCAGGACTAGGTTTGATTAATCTAACTCTTAAAAATTGTTCTAATTTTCTAATCAAAGGAAAAACATTCTCAGGAAAATTATTTCTCTCAAGCAATCTTACAGCTGTCTCACTTTCTCCAATCTCTCTTGCTAACTGCTTATGGCTCATCTTCCTTCTTCTCCTCTCATGTTGAATAATCCAATTAAAATTATCAACTAATTTAAGAGGAATCTCTTCAGGTTTTTCTAAACTGGGATTCTTTTCAATTTCTCTTAATTCTTCATAGACATTTTTTTGTTTTTTTTCATTATCTATTCCCGCCATAGATTTAAGTCTATTATAAACTCCATATTTACTTTCAGCAATCTTCAACTGCTCTCTTCCAGGCAGTTTAATAATAGGAATATTCTCTATTAAAGAACATTTTTCACACACCTTCACACTTTCATTTACATAAATTCCATCAAAAAGCCTTACTTCCTCTTCTATTCTACCACATCTAAAGCATGTTTCCATGTAATAATAAGAAAAAAATACTATTTTTATTGATTTCTATAATACAAAATAGATTTTAATTAAGATATTCCCTAATACTCTCTAGATCATCCATATTTCCTACTTTTAAGTCTTCATCAATTAATATCATAGGAAGATTATTAATTTCATAATCAGACATTAAAAAACTTATAGAATTAGCATCTAAATTTCCTGCAATAGGAATAAGGATTATTTTATTTCCATATTCTTGTTTTAATTGTCCTAAATATTTTGAAAAAACATTTTGTTCTACTTTTTTATCTAAATCTTCTGATTTATATTCATAAAAATAAACAATAGTGTGAAAATCTTCATCACAATTTTTCTTAATCTTTAGAGTATTAAGCCATAATAAAGCCCTTAGAAGATCATACTTTTTATGCTGCAGCATTAGTCCCTTACTTAAAGTAGAGGCCCCTTCATATCTTTCTAATACTTGAGCTTCCTCATAGATCCTATCTGCAAAACCAATTGTCTCTTTGATGGCTAAATCGCAATCAAATTCAGTTGAAGAAAATATATTTTCTTGTATCTTGATATCTAATAAACTTAATTCAGACTGTTGATACGCACTTATTATATTGCTTGTCCTATTTGATTCTATAAGATATCCAAAAAAAATTCCTGATGCAAATATAAATATAGCTAATATTAATGCTTCCCAAAATAAATGTTTTTGAATTGCCATCTTATTATGTTTTTTATTATGTTTATCTATTTTAGTTTCTTTTGGTACATCCGGCTTTTCTTTTGAAAGAAAAGTGGGATTAACGCCAAACACGTTTACCTCTTGCTAAATGCCATATAGACAATAATAATATTGTTGGATAAGCTATAAGGTATAAAGTCATATAATATATGAAATTAAAAAAGCTTTGCTTTTCCAAAACTCTATCTTTCATAACACTTAAAACAAACAAAGTGAAAATAGTAAATAAAACAAAAAGTATAATTCCAAAATAATTCAAAACACTTGGAGTGATATAAATTTCATTCATAGTTAAAATAGGCACTCCTGTCATAACACTATATCTTGTTAATAAATAATTAGATACAGCCCTCTTACCAATAACATATGAAAATATTCCCATACCAACTAAACCTAAAGTTAAACCCAAACCAAAAAAAGGAATAATAAAATATCCTAGCATTCCTTTTTTCTTCATAAAACAATTTTTATATTTATTTAAACACTGTAAACCCCCAATAGCCCACCTCCTCCTCTGCCTAAACCAAGCCCTAACTTTTTTTGGAGTTGTTGTTGTAACAATTGCGTCTAAACACATCCTAACTTTCCATCCATTATGAACTAAATGCCAAGTAGCTTCAATATCTTCAGTCATATTTGATGTGTCAAATCCTCCAATATCTTCTAAGGCAGTTTTCCGATATATTGTCAAAGTTCCTGTAGCAACATAAATACTTTCTATATATTCTAATAATTTTCTAGTAAATGCTATAACCTTATATTCTATAACTTGTAATCTTTCAAGAAATGTTGTCCTATTTCTAGGTATACAAGCAGAAGTAACAGCCCCAACTTTTTCATCATCAAAATAACCAACAAGTTTTGGAATACTTGCAGGATTTGGATAAGAATCAGCATCAATAATAACTATTAATTCTCCTGATGCAAATTTCACAGCTTTATTAAAACTATCTGCTTTTCCTGAATTTGCTTTATTTAAAATTTTAAGTTTTGGCTTATATCTTGGCAATATTTCCTTTAAAATATTAAGAGTATTATCTGTACTTCCGTCATTAATAACTAAAACCTCTATAATATTTTTGTATTCACTTGCAAAAACATGTTTTATTGTATCTAATATTGTTTTTTCTTCATTAAATGCAGGAATTATAACAGATACACTATAGTCTTTTGTTTTTTCAGGATAATCAAATAAAGTATTTTTATTTCTAAAATATAATAACAAAGTTAGGATTAAAAAATAAAAAGAAATAAACATATATGTAAAATATATGATTGGAAGAAAATCCATTTTTAGCCTTCTTCCTCGTTTTGTTTAACTATTACCTCTTTTTTATCTTGATTTTGATTTTCTTGTTTCTTTTTCTCTTCCAAGTGAAAATAATCATAAAAACTTTCTGATAAAGTCAATTCCTTTGTATGCCCCATTTTCTTAGCTTTAAGTAATCCAATATCTATATAATGTTTTATGTGATCATAAGCTTTATTTCCTCTTATCTTAATTATAACTGATTGTTTTACAGGTTGTTTATATGCAATAACAGCTAAGGTTTCTTGTTCAGCTTTTGTAAACTCAGCACTTCCTGTTGCAAATCTATTAATCATATCAAAATATTCTTGTCTTACATCCATCTTCCACATATCTCCTTTATTAAGAATTTCAATAGAGCTTTCTGAGTCAATATATTTTTTTCTCAGTTTTTCAAGTAACTCTTTAAGAAGTAATGGATTTATATCAGTATATGCAACAAGTTCTTGAATACTAAGATATCTTGCAGATATAAAAAGAGCTGCTTCTATTTTTTTCAGATTTTTAACTTCAAGACTATTATCTAGTTCTTCTTGTGTACTTGATGTTATGTTTTGTTCCATCTTCTTTGTTAATGTAAGTTTATAAATCTCAATGCTTATCCTAGCGTTACTACTTTTTTTCTATAACTTATTATTAATCTTACTATTTTATATATTCTTACTATAAAGCATATATTAAAATTGCTCCAATACCTGATAAATTCCAAAACTGCTGACCTTCTTCTGTATCTACACTAACATGCTCTATCACACTTCCTATTTCTTCTGCTTTTTTTATAAGATCTTTAACTTCATTTGTTTTAAATTTTTTACTCAATAATAAAGTGTCTACAGCAGCCATATCTAAGGCCTTTTTTACAGGTTCAATCCCATAAGCTGTTTTTTCTTTTTGTTTTCCTAACATATTAAAAAATTTCTCAAGCAATTCTTTTTCATGAGTTATTTCTTGTTCTTTTAAAATATCTCCACTAGCCTCAACTAAAAGATCAATACCATGCTCATCTGCATATCCTAAATCTTTCATGCCTATTACTTTATCTTTTAAAGCAGTAACCATTCCTCCATTTTTCAAAAAATCATCTTTAGTAGGCATAGGCCCTCCAATAATGATTCCTTTTAGATTTTTCATATCAAAAAAACTATCTTTCATTGCATCTGCAACTTTTTTAAAAAAATCTTTTGCTTTTCCTTCTATAACTCTTTCATACCTATGAGCACTTTGCCCTCCTGCCCTAATCTTTCCAGGAACTCCACTTTGTAATTTTTGTAAAACTCTTATTTTCTTACCTTCTAACAACCCTATTGTTGCTTCTTTCCTATCAATAACTAACAAACCATATAATTCTTTAACTTCTAACATTTCTTTAAGGGGATCCAAAACAAAAATTTGATCACATCTATATAATCTAGTCGTCAGATCTTCAGGAGGTTCTATTACCCACATTTGCATATCTTCTTGTCCTTCAACTGATGAAACATTTCCAGCATAAATAGCTAAACCATTTTTTGGAGTCCTTCCAATAATTCTTAATTGTCTTGTTATTTTTTCAAGAGCTTCAATAACATTTTTTCTTGTTGCAGTTGATTTAATATTCTTAGCAGTAGATTTCTCAGCTTCTAACTGATCAACAACAGTATTGATATTATGTCCTGCCGGAATTAGAACTGTTACAAGTTCTGTATGCCTTCCTCTGATTGAATCAAGAAGTTCAACTACTTCTTCAAGCTCTTCTCTATTCATTGGATTTGTTTCTGCCATATTATCTCTTATAAAAACTCTATTTTAAATTTGCCTTCTTCTATTTTCAAAGAATTAGTAACTGCTCTTAAATCATCTAAACTATTTTTTAATAATTCTTTATCTTTTTTATCAATAGTTAATATTATTTCTGCTTTAACTGATTTTTTAGCTTGTGATTTTTTATGCCTGACTTTTTCAAGAATCTCAATAAACTTATCTCCTTTTTCTTTAATTTTTTTATCTTCTTTAATATTTAACTCTGGAAAACCACTAATATGTATACTTTTATCTTTCTCAAATTTCTTAAAATAAGTTTGATAGATTTCCTCTGTAATAAAAGGACATACTGGAGCAATTATCTTAACAATACTTAGTAAACTATGATAAAGAACATATTGGGCACTTTTCTTTTTATCTCCTTTTCCTTGATAAACCCTATTCTTAACAATCTCTAAATAATTATCACAAAAATCCTTCCAAAAAAACTTTTCAGTTTCTTCTTTTCCTTTTGAAATATTATATCTTATATAATGTTTCTTAACATTGTCAGCTAGTTTTGAAATTTTTTGTAGTAGATATTGATCAATCTCTTGTAATTTTTCTTGCTTGTCTTTAAAATCTTCTAGATTCATAAAAACAAATTTTGATGCATTCCAAAGTTTTGTTAAAAATCTCTTTCCAGCAACTAATTCCTGCTCATTAAATGGAAGATCAGATCCAATACTAGCTGTTCCGACCCAATATCTAAAAACATCAACACTATAATTTTCTATAAGATCATCTACCCATACTACATTTCCTTTACTTTTACTCATTCCTTTTCCTTTTGGGTCTAATACAAAAGTATTGATAGTAATATCTTTCCAAGGAATCCTATTAAATAATAAATGGCTTTTGAGTATTGTATAAAATGCCCAGGTCCTAATAATATCATGTGATTGAGGTCTTAAAGACATTGGAGCTATTTTATCATATAAATCTGGATTTTCTAGCCATCTTGAAGCAACTTCAGGAGAATTTGAAGAAGTCATCCAGGTATCAAATACATCTTCATCAGGCTTTGCTTTTTTTCCACACTTATCACAAGTTTTCTCTATTTCTAATGGATCTAAAGGAAGATCTTTTTCTTCAGGGAGGATTACATTTTCACAATTTTCACAATACCAAGCAGGAATAGGAATCCCATAATATCTCTGTCTTGAAATAATCCAATCCCATCCTAAATTCTTAACCCAATTTTCATATCTAATCCTCATAAAATCAGGATGCCATTTAACTTGTTTTCCTCTTTTTAATAATTCTTTCTTGTAATCAAGTGTTTTAATAAACCACTGTTTTGTAACAAGATACTCCACAGGATTATTACATCTCCAGCAACTTCCAACTGTTTGTTGTAATTGTTCTTGTTTTGTTAATCTGTTTTCTTTTTTTAGATCTTCAAGCATGGCTTCTCTAGCCTCTCCTAGTTTCATTGCCTTATATTTTCCAGCCAATTCATTCAAAGTTCCATCTTTATTTAATATAGATCTTAATTCTAAATCATATTTTTTATATTTTTCAATATCTGCTGTATCTCCAAAAGTACATACCATCATGATTGCTGTTCCAAAATCCATATCAACGCTCTCATCAGCCATAATCTCAACTTTATAATCAAACAAAGGAACAATAACCTTCTTGCCAATTAAATTCTTATATCTCTTATCCTTAGGATTAACAAATATCCCTACACAAGCAGGAAGAAATTCAGGTCTTGTTGTAGCAATTGAAAGTTTTTCCTTGCTATTTTCAACATCAAAATCAATATAATTCAATTTTGTTGTTCTTTCCAAATCTTCAACCTCAGCCTGAGCAAGAGCTGTTTCATGATAAGGGCACCATATAACTGGCTCTTCTTTTCTATAACAATCTCCTTTTTTTATTAATCTTAAAAAAGCAGTTTGAGCAACTTTTTGAGCTTCAGGAGAAATTGTTTGATATAATAAACTCCAGTCATAACTATGCCCTAATTTTTTAAAAACCTTATCAGTATAAATCTCTTCTACCTTTTTGCTTTCTTCAAGGCAAATCTTTCTGAATTCTGCTCTGTTTGTCTTTGATTTACTAATACCTAATTTTTCTTCTACCATTTTTTCAGTAGGCAATCCATTATCATCAAAACCTGGAGGAAAATACACATTTTTTCCTAACATTCTCATAATTCTAGCTATAATCTCAAACTGTGTATATGAAAGTCCATGACCTACATGTAAATGCCCTGCACTTGCATAAGGCGGAGGAGTATCTATACTATAGATTTCTTTTTTTGATTTAGAATCAAATTTATATAATTTTTCTTTTTCCCAAAATTTTCTTATTTTCTCTTCAATTTCTTGAGCATTATAGTCTTTGTTTTTTTGTTTCTCTTTTGACATATTTTACATAAAGATATTATGTTTAAAAAACTAGCTATTTAGTATAATAATTATTAAAAAGCAAAAAAAGATCTTTAACTATGAAAGGAGAACTAACTGCTCTTGAAGAACCATTAAAACAAGGTCATATTCTTAGGATAACAAACACTCAAAACAATAAAAGAGCAGCGTCTTTAGAAGATCCAACTAAACCTGAATTTGAACAGGAACATTCTTATCACGATGACATTACTCTTCCATTTGCATTAAGAGGACTTGCTAAAACTTTTTCTAGCAGTAGAGGATATACACAAACTCCATGCAGAATTGGGTCTGCATCAGGAATAGATGCTTGTGATTGGTGGATATTAGATAAAAATACTCTGCTTGCAAGATATAAAGAAGGAAGATTTATATTTAGTGCTATGAAAAGCATATATACTGAAGATGAATATAGAAGAGGAGAAGGCGATACTCTAAATCAAGCATATGAGGAACTAAAATCTTCTTTATAAACTCGAGATATTATTCATTCTCCACAACATTTAAAAATCAAATAAATTTATCATAACTATGGCAGGACAAGGATTACTAATGCCTTCAGGTTCTGGAGGCCTAATGAGGTATAATGAAGAATATAGAAGCAGACTTAGAATATCTCCAAATATGGTAGTAGTATTTATAATACTTGTAGTTCTTATAATGGCAGGATTAAAAATATTTGCTGCCTAACAATAAAAAATGTTTCCAGGAATGAACCCAAAAAAAATGCAAGCTATGATGAAACAATTAGGCATAGCTCAAGAAGAAATAGATGCAGATAAGGTTATCATTGAAAAGTCAGATGGCAAAATAATAATCAATAATCCCTCTGTTGTAAAAATTAATATGCAAGGCCAGGAAACCTTTCAGATATCAGGAGATATTTCAGAAGAACAAGAAGAGGAAGAAAGCGAAGAAGAAAAAGCTTCTGAGGATATAGATACAATTATTGAAAAAACAGGTTGTTCTAAAGAAGAAGCAGCTTTAGAACTTGAGAAAAATAACGGAGATATAGCTCAAACTATTATCAACCTAACAAAATAAATACAAAAAGGAGGTACAATAAATAACTAGGAAACAACTTGTTATCTATCTTAGGAAAGGTGACTTGTTAGGAAAACCTAGGTTTTCATACAATGGCGAAAAACACTTTAGACATAATTGCTATGATCTTAGTAATAATTGGAGGAATTAATTGGGGCCTATTTGGCTTAGCTAAAATAGATTTAGTTAATTTATTATTAGGAAACATAGAATGGCTTGCAAATGCAGTATATATTTTAATAGGCTTATCTGCCATATATCTTATATATTATGCAATTAAAAAATAATTTTATTTTATAGATATATTTTTAAATTCATGTTCTAATCCTAATTTTATGAAAAAATGCAGATATTGGAAATATTGTCAGATTTACTCTGAAAACTCAAGAGTATGTCATGATAGGGTTTTAGCAGAATCTTATAAGTATGGAGATCCTGCATCTTGTGTTGAAAATATGGCCAGAGATATAAATCAATTTGGAAAACCAGAACAATTAAGAGGAAGAAGAGGCTGGTTTGATTGGATTGAGGCAATCTTACCAGGTATCTGAACTATAAATAAACTTATTAATATCTAATTCTTCATAATTATATGTCTGAAAAATATCTTGAAAGCCTTCAAAAAGCAATAAAAGGATTACAAATAGCAGATCATATGGCTTATGTAACCTATCCTGTAGTTAATGATAAAAGATTATTACTAAAAATATTAGATCAAGTCTATGAATCTTTAATTCATATAATTAATGCTATTCTTCAACATGATTATTTATTTAAAAAAATACAACTATATAAAGATGCAAAATCAAATTTTAGGATTTTCTCTGAAAAATGTGCTCCAAGATATGATATTTCCAAAGAACAAGTAATAGAAATACTAGATGCCTTATCAATAGCTGAAAAACATAGAAAATCTCCCTTAGAATTTGCAAGAAAAGATAAAGTAGTTATTATGTCTGATAACTTAAAAACAAGTATAATAGATATAGATAGAATTAAAAAATATCTGATTTTATCCAAAAAACTCTTAGAAAAGGCAAATTTAGGGATTTTACATAAATAAGAAAGATATATATAGTTCTTCTACCTAGCGTATTTTACATTATTTAGGGGAAAAACAACGTATATGCTAGAAAAGATAATAAAGGAAAAAATATCTGCAGATCATTTACTCTATGTTAGTTTAAAATATACTAAAACCTGTGATGTTATTCAAAATCTAATAAAAAGATGGACTATAATGATTTCAGATGCAGTTGACGGATTGTTAATTCAAGCAAAGAAAAAGAAAAAGATTAAGTCTATTCCTGCAGCTCCACGTCAAAAATCAGAGCTTGCTAAAAAAGTTTTTAAAAATTCTCCAGAAGTCATAGAAACAATAAAAGCATTTGAATTTTTTAAAAAACTTGAGGCCCTTCCAAACACAAGAGAATCTGAATTTAGAAAAAATGTATGCTTAAGAGTTAAATATAATGGGGAAGAAGTAGCTATTAACTTAGATAAATTAAAAGAATATTCTAAACTTCTTGAAGATTTTATCACTTTTGTTAAACAATATCTATTATCTTAAAATTTAAAAACCCTTTTTTCTATCTTCTTAATCAGTAAAATGGGAAAAGTTTATGTTATTATATCTGGAAAAGGAGGAGTTGGTAAAACTACTTCTGCTATTAATCTAGGATCTACCTTAAACACATTAGGAAAAGAAGTGATAATAGTTGATGCAAATCTTACAACTCCTAACATAGGACTTCATCTAGGATCTCCTATTGTTCCTATAACTCTTAATCATGTCATGAATAACAAAGCTAAGGTTGAAGAAGCAATATATGAACATGAATCAGGAACAAAAATCCTGCCTTCATCTCTTTCCTTAAATGAAATAAAGAAAATCAATCATGATAAATTAGTAGATGTTTGCAAAAAATTAAGAAAAATATCAGATTTTACAATTTTAGATTCTTCAGCTGGACTTGGAGAAGAAGCAAGAGCAGCCATAAAAGCAAGTGATGAATTAATAATCATAACAAACCCTGAGATTTCAGCTGTTACAGATGCTCTAAAAACAATAAAAATAGCAGAAGAAATGAAAAAACCAATTGCAGGAGTGATAGTTACAAGGCATGATGGAACCAATCTTTCTATGGAATTATCAACAATCAAAGATATGTTAGAAATCCCTATTTTAGGAGTTATTCCTGAAGACAGATCAATAAAAGAATCTCAAAGAATCAAAAATGCTGTTGTCTACACTCATCCTAAATCAAAGCCAGCTAGAGCATATCAAAAAGCAGTTAAAAATATTCTTGGAGAAGAATATATTGATACAAAAATAGAAGAAGAAAAAGGATTTTTTTCTAAGTTGTGGAAAGCTATTGTTGGAAATTAACTATTTTCAAACCTTTATATTGTATTTACCCATTAATAGTAACAAATACAAAGATTTATAAAGTTCTATAATTATCCAAAAATAATAAATATAATCAAAATGGCAAGAAAATATACAACAAACGATAATAAAGAAATCTTCTTAGAGGATTCTAAAGCATCTGAACTTGATCAAGATGGAACTTTTGGTCCATATGTATTAGTTATGGTTGATGGAAAAGAGGCAGATGGTTTTAGAGTAATTGGAAGAGATGATGGTTTTGCTCTTAGAAGCGAATTTAGAAAATGTCTTACTCGCAATCTATCTGCAAATCAGGTTTTAGATAGATTAGTAAATAAATATCTTAATTTAAGATAAGTTTTAGAAACCTTTAAATAATAATATCCTGAGGATAAAATATGATAGAGAAAATAATAAGTGAGGCCAAGGCACTTAATAGTGCTGGTTTTATTCATAAGGCTTAAAGCCAATTTTTCTAGTCTAAACTCTATCATTTGCAAGCAAATTTCTTATATTTTATTACCTGAAAGGGGGTGGTTGGAATATGGAAAATGAAAAACCTAACCCTCCCCTTTATAGAGGAGACTATGATCTTAGAAAAACTAGTCTATTTTTTAATGGAACTTGTTGGATAAGCTTAGAAGATCTAGAAGAATTAGAAAGACAAGAACAATCAAGAGATCTCGGAATCTTTGGTGCTCAAACAAGTCGAGATAGAGAGTTTGAAGATATAGATTATGATCTATATTAAACTTAATTTAGATTTATTTGTTTTTTTATTTAAGTTCAAAAGAGGTGATTATTTATTATCAAGAAGCCTTATTAAACTCAACAGCATCAGCGGGAGTAGTAAAATAAGCTAATATCTCAAGCCATCTATTTCTAAAATTAGGATCTTTTCCCTCTAAAATCTTAAGCGCAGTACTTACCAAATGATTAACACTATTAGGCCCTCTTTCCCTAATAAGTCCAGTCTCATCTAATCTTCCTTGTCTTGCTAATCTCTTATATAGGGAATTATCTGTTTCTCTTAATTCCTTTAATGTTGTGAATTTCCCCTTATATTCTTCATTAAAATCATCCATAGGGTCTCCTTGCCTAATCAATGTCTCAGGAATAGCTTCATCCATTTGTCCAGCATTATTTAATGCCTGATACATACCACTATGCTCTGTTCTTAATGCAGTTCTTCCTTTATTCCAATCAGGATATTCAGCCCTAAAACAAGCTAATGGGCTTTCATAGCCCTTATATGGCTTAATTTCTTTGGATTTCATGCTTATTTTTATAAGAATATAATATTTATAAATCTTTCTAAATGTTGTGCCTTATTAATGGTAACATAATACAAAGATTTAAATATAGGTTATTCTTCTAAAATTCACTATGAATAGAGATGAATACAAAGCATTATTAGAAACACAAAATGGTTATTGTGGGTGTCTAGAAATAGCAGAACTTCTTGCTCAAAGAAGAGCAACAAAAGATTTAGAAAAAACATGCGACATACTTGGAGCTAAATCAAGTGCTAATGTTGATAATGGTGAAGATGATTGTGGATTTGTAGAATTTTATGCAGATGCTGCAGTTGAATTTAGAGATGCAGCAGAAGATTATTATGATCACCTTGGCCAAAAAGTAGCTGATAGACAATTAACATTAAGGATTCATAGAAAGAAAAATAGGTCTTATAGGCCCGTAGGAGACATACCTACTATAAAACCTAGTGAAATAAAAGATGATGATGTTATTACAGCTCATTGTTCTAAATGTGATCAGCAAATAGATGTTATTGAACATTTAGAATTTGATTAAGGCGCAGGATATTCATGAGCAGGCAGGTAATCTGTAAGAACTACTGTTCTTCCTCTATCCCTATAATCAAATATTATTCTTGCCCCTCCACTAACTCTTATTGAATGTCCAGGCACATGTTTTAATCTTTCTTCTTTTCCTGCCCCTGTCCCTATTTTTGCTATAGCCCTATTAATAGCTGATTTACTATGTTTTCTTGATGCTTTTTCAAAACCTGCTGTTTTAATAAATCTAATAGGAACTCTTTCTTCTGCTTCTGCTAAGAATAGTATTCCTGCGATAACTGATATCAATCCAAAATAAAACTGAATATCTCTAGCAGCTCCGCTTCCTTCAATCACATATCCAGTAAGATCAACTGGTTCTGAAAAAATTACAATTAATCCTATTAACAATAAGATTAATCCAATTCCTCTTTTTTTATTCATATTAGTATATAATTCCTTATTTTATAAATTTATTTGATTTTCTAATAACAAGATTTTTAAACTAGCAAATAAATAGATATATGCTTTAAAAACAATAATTGAGGTGATCTCACCTCAGAATTAATTCTGAGAATAAATCAAAATAATAATTAATATGGGAAGAATAATAGTTTTCAGGGATATAATAAAAGATCTTGAAAAAAGACCAAGAAATATAACCCTTTTTGGACAAGAAGATATGGTTGTTGATCAAGGCAAATCTTATGATTTATATTATTTTCATATGAATGGAGTAAGATATACTCCTTCTCTTTCTTCGCAATATAGTGTAATTCCTGTTTTTCTTGATCCTGGTTCACTAGAAGGAGTAGCAAAAAAATTTAGTTCCCATAATAAAAAATATAATAATACAATAGCAGGGATTTGTGGAGATAATAAGGTATTTGCATTATTTAATCTTTATAGAGATGAAGAAGGTTTTACATTTGATCCAATAACAGATGCAGGAGAGATCTCAAAAGTAGATTTGCTTGAACACTTTGAACTTGAAGACCAAAAAGGATTAAAAAGAGATATTGAGAAGGCTATCCAAGATATAAAGAATCAGGCAGCAATCTTCTCCCGTTCTGGATGAATATAAAGAACCTTTCTTTTAAGATCATAAAATTTCTTTTTTAAAATATTTAATGATTCAGCTATGTGTGAATCAGAACTGACAATCAAGGAAGGGACAGGGTGGCTAATCCCTCTTTTTCCATATACTGCAGAAGCTAAAAAATCTGCATCCTTATCCACATCTACATAATGTTGTTTAACATAATCCTGAAACAAAGCAAATTGTTCTTTTTCAGTTTTTCCAGCTATTTTTTGAGCATGCTTTCTTCGAAAAGAGGAATATATTGGATTAAAAATCATCCTAAGATTTAAAGGAACTGATTTATCATTTTTTAAGGCTACAAATTCTTTTCCTAATCTATATTTACGAGTTGTTTTTAATACTTCTAGCATCTCTTTTCTCAAGTCCCTATAGTCTTTAAACCTTGAAAAATTAAGTGGATCTTCTATTTGTTTTAATTCCCATAATTCTTCTTTTAAAGCATCTGGGATTATTACATTATAATGCTTCATCTTATCTCTTACATAAGCAAGTCTTTTTTCTCTGTTTTTTCCAAAACTTTTAATAAGAAAATTAGAATCAATTATTAGAAATGGTTTATATCCTTCAACTTCTTTTGAAGGCCTGTATAGGGAACTGATCTTATCATCAAGACTTAATGTTTTAGCTCTTCTTTTTGTAGAATAAGATTTTTTTCCATGAGCAGTAATCAAACCACTAAAAACAAACAACAAACCTAAGATGCTTGCCCATATTCCTTTAATATTATTTATACCAATAACATTTCCAGTTATATTCGATAAAGGTTTTAATAATAAAACTGCTAAACCAATAATTATTAATCCGTATCCAAAATACCTTTTTTTATCCATATCTAATTAAGAATAAACTTATTTATAATTCTTACCATAGCTTGCCAGCTAAATTCTCAACTTGATCAATAAATCCTTCACTATCTCCTCTTGCATGTGCTCTTCCTATATCAGTAAAAATATCTTCATATATTTTTCTTAAAGCATTTGATCTATCTAATTCTGCAAGTCTTCTAGGCATGAGATTTAAGATAACTCTCCAAGTAAGTTGTATATGGTTTCTTGCTCTTTTTCTCTCTGTTCCTTCTGGATAAAATCCAGCTCTAGAAAGATAATTGCTTAAAAGAGCTTCCCATTTGTTTTTTGGATTTCCATACTGAGACATTCTAATAATTTTGAAGAAAAATAATATATAAAGATTATTGTATTTTTACACCACTTCCTATCTTCTTCTCAGGCCCAATCAAAACAACTTTTTCCTTATCAACAGCAGCAAGCAACATTCCTTCACTCTTTATTCCTCTTAATTCTCTAGGCTCAAGATTGCAAATCACAATGATTTGCTTTCCTTTTAACTCTGCCTTAGAATAAGATTTTTTTATACCAGCAACAATAACTCTTTTTTCTCCTGTATCAACATCAAGTTTATACAACTTATCAGCTCCTTTAATATCTTCTGCTTTTTTTATAGTTCCTACTTTTAATTCAAGCTTTGCAAAATCATTATATTTTATTGTTTTCATATCTTTAACTCCTTCAACTTCTTCTTTTTCTGATTTATAATCTATCTTCTTAAATAGATTTTCTGGTTTTTTAATCTTTCTAACACTAATAGGCTTCTTAATCTCCTTATACTCCAGCTTAAAACCAAAATCCTTAGCAATTTTCTCACTTGTCTCAGGAATAAATGGCCAAAGCAATATTGCTATTGCTTTAATACTATCAACTAATTCATAAAGAACTTTTTTATTCTTAGTTTCCCAAGGCTTTTTATCTTGTATATATTCATTACAAACATCAATAAATCCAAATATATCATTTAAAGCTTTATCTAGCTCATAATTATTAATTTGTTTTTCAATTTCCTTAAGCTTAAGCTTCTTAAGTAATTTATTAGGAGTTTTACTAATCCCATATTTTTCAGCTAAAGCTCCAACTCTGCTTATTAGATTTCCTAGCTTATTAGCTAATTCATTATTATTTCTCTCTATTAAAATTTCTTCACTATAATCAGAATCTTCAAAAACACTTGCTTTTAATAATGAATATCTAACACTATCACTTCCATATTTATCAACAAGATCAATAGGATCAATAATATTTCCTAAACTTTTGCTCATTTTCTTTCCTCCTAAATTCAAATATCCATGAACAAGAAGTTTTTTAGGAAGTTTTATTCCTGCAGACATTAAAATTCCAGGCCAAATAACAGAATGAAACCAATTTATTCCTTTTCCTATAACATGGATATCAGCTGGCCAATTTCCACTAGCTCCTGAATAATAATTTATCAGAGCATCAAACCAAACATATATCTTAAATTTTTTATCTATTGGAGAATCAATTCCCCAATCTAAACCAGTCCTACTAACACATAAGTCTCTTAATTCTTCGCTTTTTAATCTACTTAATATTTCATTTTTCTTTGAATTAGGAACAATATAATCTTCAATAAATTTAATAATCTTATTTTTATATTTACTTAATTTAAAAAAATAAGCTTCTTCAGACATAAAACTAGGTTCTTTATTATGTTCAGGACATTTTCCATCTACTAAATCTTTTTCAGTAATAAAACTCTCACATCCTGTACAATAATATCCTTCATACTTGCCTTTGTATATCTCTCCTTTATCATATACTTTTTTAAAAATCTCTTTAGCAACTTTAATATGTCTCTGCTCTGTTGTTCTAATAAAATCATCATTACTTAAATTTAATTTCTTACATAATTCGATAAATATCTTAGAATTTTGATCTACAAACTTTTTTGTAGGAATTCCTGCTTCTTCAGCAGCCTGAGCATTTTTCTGAGCATTTTCATCAGTACCTGTAAGATACCATACATCTTCTCCTAATAATTTATGCCATCTTGCTAAAGCATCTGCTAAAACTTTTTCCATTGCATGGCCAATATGAGGCCTAGCATTTACATAATCTATTGCAGTTGTAATATAAAATTTTTTCTTGGTGACCATATCTTTATATAGAAATAGGACTTATTAATCTTACTATGCGCCATTGGTCTACTGGCATGATCTAACCTTCCCAATCGTATGGAAACCAAGGTTTCCCTAACAAGTCACCCTTCCTTTGAGAGTGACTAAAAAGGAAAAAGGTTAGGAACCGGGTTCAATTCCCGGATGGCGCATTGGCTTCTTATTAACGATTCTAATTAGTATTACTATAAAATAACAACAAATAGTAAGATTTTTAAATAGAGAAAATATACATATTTTATACAGCTGAGGTGATTCTGAACTCAGCAGATTTCTGAGAAAATTTAAAAATGCAAAGCTGGAATCCAAATAATACAAATAGATTATTAGATACATGCCAAGAAGTATTACAAGCAATAAAAGATGGAACTCTAGATTCTCGAAATCTATACCCAAAAGCAATAACTAAATTAGGAGGAGAACCTAAAAAACTTATAGAAAATGCTTTTTATCACAATAAAACATCCCCTCCTCAATGGGTTCAAGAACAATTTCCAAATGGTTGGTCTGATTTCTTAGCATTATTAAAAGAACTAGATGGAAATGGCTTAGTAGTCCGAGGAAGCCATGAAAGGCATAATATGCCTACTCAATATGAAAAAGGAGAATTAGAAACAGTTCAGGAATGGTATAGGAATGGAGATATATCAAGAGAAGACGCCTTATCTACTTTAGCAGAAGCAGGAATCCAATTAACAGATTTTCAAACATCAACATATTTTCCAAAAAGAAATGGGAATGGAAATAATCATAATCCTCAATCTGATTTAGAAGCAGCAGCAGAATCTTCTGAGCCAACTTTCCAAGATACACTTAGAGATTTAAGACAAAGACATAATGCTCATAAGACTAGAATTAAAAAAATCAAAGCAACAAATCCAAGATTATTATTAGGACATGCTTATCAAAATCTAGTTTTAGCAGCACTTGGATTAGCACATCTAGATGGAATTGTATATCCAGAAGTTGCTCTTACTCATGAAAAAGAAAATGGAGAATTAACAAGAACAACTAATATAGTTGATGCAGTAGTTGTAAATAAAGATGGAAAAAGAACTCTTTATGAAATAAAATTAGGAAGGCAAAGACAAGGATTAAGAAAACAGGTATTAAAACAAAATAGAGCAGCAAAACAAAATCCTGCTTATCAGAATGCAGACCATTTTGTGATAGCTGGTTCAAAGCACGATGATTGTTTTGGGGCTTTTGTATCTCAGATGGCTATAGAAATAGGTGAAGATGAAGAAGAAGTAGCAAAAAGATTAAAAAAAGATCCAATCAAAGAAGATGAAGAGGAATATAGCCTAAGAAGCATCAGTTCTTTATTTGGAGGAGAAGAAATAAAAGTTACATCTCTTACAGAGATCTTAAGAAGAGCTGCAGAAAATATTAGAAAAAGAGCCCAAATAACAGGAACTAAAGGAACACATAAGGTAGATGAAAGAGAAAAAGGATTTTTAAGCACATTAAGATCTATAGAATCAAATCAGGTTTCTCTTATGACTATTTTTATTAAAGCTAATGATGCACTTCAATCAAGAAGGATGTCTGTAGATGAGATAGAAAAATACGACAAAAACCTATATCTTTTACAACATTATATAAGGCATAAATTAAGAAGAGACCTTAGACCTAGTAGGCTACCAAAAATGTCTCTTAGAAATTCTCCCTTAAGGGATTTAACTATAGCCCTCATAAGCTTAGATGATGTTCTAAACAGAGACTATCATTCAGAAACAGAATTTTTTCCTTCTTTTGAAAAAAGATATGCTTTTTTTCAGAAAAGACTTAGAGACGGTCTTCCTTCATATAAAGATATAAAGGATCTTCTATTTGGAGAAAATGTTGAAAGCTTTTGGACCTCACTTTTAGGAGGAGAAAGAGAAGTCCAAAAAGTTTTAAAAAGAAGAGACAGATCAAGGGTTTTTTATGAAGAAGATGGTTTTTTCAAACCAGGAAAAAGAGTAATAAGCAGAAGATCTAATGAAAATAATTGGATGCTTGAAGACCTGGAATCAATAGGAATAGATACTTCTGATATAGATCTTGATGATGAGGAACAAATAAGACATTATGCAAAGGTTCTAGAAGATCATTATAATCAAGCAGAAGAATTATTAGAGAGTTCTTTAACAAAACAAAGAACAGAATTAGAAAGAAAAAAAATAGATTTAGAAATTCTTACAGATAATCAGGAGTTTAGTAAAAAAACAGGCACAGGTCTAAGCCAATGTATAGGGCTATTAAAAAAGATTGGAATAAATAGTTGGGCCATATCAGGATTAAAAAAACAAAAAATAAAAGATAGATTATTAAGAGCTTATGCTTCTTTAACATACTCTTTCTCTAGGAAAAATAACAAGACAGGACAAGTTATAAAGAACTTAAGAGAAGAAAAGAGAACATTCGATTTCAGCAGAACGAGAATGATTCCTTTTATTAGTATGCCTAAGACTTTAAGATTTCTTAAGAGGGGAGTGGATATATTAGAAAGAATCACTCCAAAATATTCAAGAATAAAAGATTCTAAAAACCTATACAAGTCTTTTTTAAGAAATGATTTATCCAAGGAATCTCTTGATACTATAGAAAAACAAGCAAGAGCATATCTAAGAACTGCAATTGAAGATGGAAGTGAAATAGAAACTTATCTTAAAGAAT
>Ga0272441_10003431_pt1 | contig 30141 bp, 20 predicted proteins | sample SSMProp6N_FD_193582 | JGI IMG/M metagenome (GOLD analysis project Ga0272441, IMG submission 193582) | Marine sediment archaeal communities from Little Sippewissett salt marsh, Falmouth, MA, United States - SSM-Prop-6N | ecosystem: Environmental > Aquatic > Marine > Wetlands > Sediment ... | reverse complement strand
ACCGAGCCCCAAGACGCCCACACACACCCATCAAGACCCCCGCAATACGCATCTCGACCCCCGGCGCCCCACGCCCGATACTCGAGCGGAAGGCCGAATGTCAGCATGATCCGTTTTATCGCCCTCCGTTTTATCGCCCCTGTCGCGTGGGCAGGAGCGTGAAGGTCCACGTCTGGCTGTTGGTGCCCGTTGGCGCTGTGATGCCGATGCGCACCCGCCGGCTCTAAGCCAAGAGGCGCGAGCCCCTTCGGGCTGCTGGACATGATCGGCAACGTCTGGGAGTGGATCTACGACTGCTACGACAAGCACGCCTACCGCAAGTGCGTACCGCCCTGCCGCAATCCTAGAACCGAACCCTGCAAGCCCGGCGGCAAACGTATCAAGCGCGGCGTCTCGTACGGCAACGGCATGAAGAGCATCGAGTCGTTCCGGTCTTCCTTCCGCGGCACTTGGAAGTACTCTGGCCTGTCCCCACGAATTGGATTTCGATGCATCGTTCCGCCGAGGAGCTGAAAGCAAGAGCCCGCTTGGCAAGGGTGGGTGGGTAAGAGAATTCGGTCGCCGAAGACCCTGGGAAGCCAGGGTCCTTCGCGATCGCATCGGTATGGGCGGGTTTCGCTATAGACGGCGGGACTGGAGGGAGTCGATGAAGCCCTTTGCGTCTGGGCCTAGCTCGGCGGCGTTGGCCTCGTCGGTGTCCACGTGCATCTCGAGCTTGTACTTGGGGCTGATGCGCACCAGCACGTCGCCGAAGGTCAGCGATCGCTCGCCCTCCACGCGGACCCGCACGATGTCCTTGTCCCGTACGGCCAGGCGCAGGGCGTCCTCGGGGTGGACGTGGATGTGGCGCATGGCGCAGATGACACCTTCGTCGATCTCGACCGTGCCTTCGGGGCCTTCGAGCACCAGGCCCGGGGAGCCCGTCAGGTCGCCGGAGGCGCGGATGGGCGCGTCGATGCCCAGCTTGAACTCCTCGGTGCGGCTGATTTCGACCTGGGTCTGCTTGCGCGCCGGGCCCAGGATGCGCACGCGGTCCACGCGCCCCTTGGGGCCCACGAGGTTCACCTGCTCCTCGCACGCGAACTGGCCGGGCTGGGCCAGGGGGCTGCGCTCGGTGAGGGTGTGCCCCTTGCCGTACAGCGCCTCCACGTGGTCGGGCGAAAGGTGCACGTGGTGGGCGGACACGCCGATGTGGATGGGGATCTCCGAAGGCCTGACCGAGTCGGCCACGTGCTGGTGACGGAGCACGGACTCGGTCTCCTGGGCGATCATGCCTTCCTCGTCGGTGGGCACCACCAGGATCCGCACCGGGGAGTCGGGGTCGGAGACGTCCTCGGCGCTGCCGGCGGACACGGCCACCTCCTGGTTTCGGGACTCGTCCACGATGAGGCCCATGTGGTGCAGCCCCTGGCAGGCCCGGGAGCGGATCCAGGCGCTGTGCTCGCCGATGCCGCCGGTGAACACCAGGGCGTCCAGCCCACCGAGGGCCGCCACGTAGGCGCCGATGTACTTCTTGATGCGGTAGCAAAAGACCCCGATGGCCAGCAGGGCCCGCGGGTGGCCCTCGTCGGCGGCTTCCACCAGCTCCCGCATGTCGTTGGAGATGCCTGACAGCCCCTTTAGGCCCGACTCCTTGTTGAGCAGCCGATCCACTTCGACGGGGGTCTTGCCCAGGGAGTTGCACAGGTGGAGCACCAGCCCGGGGTCCACGTCCCCCGAGCGTGTGCCCATGACCAGCCCCTCCAGGGGGGTGAGCCCCATGGTGGTGTCGATGACCCGGCCGTGTTCGATGGCGGCGATGGAGGCGCCGTTGCCCAGGTGGCAGGTGATCAGCTTGAGCTTTCTGTGCGACCGCTGCAGGTGCGCCGACGCCTTCATGGAGACGTACTTGTGGGAGGTGCCGTGGAAGCCGTAGCGCCTGAGCTGGTGCTTCTCGTACAGCTCGTAGGGCAGCGCATACAGGAAGGCGTGCTTGGGCATGGACTGGTGGAAGGCCGTGTCGAACACCGCCACCTGGGGCACGTCGGGCAGGAACTCGGCGCACAGCTCGATGCCCTTGAGGTTGACGGGATTGTGCAGGGGCGCCAGGACCCCGGCGTTTCGGATCTCGGCGATGACGTCGTCGTCGATGAGCACCGGGGCGCTGTAGCGATCACCGCCGTGCACCACCCGGTGGCCCACGCCGGTGATCTGGTCCAGGGCCGTCACCGCGCCGTGGTCGGGGTGCGCCAGGTCGTCGAGCACCAGCCGCAGGGCCGCGTCGTGGTCGGGGGCCGTGATGGCGTCCTTCCGTTCGCCGTCTGTGCGCTCGGCCCGGTGCACGGCGTCGCCACCGATCCGCTCGACGAGCCCGCGGAACGCCGTGTCGGGCCGGCTGGAGTCCATGAAGTCGTACTTCAGAGAAGAGCTGCCCAGGTTCAGCACCAGGATGCGGGAGACCGACAGCAGGGACGTGGGTCGGAACTCGCGCTTGGACCGCGCGTTCCGACGGGCAGACTCCACCGCGGCTTGCTCCGCCTCGTCCTCCTCGCGCAGGGTGAGGCGCTCTGACAGGGTGCGGGCCAGCTCCTTGAGCACGTTCACGTTGGTGGGGATCTCCCGGGACATGGACTCCTGGGGAATCAGCAGGCAGCGGCAGGGCTCGGCGGCCTTGACGTTGGCCGAGGTGGGCTCACCGGTGAGCAGGCTCATCTCGCCGAAGTAGCTGCCCGCCGGAAGGGTGGCCAGGCGCTGCCCGGTGTCGCCCTCCCCCGGGAAGACCTCCGCCGACCCCGTCAAGATGACGCCGAAGACCTCACCGGGCCGGCCATAGCCGATGATGCGCTCCCCCGGCGCGAAGTCCCGGACCTTGCTGTACTGGACCAGCCGCTCCAGCGATCCGGACCTGAACAGCTGAAACAGCGGGATCTGCTGGAGGAGAGACTGGATGTCCTGGCTTGTTGAATCGATCATGGTAGCCCCCGTTGGCGGCGCCCGGTCCCCGTGTCGGCGCGTGCATCGGGCAGCCCTCGATGGGGGCTGCTCCTCAAGGGCGCACTATCCGGTGCTCCGCGGCGCGTGTCAAGCGACCGCGGGTGGACCGGGGGTGGGGTGCAAGAAGCAGGGGACCTGGGGAGCCGTGGCTCTTGGGGCAGCGCATCAATGTGCCCAAGTGGCTGTCCACGCAGCGTTCAGCGAGGACCTGGGCGGGGCGGCCGGCGGCCAGGCGGAGGGTGACCAGGGCGCCTGTTCGGGTCCGTGGATCTCTCTGGTCGAAGAGGAGATTTCCCAGACCGAGGTGCACCGGTACGCCACGATCGTGGACCTGGGCGCGACGCACATGGGAGCCGTGCAGGAGGACCGCGGCAGCACCGGCTGTGACTGCGGCGCGGCCGAATGCGCGCTCCCGGGGGCCGGGGTAGGGATCGTACTCGCGGCCGAGGTGCGCCAGCACCAGCACCGGACGGTGCGGGGCCGCGCTGCGGGCGCGTCGGATCTCCGCGGCCACCGCGGCCGGGGTGGGGAGCGCCACCTGGCGGCCGGGGGCCAGGGCGGGGCGTGTGAGGTTCACGGCCACCACGGTGATGCGCCCGAGGGGCTCGGCCAGCGGCCTGCCCGTGAGCGCCGCCTGCACGCCGAGGGGGGTGATGCCGGCGCGACGCAGGAGCCGAGCCGTACGCCGCAGACCCTGGGGGCCGGCGTCCAAGGCGTGGTTGTTGGCCAGGGTGACCGCGTCGATGCCGGCACCCCGCAGGGCGGCGACTCCCCGGGGATCACCGCAGAGGCGGGGTGTTCGGACCGAGCCGCCGCCAAGACACGGGGCCAGGGGGGACTCGAGGTTCGCGATGGTGAGGTCGGCCCCTCGAAGGGTCGGCGCGACGCCGCAAAGAAGGCGCCTCCAGCTGCTGCGCTTCGCGCGGGCCGCAACGCCTCGACCGAGGAGCACGTCACCGCCGACGACCACGGTCAGTTCTTTAGGCCCCTTGCTCCGGTGCCGCGGGCCGGCGCCAGAGTCGCGCCCGGCGCAGCCCGCGTGGGCCAGGACGAGCGCCAGCGCGATGGGGACGAGCTTCACAGCTTCAGCCCGGTACCCGAGGAGGGACCGCATCGATCCACCCCCTTGCCCACCACCTTGATGAAGGGCACCGGCTCGGCGTAGAGCGGCTTCAGCCAGGCCGGGCGCGCCGGGGCCTTGCGAGCGGCGAGCCGCTTTCGCCACTGGTGGTCGGTGAGTCGTTTGGACACGGGCTGGAGGAATTCCCGGTAGCTCATCACGGCGCCGCGGGCGATGACAGGCCCCTTGGGACCGGGGATGATGGCGTAGATCAGCTCCGGGTGGGCCACTGCCACCTCCACCGCCTTGCCTGCGGAGCGCCAGGTGAACACGTCGGCGACCACCGCCATGTCCTGGTCCTTGCGGGCCAGGAGATCCGTGTTCGCCAGGCTGATGAGCAGCCACTCCACCTCGCCGCCGATGAGGGTGATCCGCTTACGTTGCTTCGCGGTGAGACCCTTCCCGCGGAGCTCCTGCCGTGCGGCGTCCCGCAGGAAGTGGAGCAACCGCACCAGGGTCTTGGTCTTCTCGGCCAGGGGGCGCGCGTAGGGGTTGTCCTTGCGTGTGCTGGTCTTTACCGGGATACCGGCGGCGCGCAGGCGCTTGTCCAGGGTCTGCACCATCTTCGCCAGTCGGGAGTACACCCTGGGAACAGGCTCCACCCACCCGGGAGGGGCCGGCGGATCCGGCGCGTCACACTCGGCACCGGACTGCTCTCCGTAGAGGATCGTGTCGTGACGGAGCTCGGCCCACCCGCCGGCAAAGGCCTGCAGGGCGCGAAGACGCCAGCCCGGGGTGCGAACCAGGCGCGGCGCCGTCGCCGGGGGCGCCGGGAGCAGTGCTCGCAGGGCGTGGAGTGTGCCGTGGTAGGCGTCCAGTCCCCAGCGGGCGGCGGGCAGGGCGGCGATGTGCTTTCGGCCGGCGAGGAAGGCGCGATCCAGCGCCTTGAGCTGCGGATCCGCGGCCTTGCCCACTACGATGCCTCGGGCCAGGTCGGACCCGAGCAGGGCGGCGCTGCCCAGGGCGCCCGGCGCACGAACCAGGACGTCCTGGTGTGTACCCGCGGTGGCGATGTCGTGCAGTGCCCCGATGATCCGCTGCAGCGCGACGTTGTCCTCGAAGGGCCGCCGACCGAGGACTCGCACCTGGGCCACCTCGCCACCCGCCGTCGCGGTGGAGCTGATCTGCGGTGGCGGCAGGGCTTGGAGCCTGGCGCCGTAGCGCTTGACCAGGGCCGGGTGCACCAGGACGTCCGCCCGCGCCTTCGCCGCTCCGGGCTGGACCGCGGCCAGGAGCTTGGCCGCTGCTTCGAGGTCCGCTGCGTCCGGCCCACCCACAAAGAAGGAGGTGACGGCCTTGACGCGCCGAAGCCCCTTGCTGCCGAGCGCGGAGCCCAGGTAGCTCCGGGCAAGGAGCGCCACACCGGTGACGTCCAGCTTCGGGCCCTTCACCGGGAAGGCGGCCATGCCCAGCCAGCTCATGGAGCGGAAGAAGCGCTGGAGCACGCCGGTGCGGGTGTAGTGGCCTCGGGGGCGCATCTGTGTGAGATCCACGGCCGCTTTCAGGATCCGCTTGGACACCTTGCCGCGGGCTGCCTGGACGGCCAGCACTGTGCGCCTCACGTCGCGCCTGACAGCCCCCGGGATCGGCGTCACCTTGACCCGGGGTCGGACCACCCGCCGCCTGGGCCGAGGGCGGGGCTGATAGCGGTCCATGACGCTCACCACGGTCTCCTTGTCGGGGGCGTCGCCGCGCGCCGGTTGCTCCAGCAACCGCAGCGCCACAGCCCAGTAGGTCACCGCCCGGGCCGCCGCCCGCTTCGCCTTGGCCCCGCGCGCCCCCCGCCGGACCTTCTCGGCCTCCCCGAGGAGCGCCTTCAGCGCGGCCTGGAGCCGCGACACCAGGTGCTGGCTCTCCACCTCCCGCAGCACCGCGTCGAAGTAGGCGTGGGTGGCGTCGATGGCCAGGTCCACCGTGACGAAGCTCGGAAAGGCGATGTAGTCGTTCCGTTCGTACAGGTGGAACAGGTGCGTGGCCCGGTCCTTGGGCTTGAGGCTCGGCTGGGGGGCCAAAAAGAAGCCCTGCTGCTTCAGCAGCTTCTTTTGACGCGGCCGGAGCTTACCGATCCGTCGCAGGTTTTTTACCCGTCGCAGGCTCCAGGAGCGGGGGGCGGCCGACGTGCCGGGCCGCGCCGCCGGCCCCCTGCGGGGTGGTGGGCGGGTCGCGACGGGACCGCTTGTGCTGCCGGCGGTGGTGCTGCGTCCGGCGTTCTGCGAAGGCGGTGTTCGCGGGGAATCCGGCGTGGTGCAGGCCAGGATCAGGCCCGTCACCGGGACGACCAGCGAAAGAAGTCGGGTATGCATGACTTACCTCCTGGATCTTCGGAAGAATCGTTTCCATCGACGGGGCACGGTTAGACCGCGCCAGAGGACCCGCTCCACGGCGTAGCCGAATCCACGCCAGCGGTACCGGGCCACCCGGCGGCGGCCGCGACCTTCCCGCTCCAGGGCCCAGAGCCTCGAGCCCCTGGCCGCGAGCTTTTCGAATCGTCCCGACAGACGCGTGCCCCGCCACAGGGGCACGCAACGGTCCCCCACCAGCCGGTAGACGTGGGGCCGGTTCTCCACCACCGGGTCGTAGCGCGCCCGCTTGCGCAGCGCGATCACCAGATCCGGCCGGCGATCCCCATTCACGTCGGTCACCCAAAGGCCCCACGCGCCGGTCAAGGCGCCGCAGACGAGGTCCCGAGATGTCCCGGCGCGCGTTCGGCGCCTCAGGACCCGTGTCCCGTTGCTTTTTCGAACCAGCTGCAGCCGGTCGGCTCCCAGGGCGCGATCCACCAGCACCCGCTCCCCGCTCCTCGCCGCGCGGGGGGCGGCATGGCTCACAGACGGAAGCCCGAGCAGAGCGAGGAGCGCCGACAGGATACCGGTGGTTCGAATCATGTCCCTCCTACCGGTCCGGACAACCGGACATTCCCGTCGTGTACCAACAATGGACCACCGGGAACCAGGGCTGTTCTGCTTGCCGGATGCTCACAAGGCCGATCCGACCGCTGTACCTCGGCCGGGCGCCCAGTCGTCCTCGAATGCCGCTTGCCGTGCGGTACACCACGGTCGAAAAACAATGGATGAACCCGATGCCGTCCGCCCTCCAGTTTCTGATGCTCACCTTCGCCGGTTGGGTCAACCGAAGGCAGCGAAAGGTCATCAAGTTGAGCACCCGCAGGATCGAGGTCGTCGTTCTAGGAGACCAGATGCATGAGAACAATCACCCGTCTGGTCAATCCGGCGGAACCTGGACCGGAGTGTTCCGATCCGAGGTGGTGCCGTCCCCGAGCTGGCCATGGGTATTCCACCCCCAACACCAGACCTCACCGAACTGGACCGCGCAGGTGTGCCAGCGTCCGCACGAAATGGTCAACCCAGACTCACTCGACACTTGGACCGGGGTGGCGTGATCATCGTTGGTGCCATCGCCGAGCTGTCCGAGTTCATTGTCTCCCCAACACCACACGGACCCATCGCCCTTGATGGCGCAGGCCGACGATTCGCCGGTGGAAACGGTCCACGCAGAAAGCCCGAGAACCTGGACCGGCGTGTGCTGCTCGGTTCCGGTGCCGTCGCCGAGTTGTCCGTAGGTATTGTCACCCCAACACCAAACGGTGTCATCCGTCTTGACGGCGCACGTGTACGAACTCCCGACGGAAACGGTTTCCGCGTCGACAAGGTTCACGACCTGGACCGGAGTGAGCCGACTCGACGTGGTGTCGTCACCGAGTTGGCCCGACGTGTTGCGTCCCCAACACCAGACGGAGCCATCGGTCTTGACGGCGCAGGTGTGGTCAGAACCGGCCGATAGGACGGCCGCGTCGGACAGCCCGGACACCGCCACGGGTGTGTGTTGGTCCGTTTGGGTGCCGTCCCCGAGCTGACCTTCCTCGTTTCTCCCCCAGCACCACGAGGTTCCGTCCGTCTCGATGGCGCACGTGTGAGTCCCCCCGGCCGAGACGACGACCAGGTCGGACAGATCTGAGACCTGGACCGGAGTGCTCTTGTCCAGAGCGGTGCCGTCTCCGAGGTTGCCGAAGGTGTTTTTCCCCCAGCACCAGGCCGTACCGTCCATCTTCAATGCGCAGGTGTGGATGCCGCCGGCCGAAATACTCGCCGCATCGGAGAGCCCTGTGACATGGACAGGTGTGCTTGTCTGGGTGCCGGGAGGGACGTTGCCCCAGCACCAAACGTTGCCGTAGGGCCCCATGGCGCACGTGTGGTTCTGCCCGGTAGAGACGGTCGCACAGTTGACCGGAAAACCAAGTGTGTCGCCGTCGTCTCCGCAGGCCGTCAAGAGAAGAATGCACACCAAGCCTGCCGCACTCCCGAATGACAGAACTCTCATCATCAGTTTGTCTCCTTCGGTATGTCTCCTACGGTCTGTTTCCCGCGCTGTGGAGCGCCCGGTCCATTGGACATCGTCGGGACGTGGACTGACCTCGTCGACCCCTCTTTGCCGTTGGGCGGGGTTTCGAGTGGCCCGACGGGTCGAGTATGGGTCGGCTCGACGGTGACTGTCAACTCCAACGCCCGCAGTGTACAGTCGGACGCGGCGGGACAGTCGGACGCGGCGGGACAGTCGGACGCGGCGGGACAGTCGGACGTCTCATGATTCCGGAAGCAGGGGGCGGCTGGGGCATCCGCCGTCGCGCGCGGCTCGGCAGGTCAATCGTCGGTGGTTTGCCCGTCGAAATAGGAGGGGGGGGACGGCGCCTGGAATCGACCAGGGCATGGCGGTGAGGGGCTGGGCGCCGGCAGCGTCGGAGCTGACCTGGAGCTGGATGGATGATGCCGCGGCGTGATCACATATCCGGCGACAACAACCTTGACACTCACCGCAAGTTGCTTGGCCTTCCATTCAACGTCGGCGGGTCTGTCTTCGGCGAAGCACTTGTACTCCCACTTCTGCGGGTTGTACCGGCCCGGGCCAGCAGCGTTCACCCACGTTGGCAGAGAGGGACAGCGTGCGAATACACCGTGGTACCTGGTGAGATTTTGGTACGGTGCCGGTAGCAGGGCCGCAAGGCGTTTGAGAAACTGGAGAATTGCTTTCGAGCTGAGGATTCGATAGGTGCGGCAGATGGGCACACCAAGAGGTGGCGGGAATATCTGTGAGTATTTTCCCTTGTTTTGTGGTGTACAGATGACGTACATAGCTGATTTCTCAGCCGAAATGATTTTTTCCGAACGCTGCCAGAGCACAAGGACCCGCGTCTAGGGACGCGGCTTCCTCTGGAGCATGACTATGACCACAACCGGATGCCTTCTATGCCATCGCCGAATGACACCGCGCCAGGTCGGCTCAGCTTGGGGCCTTGTAAGCCTCATCCTAGCGGCATGTGCCGCTGCCGCCTGTGGGAGCTCCGAACGCCTGGCGCCAAAATCAACGTCAAAGGACACCACCGAGAAGTCCTCGTCTGGCGTCACTGCCAAGTCGTCACCTCGGCCGCGGCATGCCACCCGACCAGCGGTGCGTAGGGGCCCAGCGACGATGCAGCGGACCCTGGCCCAGCTCGCGACTCAGATCGCGGCGTGCCCCCACTGGACCGATCGATTCGGCATCCACCCGAACACTTGCGCCGTGCTCAAAGCCCTCAGGGCGCTGTTCGAGCCATCAAAGGCCTCCCCGGCCTCCCCGGCCTCCCCGGCCTCCTCCAGTACCCTCCCGCATGAACAGGCCCTGGTCGCGCTGCTGCGACACCCGCACCACCAAGTGCGCTTCGCCGTCGCTTGGCTGTTCAACGACAAAGAGCTCGCCCAGCGGTTGAGCGCGGCCGGCGTAGACACCGTCTTCGCTGCGGCGGCTCGAGTGGAAAGCGCCGCGTTCGGTGGAGTGCTCGGCACCGCCATCGGGCACCTGGCGGTCCGCCCTCGGCGTTATGCCGCCGCCAAGCGCTTCGCCGCCACGCATCCCAATGCGGCGCTACGGGCTTACGTCCTGCTGAGTCTGCCTAGGGGTCGGAAGGGCGATCGACTGCAAGACGCCCTGAGCTTTGTGGTCGTGCGCGCGCGGCAGGACAAGAGCCCCCAGGTGCGCAAGTATGGCCTGGCAGCTTTGCACAAGCACGGTACAACCAGAGCAACCGAGGTCTGTGCGCTGCTCTTGGACACGGCCAAAGGCAAAGCCACGCAGCTCTCGGGCCGGGCCGCCTGGTGGCTCGCCGAGTGGAAACATCGCTGCCGCACGCACTATGCGGCGCTCCTCACGGAGCTCCGACGGCGCCTACAAACCAAGACGCTGGTCTGGGAGCACGCCGTGTCGCTGCTGCACCTGTGTGCCAAGGACCAGCCACTCAAGAACGTGCGCCAGCGATGCCTGCGCTTGGCTCGTCAGATCGTGCGCTCCAAACACGTTCGGGGTTTCGACCGGGCCCAGGCCTTGGACGCCCTGCGGCGCGGCGATGACCAGGTGCAGCGGTTCGCCAAGCGTTTTCTCAAAGACCGCAGCCACTACGTGCGCGACCGTGCCCTGGCCATCGTCGACCCCGCCCGGTTTGTCGCCGTGCGCTTCATGCGGGTCATCATGAAAAAGCGCGTGCAGAATGCCCTGTTCCTGATCGCCCACGATCGGCGGTCGAAAGGGATCCAGCGACGGTTGCAGTCCTGGATACGCCGCCATGGCAAAGCCCCCTTGCGCCGCTACGAGCTCGTAAAGGTCACCCCCTTTGACATCACGACCTGCTGGCGCAAGCGCTGGCCAGGCACGCGCCGCACGGGTCCCTGCCGTGACCTGCGTACGGTGGGCAAGGCATTCCGCTTCTTGGTTCACGGTCGCCGCCACCATCGGCCACTCCCCCTCACCGTGCGCGTAGCCGACATGCATAACCAGCCCCCACACCCCGACCAAGACCGGAACCGAGGCTACCGTCACGGCGACCGCTACCAAGTGGTGGGGGTGGTCACGCGATAGCTTCGCGGGTTCAGATGGGAATGGACAGGGGCGTGGTGGGACGAAGGTCTGACATTTCACTTCCCCAGAAGCTGAGCCCGCGGTATCGAAAGACATCCTGTGAGAGTTCCAGGCTGGACTGTGGGCACCGGGAGCGCTCGCCCGGTCGATGCACGAGGCGAGGTGATGACGAGACGAATCGAGCTCCTGGCTCCCGGCGGCGATGTGGATTCCATCAAGGCCGCCGTCGCGGCCGGCGCGGACGCGATCTACTGCGGCCTGAACAAGTTCAACGCGCGAAACCGCGCGACGAACCTGGAATTCGAGGCGTTGTACGGGGTGTTGCGACTCGCGCATCAGCACAATTGCCGGGTCTACCTGACGCTGAATGTCATCATCGTCGAGAGCGACCTGCCGGAGCTCATGGGCGTGCTGAACAGGCTGGCGAATACCAGCATCGACGGCATCATCGTCCAGGATTTGGGGTTGATGTACCTGCTGGCCGAGCACTATCCGGGGCTTCCGGTCCACGCGTCCACCCAAGTCACGACACACAACGCCGGTCAGGTCGCGTTTCTGAGCAGGCTCGCCGCAACCCGCATGAATCTGTCGCGGGAGCTGAGTGTGCAGGAAATTCGAGACCTGGCGCGCGTCGGCCAGGTCGAGGAGGTCTCCACGGAAGTGTTTGTGCACGGCGCCTACTGCATCTCCTTCTCCGGTCTGTGCTACCTGAGCTCGGTGCAAGGCGCCAGGTCGGGAAACCGCGGCAGGTGCAGCCAGCCCTGTCGGGACCGCTACCTGCCCACCGGTCAGGGCGTGGAGTATCCCCTGAACCTGAAGGACAACTCGGCGTTCTTTGATTTGAAGACCCTCGCGGATGCCGGCGTGGACGCCATCAAGATCGAGGGCAGGGTGAAGAAGTACTCGTACGTGCACACCGTGACCACCGCCTGGCGCAAGCAGCTCGATGGTTTCTACGATCACGGCGAGCTTGGCGCCGATGACAGCGCGCTGTACACGGTGTTCAACCGGGATTTCACCAACGGCTACCTGATGGGAGACATCCACCGGTCGATGTTCAGTGACTATCCGCGGAACCACTCGGCCAAACAACTCGACGTCAAACACGGCCGGTCTCCCGGGGCGAGCACGCGAAGGTTCACCGATGCGTCCTACGAGAAGATTGCGGAGAACGTCGCGACCGCCAGGCGCGTCATCGAGCAGGTGCATGTCTCCAGGGCGCCCCTGACGCTGAGCATCTCGGGCGCGTTGGATGCGCCATTGGCGGTGTCGGTGAAAACGCCAGAGGAGACGTTCACCGTGCGCAGCGAGGTTTGCCTCACGCCCCTGAACAGGACCGACGGGAGCCAGCACCTGACGCGCGAGACATTCCTGGACAGGTTGGGGGCATTGGGCGAGTCGGAGTACTTCGTCGAGCAGCTCGAGCTGGACCATCTACAGCCTGACCTGTTTGTGCCGTTCAATGCGCTCACCGACATCAGGAGGCGAATTCTGTTCCTCTTGCGGGGGTCGATCGAAGCCGTCGCGCCGATCGCTGTTCCGAGGCTCGAAGACCATCGGGACCCGAGCATCCGGCCGACACTGTCGGTGCTGCTCTCGTCGCCCGGGGACCTGCACCTGAGCGATGCGACCCGCGCCCTGCTCCACTATCGCCTCCCGGCCTGTCTCGAAGGCGTTCGAGAGGAGCTGTCGGAGATCTTCGCCAACGACGCAAGCATCGTCCCTTGGTTTCCGCCGGTGCTGATCGGTGAGGACTTTCGTGCCGCCGTGGATTTTCTTCGACAGGTGCACCCCAAACGCATCGTGACGGACAACACCGGGATTGCGTACGAGGCCTTCAAGCAGGGAATCCACTGGATCGCGGGCCCGTATCTGAACACGGCCAACTCCCACGCGCTGCTGTGCCTGAAAGAGCGCTTCGACTGTCGGGGGGCCTTTGTATCGAATGAGCTCAGTCGGGATCAGATCCGCAGAATAAAAAGGCCCGAGGGCTTCGAGCTGATCTACAGCCTCTATCACCCCATTTTACTGTTCGCCAGCAGGCAGTGTCTGTTTCATCAGGTCACAGGATGTGAAAAGCACCGCGTCGATGCGTCGTGTCTCGCCCAGTGCGAGCGCACGGCGGAGATCACGAACCTGAAGCAGGTCTCCATGAAGCTCCGGAAGTCCAAGGGCAACCACGCCGCAATTTTTCATGAGGTTCATTTCCTGAATACGGATATTGTCGCCGACGAACCGGGGCTCTTCACCGGATTCGCCATTGACTTGAGAGATGTTGAGACCAACACCCGGGTCGACATCGACAAAGGTCGGGTGATTCAGCTGTTTCAACGCCTGGTAGACGGAGATGTGGGCTCAATCCCGGAGCTCAACGAGCACCTCCAACCAACAAGCAATGCGACATACGGGAAGGGGATGTGACAGACTCGCAGGGCTACCCCGTGGTGTTCGGAAAATGGAACCACCGGAAACCAGGCCTGATCTGCGTGTCGGACACACATGGGGCCGAATTGCTCGCCTTCGCCGGCTGGGTCATCCGCAGGCAGCAGAAGGTCATCGACTGCCCAACGTCACCTGGGGCTACACGAGGATCCGCGGCGCCCTGCGAAATCTCGAACACGAGCTCAGCCTCAAGCTGCGATCACCTCGGCTGAGTTTTCGTACCTGACGAGGTGGCGACAGTCGGACGTCTCATGATTCCGGAAACAGGGGGCGGCTGGGGCATTCGCCGTCGCGCGCGGCTTGGCAGGTCAATCGTCGGTGGTTTGCCCGTCGAAGTAGGAGGGGGGGACCGCGCCCGGAATCGACCAGGGCATGGCGGTGGGGGGCTGGGCGCCGGCAGCGTCGGCGTTGACCTGGAACTGGACGGACGGGAGGATCGTGTAGTAGGCGGGGAGCCAGTGGCTGGGGTGGTAGATGACGCCGCAGTTCAGCAGGTACTGCGTGGTGTCGTAGTAGATGTTGCAGTCGCGGGGGCCGGGCATGGTCGGGCAACCGTGCATCTCGAAGATCGCCCAGCGATAGTCCATGCCGCCCGAGCCGGGGGTGGAGCTGCCCTGGGAGGAGAAGTACTTGAAGCCGATGATCTCGATGCCCGTTCCGGGGTCGGGGTAGATGTCATACTCCGTGCCGTTGATGTCGATGAAGGACAGAAAAACCACGGCGTGGCCCGTGCCTGTGGTGCGGTTCACGTTGACCACGGAGCCGGGCACCAGGCGCTCGAAGGGCACGTTCATGCCCATGCCGAAGTGGCGCAGGGCGTCCCCGGAGCCGCCGGAGTCGATGTCGCCGTAGTTGACCCAGAGGTGGGCCTTGAGATCGTCGGCGCCGAGGTAGCGGTAGCTGTCCATGGGCAAAAAGTCCCAGACGGTGGAGTCGCCGGTGTCCTGCTCATAAAGCTGCATGGCCACGAGGATGATCTCCATGACCGCGGCGACGCACATGGTCTTTTCGGGGGTGCCGGTCTGGGGGATGGTGCCGTAGGTGCCATAGTCGATGTCGTGGGTGAGCACGCTGCCGATGTCGTAGCCGAGCAGGCCGTAGTTGTTGTAGATCCAGGTGGTGGCCTGGACCATGTAGGAGGCGAAGAGGGTGGTGGGATCGAGGTTCTGGGCGCGCAGGGTGATGTTGATCACGTAGTCGCCCGCGGCCGCGTCGCCGCCACAGGTGTCGGCCACAACGTAGTAGGTGCCCGGGCCCAGCTCGGCGAGGATCTTGTGGTTGTCCCGGTCGATGAGCGTGGGAGTAGGTGAGATGTCAGACAGCAGGTGCAGGTCGATGTCCACCCCGGTCGGCTCGGGCAGCAGGAGCTCGGCTGCAAAGTAGACCGGCTCGTCGATGGTGAAGGCGTAGACCACCTCGGGCCCGGACTCGTCGTTGGTGTCCGGGGGGTAGCTGTCGATTGCGTCGGACTCGGCCGTGGCCGTGCTGCGGGTGTCGACGAACACCACCGGGAGGGACACCGGCGCGTCGTAGGCCACATCGCCGACAGGGACGGGCTCGTCCGGCGTGCCGGGATACCACGGCTCGATGGCCACGTGCAGCGCGTAGGGTCCAGCCTGGGCATCGCCCTCGAATGTGTCCAGCACCAGGTAGTACAGGGTGCCCGGCTCGGCCATGCCGTTGGCTCCGTAGTGGCCGCGGTCCATCAGGGTAAGGGGATCGAGGCCGGAGAGAAGGTGCACATCCACATCCACCCCGGCTGGCTCGGGGGAGTCGATGAACGCCTGGACGCTCATACGCGCGGGCACCGAGAAGACGTAGAAGTACTCCGGCCCCGACTCGTCGAGGTTGTTGGGCGGATAGACATCGATGGTGCGGTTGGCCGAGAGGCTGGTGTCCTGGTTGTCGTGGTAGTCGGCCCCGTCGTCGGTGACCGGAATAATGAACGGCGCCGAGGGGCTGCCGTCCTGCAGCTCGCAGGCGTCTCCCTCGCCGTCGTCGTCGTGGTCGGTCTGGGTCGGGTTGGCCTCGTCGGGGCAATTGTCGTCCGCGTCAGGGATGCCGTCACCGTCGGCGTCCGGCAAGGTGGACTCACAGGCGTCGCCGATGCCGTCGTTGTCGGCGTCCTCCTGGTCCGCATTGGCCGTGGTCGGGCAGTTGTCCTCGCCGTCGGGCACACCGTCCTGGTCCCCGTCGGGCAGGCAGTCCTCCCCCACCAGCACCTCCCCCGCAGCGCAGCCGTCGCTCGTGTTGTTGTTGTTGTCGTTGTCGCCCGATGATTCGTCACAGGCGGTCACGCCCAGGACAAAGACCAACAGCAGCGCAGCGGGCATCGCGCCGCTCAGGATCATGTGAGGCCGCGTGTGTGTCGTCATCGTGTCCATCTCCTGCCCCCGTCGCTCGCACCCATCGCGGCGCGCCGCTCGGGAGCTCCATTTTCCATCGAATCACCAGCGCGCGTCAAGGAGCCTGGCCGAAACGTGCAGGGCGATCGAGCTCTCCTGAATCCGGTCAGGATGGCTGTTTTAGGAAGAGGAAAAACACGCTAATGTGCCTTCGCTTAGATGAACCCCCTATCACGAGAGGAGCAATTGAATGCGGAACTTGACGATCTTGCTTGCAGTAGCCCTTGGGCTGAGCCTTATCGCCTGTAAGAAAGACAGCGAAAAGAAGGGTGAGAAAAAGGGTGCAGCGAAATTCAGCTGCAAGACGGCGTGTGAGAAGAACAGGAAGTGCAAAGACGCCTTTGTAAAAGCGGCCATCGCTCAGATGCCGGAAAGACTCCGGGACAAGCTCAAGGATAGAGTCAAGGCCAGCATCGAAAAAGGCATCGCCGGTGAGCGTTGTGAGAAGCGCTGTGAACGGCAAATGGGCGAGGACAAGGAGGCGATGGAAAAGGGGAAGGAATGCATGAAAATTGATGACTGCGCCAAGTATGCCGAGTGCATCATGAAGGTGGCTACCAAAGGACGCCGCATACGGAGACACAAAAGGGGCATGAAGGAGTAGCAAGCCGGGGCGATTCAGTCCACGGTGCGCGTACGGCCTATCCTGTTCCCGCGGGGCCTGTTGTCTTTTCGGCATGAGATCGAGCCGCGCCCTGATCCTGGTCCTGCTACTGTGTCCTGCTACTGTGTCCTGCTACCTGTGACGGTACGTCCTCGATTGCGCCCCCGGCGGCCGACACCACCTGCGGGGGGGGTGGAAGCCCCAACGCCAGCACCGGTTTGGATACGGACTTCTGCTTTCCACGAATCGAAGGAGACGAAACCTGGACGCCGCGTGAGTGGGGCGCGGCCGAGCTCGCCGAGCTTCTCTCGTGGACGCTCGATGCTACCCCGACGGTCTTGACGGACAGCCCCTACGAGACGACCCCAGAGCTCCAGCCGGATGCGAACGCCGTGTGTGCGGTGATGGTGACGGGGAATCATACGTATCGCTTGGAGACCGTTGGGTTCACTCCGCCGTGCGCTCGCGCCTGAGCGTGCAACGCGATCAACGATGGAGTGCACTGCCGGGAAATCTGCCTGATCAGCATGGTGGATGCGGAACCCTACAACCAGGAAGACGGCTCACTCAACGGCTGTCTCCAGTGTGATGAGGACGTTTCCGGCGCCGTGTTCAAGGCCATTGCCGGCCGGACGCGCCGCAACTCGGGCTTGGCATCGGCGATCTGCCGGCCCTGCGAAACCGTCTGGCGCATCGACCACGCGTACGAGTGACGCCTTCCCCGATCCCCGATCCCCCACCGAGGTTGCCCCCGTGCCCGATCCCCCATCAGGGTCGAATTCCAGCGACCGTATTCTTGGGTGGCCGCTACAGGTTTACGTTTTTGTAGCAACCCGTCTCTCCAGCCGCCGATAACCCTGGTAGACACCTTCGAAAGGACCGCTCCCACGAAAGGACCGCTCCCACGAAAGGACCGCTCCCATGAAGAAAAAACGGAGAACGAGAGGACCGGTGGCCCGGAGCGTTAGGCAAATCGCCCAGAAGCTAGCGAGGGCCCACACCGACGATCTGGGCACCACGGATCCCGAGCGCCGCCGGCCCGTGGAGAAATCAGTCCAGCTGTTGGCTGTCCACCTGCCGGCAGAGGGCGGCACGATCTGCTGGGAGGCGTTTGACGTCCCCGGGTTCTTCGAGCAGCTCAGCTTCATGAGCCGCCGCGATCAGGAGCGTATTGCGATGCACCTGATGGGCTACTACTACTGGCTCTGCGTGCAGCATCTGGCGTCCATCTCGTCCGTGGCGGAGATCCTGGATGACCTCGTCGACCTGTTCCCCGAGTCGGGCGATCTGACCCTGGTTCACCACTTCTCGATGATCGGGCTGGCCGGAGGCATTGACCGTATCTCGCCAAGCGTCGGTCGGCTGGTGGACCCCTTCTGGAAAAGCAGTAATTAATATCTGATTCCGAGGAGATGAACGGGGAAGTGAGTCATGGAGGGAACAACGAACATGAAAACCGTACTTTACGTTTAGACGGCTATATGTAAAATAGACTTGTCATGAAGGCGCGACCATATTGGGTCCTGCGGATTGAGGAAGCGTGGACCAAGCGACCGATTGTGTGGCTCTCCGGTGTACGGCGGGTTGGGAAGACCACCTTGGCGCAGATGCTGTCCAGCGAGGCGTATTTGAACTGCGATCTGCCCTCGGCAAGTCGACGTCTGGACGACCCCGAGTCATTTTATGACGAGCTCGAACCCGGCTCCAGGGTGGTGCTGGATGAAGTCCATCGGTTGGAGGACCCTTCTCGGGTGCTGAAGATCGCCGCCGACGCCTACCCCTCTGTGAAGCTGCTCGCCACGGGTACCTCGACCTTGGCTGCGACGCGCAAATTTCGTGACGCCCTGACCGGGCGGAAACTCGCGGTGCACCTGCCGCCGGTCCTCTGGTCCGAGTGCATTGGCGACTTTGATGTGCGGAACCTGGACCGGCGGCTGCTGGCTGGAGGGCTGCCCGAGCCGCTGTTGGCCGAGGACAGGGACGCGACTTTCTATTCGGAGTGGATTGACAGCTTCTATGCCCGGGACGTCCAGGAGCTGTTCGGAATTCGAAACCGGACAGGGTTTTTAAACTTGCTGCGCATCTTGTGTCGTCAGAGCGGCAGCCTGCTCGACTTCACCAGCGTGGCGAAGCTGTGCGGCCTCAGTCGTCCAACGGTCAAGGCACACGTGGAGGCCCTCACCATCGCCCATGCCGCGTTCTTGCTACCTCCCTTCCACGGCGGCGGACGGCGGGAGATCACGCGCCGACCGAAAGCCTATGCCTTTGACACTGGTTTCGTGGCCCACTCGAGGGGGTGGGAGAGCATCCGCTCAGAGGATCGAGGCCTCCTCTGGGAACACCTCGTGCTTGATATGCTGCGCACCCAGTTTGTCGATCGCGATCTTTTCTACTGGAGAGACAAGTCGCAAAGGGAGGTGGACTTTGTGATCCGCAGACCCGGGAACCGGGCAGATGCGATCGAGTGCAAGGTCAATCCCGACCGGTTCCAGGCTAAGAGCCTGGCCGCCTTTCGCGCCCTCTACCCAGCCGGAAAGAACCTGGTTCTCAGCCCATCGGTCAAGATCCCCTACACGAAACGCTACCAGGATCTGACCGTGAGGTTCACTTCCCGCCTGGGGTAGGGTAGGGGCCGCGAATGTACAACTCAGTCGTCCTGACCGCCGATCCATCCCCCTGGGCGGCGTCGCTCGTCGGTTCCATAGACCCCACTATGCGCCCTCCTCGCTCCTTGCCCAGCGGGCGCCTCAGCGGCCAGCATCGATCGAGTTGTGCATTCGCGGCCCCTTACCTTTTTTTTCGTCTCGACGGCTCAGTCCGGCGAGCGGTCACCGAGGGCCTCGCGCCAGACCGCCTCCACCCGCGCGAAGACCGCCTTCCAGGTGAAGGGCGCCAGCGCTGCGTCCTGGGGGCTGGCGGGCGGCTTGCCCAGGGCGGCGTCCAATCCCTGGACGAGGCGCGCGACAAAGGCCTGGGTGTCTTCGGGCTCGGGGGTGTCCACGGTTTGGAGCCGGGGCAGGTCCACCAGCTCCAACCAGGGGCCCAGGTGGGGCGCGATCTGGCTCTCCACGCCGGGCAGCCGGGTGGCGACGAGCCGGCAACCGCAGGCGAGGGCCTCGGCCAGCACCAGGGGGACGCCTTCGTACAAGGAGGGCAGGGCCAACACGTGGCAACGCCGCAGCAGGTCGGCCAGGCGCGCCTGAGGGAGGTGGCCGTGCAGCACCACCCGGGGGGCGAGGCCCTCCATGCGGCGGCGGAGCGCGTCGGCCTCGGGTCCCGCGCCGCTGCCGGCCACGTGCAGCGTCACCGACGGGTGGCGGTCGGCCAGGGGCTCCAGGGCGTCGAGCAGCCAGGGCAGCCCCTTGGATCGGCTGTACTTGCCGATGTACACCAGGTCTGTCCCTGCCGAGCGGTCGCGCCCGCGACCCCGCCCCCGGGCATGGAAGAGATCGTCGCGGTATCCGGCGCCCACCACATGGATCCGCGCGGGGGCCACCCCGAGGGCGTCGGCCAGGTCTGTGGCATGGTCGCCGTGCAGCACCGCGAAGTGATCCGCCCGGGCGCAGCCGCGACGCACCTCCTCGGCCAGGTGCGGGCAGAGGGTCGCCTGCCGTAGCCCCGTGGCGTGGCAGTGCAACACCAGGGGGATGTCCGGGGCGAGGTCCTTGAGCAGGGCGCCGAGGATCCAGATGTGGTGCGCGTGGATCACGTCGGGTCGGGCCAGGTCCAGCACCCGCCCCAGGTGACGTCGCCATCCCTCCCGGTAGGCCGCGAGCTGAGGGGTGGTCATCTTCGAGAAGACGGTGCTCTGGTAAGGCATGACGTCGCTCATGCCCGGCACCCGAAAGTCCAGGGGCGGCTCCCCGAAGGCGAGGGGGTGAACACGTTGGGGGTCCACGCCGGGCAGGTCCTCGATGGGCTCGCCACTGGGCACGCCCACCACGGCGTGCTGGTTCCAGCGGTGGGCTGCGTGTCGGCCGAGCGCGTCCAGGGTGACGCCGCTCCCGGTCAGGGAGGGCCGCTGGGACAGGACGTGAAGGACGGTGCGGCGCATCGGTACAAGGCGCTGGCCTGGAGACCGTCCAGCCTAGACCTCCACGGCGAGGCCGTCCCGCGCGAAGAAGAGCTGCAGGTCCGGTGACAGCTTGCGGATGCGACGCTCGAGGGCGACGAGGTCCTCGTCGTCCCGCATGGGGTCGTGGTGGGTGACGGCCACGCGATCCACCCCCGCCTCCAGGGCCAGGGTCGTGACATGCTCCAGCACGCCGTGGCCCCATCCCCGGCGGGAGGGGTACTCGTGCTGGGTGTACTGCCCGTCGACGACGAGGAGGTTGGCCCCACGGTAGGCGGCAATCTGCTGGGCGTGGACGTCGGCGCCGGCGTCGGGATCCGTCTCGTTGTCGGTGGAGTAGTACACGGTGCGCCCCTCCGCCACCACCCGGTAGCCCCAGCTGCCGCCGGGGTGCATCTGGGGCTGGGCGGTGATCCGGAAGGGGCCGGTGGTGATACCCTTCTTGGCGAGGGTCTCGAACCGGATGTCCGCCGACAGGTCGGCGAAGTCCACCGGGAACACGTCCGTGGCCATCTGCTTGTTGAGCACTTTCATTAGCGGGCTCTTGAGCTGCGCCGGGGCGAAGATGGTGATCTCGAACCCCTTGAGGAACAGCGGGGTGAAGAAAGGCAGGCCCTGGATGTGATCCCAGTGCAGGTGTGAAAAGACCATTGCAGAGGCCGACGGGCCCTCCTCGGCGAGCACGAGGCCCAGCTCCCGGATGCCGGTGCCCGCGTCCAGGATCAGCCTGTGGTCTTGGCGGCGATCCTGATCCTGATCATGGTCCTGGGCGGTGATCTCGACGCAGGTGGTGTTGCCGCCGTACTTCTCCGTCGCGCGGCCCGGAGTCGGCACCGACCCGCGGGTACCCCAGAACTTCACACGCATGGGCGTAGGGCTCTCGCAAGAACAACTTCGGCATTCGGTCGCCGATCCATCAACTGTACCTTTGTTGCTCGTCGGTTGAATAGCACGACTGTCCGCTCTCCTCGCACCCTGGCCCAGTTGCGTCTGGGCGCCATCGGTGCTTCGAATTTGTTCTTACGAGAGCCCATACCTCATTTGTCAGGGGGGACCTCGACGTCGGTCTCCTCGCAGAAGGCCACGTCGGTCTCGCCCACGGTGATGACGTCACCGTTGGTCAGGCGGCACTCCAGGACCGGCGTGTGGTTGACCTGGGTGCCGTTGGTGGAGCCCAAGTCGTGCAGCACGTGCCCCCCCTGGCCGGCCTTGACCAGGAAGTGCCTGCGAGAGGCGGCGGGGTCGTCCAGGATCAGATCGGCGTCGTCGGAGCGTCCGGCGCTCACTGGACGGTCGTCCAGCGGGACATCCTGCCCTGCGCCGATCCCCCGGACGATGCGCAGAAAAGAGCGGCGCTTGACCACGATGGTGTCCATGGCCTTGGCCACGGAGATCTGCGTCTTTTCGTTCTTCATGCCACCTTTGCCAGACTCCCCTCACGGTAATGTCAAACGGCGCGCATCGCAAGACCCGCGAAAAGGTCCGTCGCCGGACCGGGTGGAGACTTGCCAAGGAGCGGGCGGTGCCGTAGCGTCAGGCATCGGAGGCAATGATGAGCACCCCTGATGTGATCGTCGTCGGCGCGGGCCCGGGCGGCTATGTTGCCGCCATCCGCGCGGCACAGCTGGGCCGGCGGGTGGCCCTGGTGGAGCGTGAGCCGCGGCTTGGGGGGACCTGTCTGCGCGTGGGGTGCATCCCCACCAAGGCCTTGCTCCACTCCAGCGAGCTCTACGCCCAGGCCCGACACCGCTTCGAGGACAACGGCATCCACACCGGTGAGGTGCGGCTGGATCTGTCGGCGCTGCTGGCCCGCAAGGAGCGCATCGTCGAGGAGCTGACCGGCGGCATCGGGCTCCTGATGAAGAAGCACAAGATCGATGTGCACCGTGGCACGGGCAGCCTGGTCGGGCCGGGGAGGGTCCTGGTGTCCGGCGCCGGAGCCAGCACCGAGCTCCGCGCGGCGGCCGTGATCCTCGCCACGGGCGGCAGGCCCATCGCCCTCGGACCCTTGCCCGTGGACGGCGAGCACGTTGTGGACTCTACGGGCGCCCTTGGCTTTTCCGAGGTGCCGCGGCGGCTGGTGGTGGTGGGCGGTGGGGCCATCGGGCTGGAGCTGGGGAGCGTGTGGCAGCGGCTGGGCGCCGAGGTCACCGTGGTCGAGCTCATGCCACAGATCGTGCCCCAGGCCGACCGTCAGGTGGCCAAGATGCTCCAGCGGGCCCTCAAGAAGCAGGGGCTGAGCTTTCGCTTGCGCACCCGGGTCACCGGGGCCGAGCGCGCCGGGGACGAGCTCCGGATCACCGTGAGCGATCACCAGGGGCGCGTCGAGGTTCTGGACGCGGATCGGCTGCTCGTGGCAGTGGGCCGGGAGCCCTGCACCGAGGGACTCGGCCTCGACGAGGCAGGGGTCGCCTTGGACGAGCGCGGCCGGGTGGCGGTGGATTCGCGGTGGGAGACGTCGGTGCCGGGCGTCTACGCCATCGGGGATCTGGTGGACGGCCCCATGGTCGCCCACAAGGCGTCCGAGGAGGGGGCCGCCGTGGCCGAGTTGTTGGCGGGGCGCACGCCCGATTTGCGGCGCGACACAATCCCCAGCGTCGTGTACACCGCTCCGGAGCTGGCCACCGTGGGCTTGACCGAAGCGGCTGCCGGGGACCTGGGTCTGGAGGCGAAGGCGGCCCGCTTCTACTTCCAGGCCAACGGCCGGGCGCGCACCCTGGGGGAAACCGACGGACTGGTCAAGGTGGTGGCCGAGGCCGATACGGGTCGGCTGCTGGGGGTGTCGGTCGTGGGTCCGCATGCATCGGAGCTCATCGCCGAGGCCGTGTTGGCCCTCGGGCTCAACGCCCGGGCGTCGGACCTGGCGCACGCCGTCCACGCGCACCCGACGCTGTCGGAGGCCGTCAAGGAGGCCGCCCTGGCCCTCGAGGGCTGCGCCATCCACGGGTAGACATGACGAGCTCAGCCTGATGAAATGGCGCCCCGTGAAGATGGCCATTCGGGCCGGTAGGCGCCTGGTGACGCACCTCCGGGAGTCCCGGGCGACCCTGGTGTACCACCTGGAGTACGAGATGCCACCCAACCCGCTCATGGATCCGAAGCGGGCGGAGCGGATCATCAACTACCTGGTGCGCGAGGGATGCGTCACCTCCCGAAACCTGCGGCGGCCGGAGGCGATCTCTTTCGAGCAGCTCGCCCGGGTGCACGACTACCGATACCTGGAGAGGGTGGGCCACGCCGACACCTTGGACCGCGTCTTCGGCATCCCGGTGCAGATCCAGGAGTACGAGCGTGTCATCAATGTGCAGCGGCGGCAGGTGGCCGGCACGGTCCTCGCCGCCCGGCTGGCGGTGAAGCCCTGGCGGCGCGGTCGCCCCGTGGTGAACCTCGGCGGTGGGCTGCACCACGCCCGGGCCGACGGGGGCGCGGGGTTTTGCATCTTCAACGACCTGGCCGTAGCCATCCGACAGATCCGGTCCGAGGGCTACGTCGGCCGCATCCTCGTGGTGGATCTGGACCTGCACCACGGGGATGGCACCCGGGCCATATTTGCCGACGACGAGTCGGTCTACACCTTCTCCGTCCATTCGACCGACTGGGATGATTCGCCCGCCGTGGCCTGCCTGGACGTCCCCCTGGGCAGCAGCGTGGGAGACCGGACCTACCTGGCGGCCCTGCGGGAGTATCTGCCGCGGGCGTTCGCCGAGGCTGCGCCGGAGCTGGTCATGTACGTGGGCGGTGTGGACGTCGGCATAGAGGACAAGATGGGCTCCTGGCGGGTCTCTGCAGAGGGCATGGTCGCCCGGGACCAGCTCGTGCTCGAGCACCTCGGGGACCGCTCCATGGTGTGGACCCTGGCAGGGGGCTACGGCGATGAGGCGTGGCGGTACACTGCGCGCTCCCTCGCCTGGCTCCTGGCCGACCTGGACGCACCGATCCTGTCTGCGCGAGAGCGCGAGCTGCGCCACTTCCGCAGCATCGCCCAGCGGTTCACCCGGGCCGAGCTGTCGGGGTGCTCGGACGAAGACATCATCCTCACCCCCGAGGATCTGATGATGGATCTGGTGGGCCCCGGTCGCCAAACCAAGCTGCTGGGCTACTACTCGCTGTACGGCGTGGAGCTCTCCTTCGAGCGGTTCGGCGTCCTGTCCAAGATCCGCGCGGCGGGGATCCCCCGGCTGCGGCTCGACCTGGACACGCGTCACTCCACCGGAGAGCGGCTTCGTGTGCGCAGCCGCGACGCCCGGGAGGATCTGTTGGTGGAGCTGGTGGTCCGGGTCTCGACGGACGTCGATCCCTATCGTTTTTTGTCCATCGAGTGGCTCCTTTTGCAAAACCCCCGGTCCCTCCCCACCTCGGAGCGGCCCCTGCTGCCGGGTCAGCAGCACCCGGGCCTGGGTTGCCTCGGCGAGGTGGTGATGACCCTGGTGATGATGTGCGAGCGGCTCGAGCTCGACGGGCTGTCGTTTTCACCGGCCCACTACCACGTGGCTGCCCAGGCCCATGGTCTGCTCAACTTCCTCGACCCCACAGACGAGGCGCGGTACGCGGCCATCAACGCCGCCGTCACCCAGATGGACCTCGCCCGGGCCACCCGGCTCGTCCACGCCGGCGAGCTGGTGGACGAAGCCACGTCAGAGCCCATTCGCTGGAAGTCGGCGCCCATGGCCTTGCCCGTCTCCTCCCGTCTCAAGGAGCTGTTCGAGAGCGCCGAGTACGAGCGCTCGGTCATGGAGGCCGCCGCCCACCTCCGCCTCCGCCGCCCCCGCTGAGCGACAGTCGGGGAAGATCCGTCCGTCCGACGGGGTATCCGGGAACACAGGGCCCCATTTCTGCGCGCGTGAATTCATCGTCGCCATCGGTGCGGGCCCAGGAGGGAACATGCTGGGTCTTGTGAAGCTGGTCGGGGGCTGCGCGATCCCGGTCGCGCTGGCGGTTCTGCACGGGTACACAGGGGAGGGGCTGGGCTGCGGTGGCGCATCCAAGGCGACGGTGAAGCGCCCCTCCTCCCAAGAGGAGGTCTATCGCCGGATCCCCACCGAGCCGGGCATCCTCATCAACATCAGCCGCGCGCTCTTCCCGGCCACCCGGGACGTCACCCTGCTGGGGCAGCAGGCCACACCTGCCCTGCGGCGGGGGCTGCTGGAGAACACCGACGCGGGGGTGCGCTGGAAGGCCGCCCAGGTGCTCACCCAGCTCCGTGACCCCGCTGCCCGGCCCGACCTGCACGCTGCCCTCGGCGATTGGATCCCCAGCGTGCGGCACCAGGCCCTGGTCGGCCTGGCGGTCCTGGGGGACAAGTCCAGCGTGGAGGTGATCCTGAAGCGGCTCGCTGACCCGGACGAGACCCTGGCCAACCGCGTGGCCGCGATCAGGGCCCTGGGGCGCATCGGCGACGGCCGGGCGGCCAGACCCATCATCCGGCAGTTCCACAAGGGGCTGCCCATCGTGCGGCAGCTCCAGAAGGTGCACGACGAGCCAGAGGTGCGACTGGCGGCGATGTCGGCCCTGTGGGACCTGCGGCGGGTGGTGAACCGGGGGACTCTCGGGCGTCAGCTCCACCTGGCGCTGGTGGACCCCGACGAGCGGGTCGTGCGCCGGGCAGCCATCGTCAGCGGCAATCTGCGTGACGTCACCGCTTTGCCCTACCTGCGCAAGGTGCTGCTCAATCGCAGCGTGGACCTGCGGAACGTGGCGGCCTACGCCATCGGTCGCATCGGCAGCAAGGTCGGCATCCGGGTGCTCGAGGAGGCCCTGCCTCGGGTGCGCACGGGGCGGCTGCTGAACAACATCTCCTTCGCCCTCAAGCGCCTCGGGGCGCAGGGGCTGTGGTTCCACCTGCGGAACCTGCTGCTGCACAAGCAGGCATTCATTCGGCTCAACGCGGCCTACACCGCCGGGGAGATGCGCCAGCCTCAGTCCCGCCCCCTGCTGGAGCGGCTGCTGTCGGACGCCAACGAGATGGTGCGGGCCGAGGCGCTGGTGGCCCTCGCCAAGCTGCGCGTGCCCGAGGCCCACGGCACCCTGATCGGCTTCGCCGACAAGGCGCGGTCCAGCCAGCTCCGGCTGGCCCTGCGGGCGGCCCTCTTCGTGAAGCCGGACGACAAGACGCGGGATCGATATCTCGAGGTCACGGCCCGCACCAGCCACCGCCGCCAGGCCGGGCTGGTCTTCGCCGAGCTTGGCGACCGGCGGGCGGCGCCGCTGCTCTACCCCTCGCTCAGCACCTCGCCGGATGTCGAGCTGTGGCAGGAGGTCCCCCGGCTGTCCGATCCCCTCCTGCAGGATCTGCTGGCCCAGCAGCTCCAGACAGCCCTGGCCCGGGGTCAGCTCGGGCTGCTCTCCCGGCTCCTGGCGGCTGTGGACCCTGACCGGTTGCGGTCTCAGTCCATGCCGCTGCTGCGGCTGCTGTTTCGCACCTGGCCCGAGCTGTCGGCCCGCAACCCCGGCAACGCCGAAGCCCTGTGCGCGGTGATCGGCGCCCTGGGCCTCACGGGCACCGAGCCGGTGCGCAACTGGATCGAGCCGTACCTGAAACACGCCAACTACTGGGTGCGCATGGAGGCGCGGCTCGCCCTGGCGCGGCTGGGCGACGGCGCGGCCGAGAAGCTGCTGGTGGAGACGCTCGCTACCGCCGCGGATCACCACCGTCAGCGGCTGGCCCGGTTGCTCGGCCGCCTACCCCGCGCTCAGCTCGCCCGGATCGTGGGTCCGTTGCTCAGCGTGGACGACCCCTACGTGAAGCTCGCCGTGGGCGCCGCCCTCTACTACGCGGGCGACACGAAGAGCGCGCCGCTGCTGGCGGCCCTGCGCTCCGGACGGGCCGCGGTGCGGGCGCGCGCCCGTCGGTACCTGTCCGAGGGTCTGGACGCCAAGGCCCACGCGGCGCTCGGGCAGGTGCGAAAGGTCGAGCCCGATCCCATCGCCCGGGCGGAGCTGGACCGGCTCCTGGTCCAGCACGAGCCTCGCCCCCGGGCCTTCCGAGAGTTCATCCCCCGGGAGGTGGTGCTCCATTGAGCTTCAGGGTGGCGCGGGGCGCGGCGCTGGCCACGCCGGCCTTCGCGCTGGTCGTCTGCGCCCCCTGGCACCTGACGCGTTTCTCCCCGCCCAAGGTCACGGTGGCCTTCTTTGGCGTGGCCCTGGGCCTCTTCGCCCTGGGCCTTCGGCCGCGCCGCCAACCGGCCGGGGCTCCCTTGGGCGCCCCATGGGACCTCGCCCCCGACCGCTTCGTCCCCAGGTCCTCGAGGTGGGGCTGGTGGGGGCTTATGGCTTGGGGGGCGATCTCCCTGGCCTGGAGCCCCGCACCCGGCCGTGGGCTCAGCCTGTGGCTGGTCTGGCTCCTCGCCGGGCTCTGGGCCCTTCTGCTGGGCCGCGTGGTCTGGGGCGAGGAGGCGCCCCGCCCGGAGGCGCTTCGCCGTCACCTCGCCTGGACCTGGCTCGGCGCAGCGACGGTGGCCGCCTTGCTGGCGGTGGCCCAACGCTTCGGCGTCGCCCGCCTGGGCCTGCACCAGGTCACCGCCACCCTGGGCAACCCCAACCACGTCGCCGTGGTGCTCGTGGTCTGCTTGCCGCTGGCCGTGGCACTGGCGACCCACGAGCGTGGTCGTGCCGGGCGGTGGCTGGCGCGGGCCCTGGCCGCGCTGCTCATCGTCGCGGTCCTGGCAACGGGCTGTCGGGCAGCGCTCGTGGCCCTGGCGGTCCAGGCGCTTTTTTGGTGCGTCACCACCCGCGCCTCCGGCCGGTTCCGAGCAGCCGCCGTGGCCCTGGTGCTGGTGTCCGGCGCGATGGTGTGGTCGCAGGGATCCACGACCATGACCACGACCCGGCGGCAGTCGGGCGCGGCCCACGCGGTGACGGGCCGCGCTTTCATCGCACGCGTCTCTGCACGGGTGATGGCCCGGCGGCCGGTGCGCGGCGTCGGGCTCGGCGGCTACGCGGCGGGCGCCGCCAGGGCCCAAGGGGCGCTGCTCCAGGACCGCCCGGACCTCCGGAGCCGCTGGAGTCATCTGGACGACGCCCACAACCAGGTGCTGATGGTGGGCGCGGAGCTGGGCGCGGTGGGGCTCGCGGCGCTGCTTTGGCTGATCGGGCCGCCTCTGTGGCGCCTGGTCCGTTGCCGGCGGGAGCCCTGGGCCCGCCACGCCCTGGCCGCGTGGATCGGGCTGGGCGTCTGCTCGGTCACCGAGACGACGCTGCTGTCTCCGGTGGTGGTGCTCTTCGCCTTCGGGTGGCTGGTCCTGGGGGCGCGCCCTGAGCCGGCTCGGCGGCCGGTCTTGGAAAGACCCCGTCCACACTTCACTTGGCTCACCTCTGCGCGTGCCGCCTCGCCCTTGGCGCTGGCCGCTTTCGGCCTGACCCTCGCGACGAGCCAGCTCCTGGCGCATTACCACCTGGGCCAAGGCCTGCGTCGGCTCCAGCGGGCGCCGGTCCGTCGGTCCGATCTGGAGGCGGCGGCCCGGTGCTACGATCGCGGCCTGGCGTACTGGGGCGCCGCGTCCCAGCTCCGCTTTCAGCGAGCCCTCGTCCGTCGGGACCTGGGCGACCTGGCCGGCGCCGCCGCGGACCTGCGCCGCTCCTTTGACGAGCACCCGAGCCCGGATCGCGCCCTGTTGCTGGGCGACCTCCTCGTCGACCAGGGCAACGTGAGCGTCGCGATCCCCTGGTACCGCCGCGCGCTCCGACTCCATCCCCGCTACCAGCGCGCGTACAACAACCTGGGCGTGGCCCTGGTGCGTGCGGGCCGCTTGCCCGAGGCCTGCCGGTACCTCGTCCGTGCGCGATCCCTGCGCCCGGGGGATCGGACCGCCCGCCGCAACGTCCGCGCCCACTGCCGCCCCGCCTCGCCCCGTCGCCGGCCCGCCTCGCCTCGTCGCCGGCCCGCCTCGCTTCGTGGCCGGCCCGCCTCGCCTCGTCGCCGGCCCGCCTCGCCGGTTGCCCGACCGAGACCCGTCGCCGTGCCGCCTCGCCCCGCCGCCGCCGTTCCGCCTCGCCTCGTCGCCGGCCCGCCTCGCCTCGTCGCCGCCCCGCCTCGCCTCGTCGCCGGTCTCCGCACAGGCCTGTGCCACATCGCCACCACCTTCGCCCAAAGGTCCCCCTGATGTGGCCGTAGTCGACGGTCGAAAGTGCCACATCGCCACCACCTTCGCCCAAAGGTCCCCCTGATGTGGCCGTGGTCGACGGTCGAAAGTGCCACATCGCCACCACCTTCGCCCGAAGGTCCCCCTGATGTGGCCGTAATCGGATAGCGGTATGCGGCCGTCGCGGAGCGCATGGGGGCAATGCGCTCAGGGCGCGCCCCGGCGCTGGTGGTCATGGCTGACGCGCAGGCCAGCGACCCACGCTAGATGTCTCGTGCTTGTCACTTCCCTTGGGACAAGGATGAAGATCTGGAACGGCGATTCGCAGACGAGAGGCGCCGCAAAGCCCAAGTACGCGTAATCCCGTCAAACCGGGTTCTGGTCAAGGGCACCCGGCGGGATCTGCACCCCGCCTCGGGGGTGCATACCCGCGGAGGTGCTCTTGCAGGTAGGCCGCCGACGGAATCACACGCAATTTACTCCCGGTATCCACCATTGGCGTGAAAACTTCATCCCGTCGCCCGAAAGCCCAGCTGCAATCGGAT
>Ga0272441_10003430_pt1 | contig 30155 bp, 31 predicted proteins | sample SSMProp6N_FD_193582 | JGI IMG/M metagenome (GOLD analysis project Ga0272441, IMG submission 193582) | Marine sediment archaeal communities from Little Sippewissett salt marsh, Falmouth, MA, United States - SSM-Prop-6N | ecosystem: Environmental > Aquatic > Marine > Wetlands > Sediment ... | reverse complement strand
GTACCGGGAGACCTCCAGCGTGGTCAGGATCGGGTGGCCGGTCATGACCGAGAGGCCGACGAGTCGGCAGCCTCCCTCCAGGTGCCGGTCGATATCCTCTCTCCATCTTTCCGGGCGCAGCCGGAGGTCGAGGATCTCGACGCGGAAGCCCCGCTTGACCGAATCGGCGGCGGCGTGAATCAGGCTCAGGGGGATGTCCCGAAGGAACGCGTCGAAGCTCCCCAGCGGAGGATAGATCAGCAGGGCGTCGAGTTTTTCCACCGTCGCTCCTCGCGAAAGCCGGACGACACCCCCTCGCGCCTCGGCGCTCCAGAGACGATTCTATGGCCCGCGAGGAGGCCGTCAAACAAAAAGTCGCCTCGCAGGGCGCCACGCGCCTCTGTCCGCGGTCACCGCGGCCGGCACTCGAAGCAGACGATGGCGTTCAGGTGCGCGCTCGGCAGCAGGAAAGGAAGGTAGCGCCTTCGCCGCACGGCGAAGACGCGCGCCAGCGCATCGCGGATCGTCCAGAACTCGTTGCAGTGCTCGTGCTTGATGATCGCGTCATAGTCCAGACCGTACTTCTTCTCCATGTAGGGCCTGCTCGTGAACTCGCGGCCGACGTTGTAGAGAAACCCGCCCTCGGCCGGGACCGCGACGAGGAACCGGCCGTCCGGCTTCAATACCCGCCGCACTTCCACGAGAGCTTGTTCAAGGTCTCGCAGGTGCTCGAGGTTATAGATGGAGAGAACCCGGTCGTAGCTATCGTCCGTGAACGGCAGGGCGTAGGCATCGCCCTGGACCACGCGCATCTCTCCGTGGCGGGAAGCGGCCTCCGCCAGGAACTTCCCGCTGATATCCAGGCCGACGAAGAAGTTGTCCCGCGCGATCTCAGGGTAAAAACGCAGGTGGTGCCCATGCCCGCAGCCCACCTCCAGCACGCGCAGGCCGCGAGCTTTCCCGCAGAACCGGCGGAGAACCCGGTGGCCCCAGCGCTGGAGGAAGCCCGTGGGCCCGGTGTAGAGGTGGTCGAGAAGGTCGGTCTGAGCATTTTTCCACTTCGCAAGATCTTCGGGCGTGGGATCGGGACGACCGCGATGTCGGCGGTAGAGTCTCGCCATCATACTTTCCTGCATTTGAAAGTCATGCCGCCTAAGAAGGCTCGAAAAAGGCTCTTTTCCAATAGCGGCTCGATGCGCTTGAGCGTGCGGTAGGCAAAGGCGTTGCGAAGCCCTGCCGGCACTGCGCCCCAGTAGAGAAGGCGCTCCAGTCGGAAACCGTTCAGCTCGAAGAGGCGAGCTACCCGCCGTCTCGTATAGTACCGGTCTGTGGAACAGTGCTTGCCCGTACCCCTGAGAAATCTTCGGAAGAGGTACCAAGGGGAACTTCCGTTCGGCATCACACCGATCACCGCACCTCCGGGGCGGAGCACGCGCCGGATCTCGCACACAAACCTCTCCACGTCAATGATATGCTCCAGGAGTCCGAAGAAGTAGGCCACGTCCGCTGACTCGGGCTCAACGCCCTTGAGCGAGAGCACGTCGGTCTGGAGCGTCGAGACGTTCTCCAGCCCGAGATCGCGAATTCTCTTCTCCAGCACCGCCAGCATCCGCTGGCTTCCGTCCACCGCCAGGACGCGTCCGAAAATCCGGCTCACGCGCTCGATGTAGATCCCGGTGCCCACGCCAAGTTCGAGCGCGTTCCCCTGGCCAACATCGTCCTCTAGTACCTGCTCGAAGGAGCGCCATCGCTGCTCCAAGAAATGTGCCGTGGATGGCGTTGCGCCGAAGCGCGTATCCCAGCTCTCGGCATACGTGTCGTAGAAGGCGATGACGTCAGCTTCACTTATGGCGCGCATGGTGCGAAAGGTTCTCTCGTCCATAGATCAGGGTCTCCCTGTAGAGGTGGCTTGAAACTCCGCCGCACGCACAGCGATTCTAGCGGCGCACAGTTTCGGGTGTCAAGCCCACCGCCCCATCCGCGACCCTCCGGATGACATCCGACCGAATACCCCTCCCCCATACGGGCAGATTGATCGCTTTCTGCGAGAGCTCGAGCGAGCGCGGGTAGTCCCCGCGCGCGTGCTCCCGGTAGGCCGCCATGTGCGGAACGCTGTACTCGACGACCCACCCCAGCTGGACGCCCGCGCGAAGCCCTGCGCGCAGCCAGGCCTCGCGGTCCTCGACCAGGCACACGTAGTGCGAGTACGTCGCGCCCTCCACAAGCGGCGGGAGCTTGAGTTCCGGAACGTCGCGAAGCTCGGCGTTGTAGCGCGCCGCGACCGCGCGGCGGGCCTCGACGATCCGGCGGTAGCGCCCCATCTGCACCGCGCCCACGCGCGCCTCGATCCGCGCCATCGCAACGAGAAAATCGCGCGGCATCTCGACCTTGCCCTCGTCGTAGTACCGCGCGAGCCGGCCGAGCGCACCCGTGCGTTCGAGCCGGTTCACGAGCGCGTAGAGCGGCGGCCAGAAGGCCGGGTACACGGCGAGGAGATACGCGAGCCTCTTCAGGCCCTTGACAAGCGAGGCGGGCTTCATCTCGGCTGCGGCGAGCGCGCGCAGTTTCCCGGCCAGGTCGTCGCGGTCGGTCGTGACCATGCCGCCGAAGATAGAGGTGACGAGCTTGCTGATGTTGAGGCCGTAGAGCGCCGCATCGCCCGCGTTCTGCACGGGCCGCCCTCTCCACTCGGCGGCGAAGGAGTGCGCGCAGTCCTGGATCACCGGCAGCTCGGGGAAGCGCGCACGGAACGCGTCCAGGCGGTCGAGGTCCACAGGATAACCGAAGAGCGAGGTGGGGATGATCGCACCGGTGCGCTCGGTGACGGCCTCGGCCGCGCGATCGAGGTCCATGTTGAAGCCGTCCGGCGCCGCGTCGACGAAGACCGGCACGTTCCCGCTCGCCCTGATCGCGTGCGGCACGACGACGCAGGTGTACGCCGGGCAGAGGACCTCCCTCCCCTCGAGGCCCAGCGCCTTGAGAAGGAGATAGAGGCCGGTCCTGCCATAGGAGAAAGCGACGGCGTGCCGCGCACCCATCTCGCGGGCGAAGGCCGCCTCGAACCGCGCCACGTCGCCCGCCCGCGGGGGCCGCAACGCGGCCGCGAGTTCCCGCCAGCCGAGCGCCGGACGCAGGCGCGCCCTCATGCGTCGTCCTGCCTCTGCCAGTACCCGGCCGAGGCCATGGTCACGGCCGTGAAGGCGCGGCCGTGCTCGACGCGGCGCAGCGCACCCGCGTCTTCCAGCACCTCGTCACGGACCTCGAGCGCGCCGTTCGTCCAAGTGAGGTGCCGGCGCACACGCACCGCGAGCCGCCGACCGCCGGTGAGAAGCATCCGCGCCAGGCGCCGCTTGAGCCACCGCCGGAAGCCGCCCAGCCGCAGGAACGTGCACGAGAGAAGCCGCAGAATCGCGAACTCCAGCGGCGTAGGCAGGCGCTGGCACACGACGGCGAGCGGCGCCGTGACCGTGATGCACTCAGGCGAGACCTCCCGTTCCGGCGCGGTCTGGACGGCCTGCGTGCTGTAGAGCCGGCCACGCCGGTCCTCCGCGACGGTTCCGCCGTCGATCCGGCTCTTGCCATCGGTCTTGTCGAAATGCACGAGCGCGCCGCCCTTGGCCGTCGAGATCACGGTGTAGTAGCGCTCGCCGCCGCGGACGTGCAGCCCGGCCGCGGGGAAGTCCTCGGCGAAGCCCCCCGGCCGCTCGCACGGCAGGACCGGCGCATCGGGAAGCTCGCGCGCGCCATCGAGCGCGGCGCGGACGCAGGCGTTGAAGAGGGGCACGAGATTCGAGTCGTCCACGACCGCGAGCGTCACGGTCCGGTTCTCATGGACGGAAGCGCGCATGGCGCGGGCGAGCGCCGCGGCCTCTGGAATCTCGGGTGCAAGGAGCTCGACGCCAGCCGGCCAGAAGAGACGTGTGTTGCGACTCCCGTAGATGCCGCCGAACGAGCCGTCCGGGTGCGCGAAATGCTGGAGGAACCGGAGCGACCGCGCTAGGGGCTCAGCGAGCCCGAGGTCCGGCCGCAGGCGGTGCAGGTCCGCCAGGAAACAGGTGCAGAGGCTCTGATAGCCGGGGTCCGCGCTCTCGTACTCGCGCAGCCAGCCCTCCCTGGATTGGTGCGCGAGGACGCGGTCGAGAAAGAGCCGGCCGCGCGCTTCCACACCCTCGCCGGTGAGCGCGTGCCATCGGTAGAGCGCGGCGGACGCGGTCGCCAGGTGATTGGAGATCACCCCGTGCGTCTCGTCCTCACGGCAGAGGAACCGGACCATCGGACGCACGGTCTCGACGACGCGCTCGCGCAGGCCCTCGAGCGCGTCCGCGGCCGAGAGGAGGTCAAAGGCCACGAGCGCGGTCACGCAGAAGGAGCCCTCCAGCGGGAAGGACTCCTCGAGACTCCCGTCCCGTCGGGCCAGACGGCGTGTCGCGTCGATCATGTTCTCGACGCGCGCGAGAATCCTCGTCTCGCTCAGGCCCTCCGGAAGGGCGCGGGCGGCGACGAGACGCGCAAGGCCATGCGCCGCGCCCTGCGGTATCCCGCTCGCGTAGTCCGCGAGGCGCCACGCCCAGCGCAGCCGGTCGCCGAGGCCGCGCGTGGGCCGGACCGGGTCCGCGTCGAAGAGCGCGAGAAGCCGCCCGAGCGCCCCGTGCGCCTGCGAAAGATAGGGTTCAGCCGTCATGTGCCGCTTCCGGTCCGCCCGCCACGAGCTCCCCGTAGACCCCGCCCCATCCGAGGATATCCGAAAACCCGTGCACGTGCCAGGAGAGGCCCGCGCTTCCGCCGAAGCGCGCGGCCTCGGCGAGAACCGCGCGCGCGGTCGCGGCGGCATCCGCCGCCCCGAGCCGCAGGTAGTCGAAGAGCGTCGAGTCCATGACCGCGACCGGCGCGACGCGGAGGGGCAGCGCCCCGCCGCGCTCGGGATCGAACGGCCGGAAGGGGCGCGCGAGGCCCGCGCGGAAGCCGACTGCGTCGTTGAAGCCGAGCGTCGCGTCCTCCTCGAAGCCGGCCTCGGCCTGCGCGCGCCACGTGCGCGCGAGCGAGAGGCGTAGCCAGTGGTTGCGCACCTTGGTGACGGATGCGTCGAGCGCCTGCTCGAGAAGACGCTTCTCCCCGGCGAGGCGCTCGGCGTCCTCGAACGCGTCGAAGCTCGGGTGGAGGCCCACGCCCCAGCCCGCCGCGAGGAGCTCCCGGAGCTTCGCGACGAGCCGCGCCTCGCGCCGCAGGTCGTAGTCCGGGTCGAAGACGAGGCGGCGCAGGCGCCCGAAGAAAGAGCGCCCCGGCGCGCGCGCGTAGACGTAGAAGGTGCTGCGCACCCCCGCGCGCTCCTCGACGCGGCGGATTCGGTCGAACTGGAAGTAGTCCGCGCGCGCGAAGGGAAGGCACGCCGCGCCGAGCGCGCAACGAGCGGCCTCGCCCGGGCGGCCCCTCACCGCGGCGCGCCCGGCGTTGCGGAGCCCAAACGCAGCGCCCTTCGCGCTCTTCACGAAGCGCTTGTCCACGGCGTCCACATCGTGTCCGAGGAGGAGAGGGCGGGGTGCCGAGGCGCCGAAAAGGTCGTCCCGCCCGGCGGCCAGCGAGATCGCGCGCGCGAATGCGGCGAAGAGCGCCTCGACCCACGGTCGCTCGAAGCGGCGCTCCCCGCGCGTCAGGCGCCGCGCGTAGCCGTGGACCGGCCCGTGCGCGGCCTCGTGCGCGCGCTCCTCGAGGCAGGCCGCGAAGGCGAAAGCCGTCGCAAAAAGATCGAAGCCGAAGGCAACGCGGCGCCCGTGGACATCAACGCGGGCAGGAGGCCCGGTCTCGGCCCGCGTATCCGCATAGACAAGAACGGCCCCCCCCGCGGCCTCGGACAGGGGCGCAGGCAGGTCGAGCGCCGCGGCCCGGAAGCCCCTCGGCGGGCGGAGCGGGATCTCGACCGTGCCGGGCGCGCCCTCGGGGGCCGGACGGCCGTACCAGACGCCCGGCGCGTCCGCGCCGGCGCTTTCCTCCGCCGGCCGGAGGCGCCAGGCGAAACGCGCGCGCGTGCACTCGCCGAAGAGGTCGAGGGTGTACGTCAACGCGGCGCGGTCGACCGCGCCTGAGACGAAGAGGTCAAGCCGCTCCATTCACGCCTACTCGGCCGGCGGCTGCCGACATTCGGAAGCTTCCTTGCGCCCCTCGCGCCACTCGCGCCCCTTGCGCCGCCATTCTTTGGCGGCGGGATTCCACGGATAGAGGACTTTGGCCGCGAGAAGGAAGTAGCCGATCGTCGTGAGGAAAGGCGCCATCTTGCTGCCGCCAGCCTTCTGGTCATAGCGCAGCACGAACGGCACCGCGGTGAACCGCGCGCCCATCTCGCGCAAGCGCAGCAGTTTCTCGATGGTGCAGGTGAACCCCACGCCTTTCAGACTGATGAACTCGTTACGGTAGATTTCGAGCGCTTTCTGGATCACCTCGGCCCGATAGGCGCGGAAGCCGCACGAGTAGTCCCAGACCCCGCGGACCGGAAAGAGCGTCTTCAGGAACAGGTTCGCGCATCGGCTGATGAAGCGGCGAAAGAGGCTCAGGCCGGTCTGCCCCCCGCCGCGCTGATAGCGGCTGGTGATCACCACGTCGAAGCCCTCGTTCATGCGCGCCACCATGCGCGGAACGACGGCCGGATCGTGCGTCGCGTCCGCGTCCATGCGCACGATGATGTCCGTCGGCACGGCGTGGGCGGCGACGAACTCGAAGCCGTCGCGGATCGTCTCCCAGAGCCCCCGGTTGATCCGGTGCGTCACCACCTCGAGCGGATACCGGCCGGCCGCACGGGCGAGCACAGCGGACGTCTCGTCCCGGCTGCCGTCGTTGACCACCACGACCGTGTAGACGAGTCCGGCCGCGCGCAGCTCGCGGTCGATCGACTCGAACAGGCCCGGAAGCGCCTGCTCCTCGTTGTACGCCGGCAGGATGATCCAGATCACGTCGGCCTCCGGGCCGCCCCTGTTGTTTTCGGGCGCAGTCTAGCAGCACGGGTCACACCTCACAAGCCGAAAAACCGGGGCGCCCCCCGGCCCCGCATGGGCCCCGGCCGGCGGCCCACGCTTGACATCGGGCCGGCGAGGTGTTCCAATGAGCCTCCGTCAGGGAAGCTGGTGAGAATCCAGCGCGGCCCCGCCACTGTGACTGGGGACGAACGCCGCGGGTTCGGCCGCTGGCAGGTGCCGGGAAGGCCGCGGTCAGTAGGACGATCCAGAAGCCAGGAGACCGAAGGACGCACAGACGCGTCGCCTCCGAGGGGAGGTCGGCTTGACGGCCCGCCGCCGCAGGCCCGTCCTCTTCGGAGGGCAGGCCTTTTTTTGCGCGGCGGAGGGCGACCGAATGGCGCAGCGGCTCCTGCTCGCGAGGCACGGCCGCGTGGTCGAGGCACACGCGCGCGGGTTCCTCGGCCGCACGGACGCGCCGCTCGGCGCGGACGGACGCGCGCAGGCGGGGGCGCTCGCCGCGCGGGTGCGGGCGCTCGCGCCTGACCTCTGCGTCGCGAGCCCGCTCCGCCGCGCGGTCGAGACGGCCGCGCTCGCCGCGCCGGGGCTCGAACCCCAGATCGACCCGGACCTGCGGGAAATCGACTTCGGCGAGTGGGAGGGCCGGACCTTCCCGGAGATCCGCGCCTCGCACCCGGCCAAGGTGGACCGTTGGGCGGCCTGGGAGGCGGACTTCGCCTTTCCCGGCGGCGAGAGCCTGGCGGACTTCCTCACGAGAGTCCGGCGCGCGGCCGAACGCCTCGCCGCCGAGCCGCACGGGACCGTGCTCGCGGTCACGCACGGTGGCGTGATCCGCGCGCTCGTCTGCCGGCTGCTCGGGCTACCGCCGCGGAGCTATGTTGCTTTTGACGTGCGCCTCGCCTCGCTGACGACCATCAAACTCTTCGACGGCAAGGGCGTCCTCTCCGGGCTCGAAAACCCGGCGGAGGAGGGCTAGCCGTGGCGCGAATCGAGCTCGTCACCGGGGGAGGCCGCAGCGGCAAGAGCCGCCACGCGCTGGCGCTCGCCGGGGAGCTCGACGGCGAGCGGCTCTTCGTCGCCACGTGTCCCGCGGACATCGACGAGGAGATGCGCGCACGCATCGAGCGCCATCGCACCGAACGCGCGCGGGCCGGCTGGGACACGATTGAAGAGACGACGGACCTCGCCCGGGTCCTCGCGGGCGACCGGAAGCACGAGGTCGTGCTCGTCGACTGCCTCACCCTCTGGGTGAGCAACCTCCTCCTTGCGGCCGAGGCCGGGAAGACCGCCCTCGACGAGGACGGGGTCGAGCGCCTCGCCGGGGAGATCCTCGAGGCCGCGCGCGCGCGGCCGGGGACGGTAATCCTCGTCACGAACGAGGTCGGCATGAGCGTGGTGCCGGCCACGCCGCTCGGCCGGCGCTTCCGCGACCTGGCCGGCCGCTGCAACCAGGTGATCGCCGCGGGCGCCGACGCGGTGAAGCTCGTGGTCTGCGGCCTCCCGGTGGACCTGAAGGGATGATCTCATGAGTCTTCTCGAGGAAACTCTTCGAGCAATCGAGCCGCAGGACGCGTCCTGGCGCGCGAAGGCGCGGGAGCGTCTCGAGCAGCTCACCATGCCCCACTGGGCGCTCGGCCGGCTGATGAACCTCGCCGAGGACCTCGCCGGCATGACGCGCTCGATGGAGCCGCCCGTGTCGAAGAGGACCCTCGTCGTCATGGCCGGCGACCACGGCGTCGTCGCCGAGGGCGTGAGCAAATACCCGCAGGAGGTCACGCCCCAGATGGTCGCCAACTTCGTGGCCGGCGGCGCGGGGATCAACGCGCTCGCCCGACAGGCCGGCGCGCAGGTCGCGGTCGTGGACATGGGCGTGGCCGTCGATCTCGGCGCGCTCACCGCGGAGGGGAAGATCCTCTCGCGGCGCATCGGACCCGGCACGGGGAACATCGCGCGCGGGCCGGCCATGACGCGCGAGGAGGCTGTGCGCTGCCTCGAGGGGGGCATCGAGATCGCGAGCGGGTTCGCCGACTCGACCGACCTCTTCGGCGCAGGCGATATGGGCATCGGCAACACCACGCCCAGCGCGGCGATCGTCGCTGCGATCCGGTCGCTCCCGGCGGCGGAGGTCACCGGCCGCGGGACCGGCATCGACGACGCGCGGCTCGCGAACAAGATCGCGGTGGTCGAGCGGGCCCTCGAGGTCAACCGTCCCGACGCGACCGACGGCGTGGACGTCCTCGCCAAGGTCGGCGGCTTCGAGATCGGCGGGCTCGCTGGGTTCATCCTCGGTGCGGCCGCGAAGCGCCGGCCCGTCCTCGTGGACGGGTTCATCTCGACGGCCGGCGCGCTCATCGCGCTCGCGCTCGCGCCCGCGGCGGCCGATTACATGATCGCCTCGCACCGAAGCGCCGAGGCCGGCCACCGGCACGCGCTCGAGCACCTGGGAAAGGAGCCGCTCCTCGACCTCGGCCTGCGCCTGGGCGAGGGGACGGGCGCGGCGCTGGCCATGAGCCTCGTCGGGGCGGCCGCGCGCCTCCTGACCGACGTGGCCACCTTCGGGGAGGCCGCGGTCTCTGAGGCCGACAGGTAAGGACGAACGCGTGAAGCGATTCCTCGCGGCGCTGCGATTTTTGACGGTCCTGCCCGTGCCCGGGCGCGCAGGCACGGCGCGCACGGACCTCGCCGGGAGCCCATCGTTCTTCCCGGTAGTGGGCCTCCTCATCGGAGGCGCGGCCGCCGCTCTCGCGCTGGGCCTGACACACATCCTGCCGATCCTGCCGGCGGCCGTGCTCGTCGCGCTCTTCCTCGCGGCCGCGAGCGGGGGGCTCCACCTCGACGGCCTGAGCGACACGGCCGACGGCCTCCTGGGCGCGCGTTCGCGCGAGCGGGCGCTCGAGATCATGCGCGACAGTCGCGCCGGGCCCATGGGCGTGGCCGCGGTCGCGAGCGTGCTGGGGCTGAAGTTCGCGGCGCTCGGCTCGCTCGATCCGGCCGGGCTGTGGCGCGCGGCGCTTTTGATGCCGCTCGCCGGGCGATGCGCCCTCGTGGTGGGCCTGGCGGCCGCGCCCTACGCGCGCGAAGAGGGCCTCGCGAGCGCCTTCCACGCGGGCCCGCGCGCGTCGCAGGCGCCGCTCTCGGTCCTCGCGCTCGCGCTCGCCGGATGGCTCGCCGCCGGGAACGCAGGGCTCGCGGTCGCGCTCGCCGCGACGGGTGCGGCGCTCCTCTTCACGCTCTGGACCCGCGGGCGCCTCGGCGGGACGACGGGCGACACGCTCGGCGCAGGATGCGAGCTCGTCGAGGCCGTCGGCGCCCTCGTGCTCGCGACGTGGAGCTTCAAGGGCCTGGGCTGGGCATCGGGCGCGTCGATTCTTCTGCGCGCCCTCGGAGGCGCAGCATGAGCGCGGGCCCGTCCAGGGTCGCGGCGGCGCCGGCGATCGCGGTCGCGCTCGCGGGGCTCGCCCTCGCCGCGTGGCTGCCCGGCTATCTGAGCCGCCCCGCGCCTGGGCCGCGCGGCGAGCCCGCGCGCAGGATCGTCTCCCTGAGCCCCTCGACCACCGAGGCGCTCTTCGCGATGGGGCTCGGCGAGCGCGTCATCGGCGTGACCACGAATTGCGACTACCCGCCCGGCGCCGGGAAGCTCCCGTGCATGGGCGGGTACGGCCAGCCCGCGATCGAGTCGATCCTCGCCGCGCGGCCCGACCTCGTGGCCGGCTCGGGCCAGGGGCTCGACGTGCTCGTGCGGGAGATCCCGCGCGCGGGGGTGCCGGTGTACATCGCGCCCGACGGCTCGCTCGAGGCGGTTGCTTCCGGCTTTGAGGAGCTGGGGCGTCATGCCGGCGAGGCCGAAGCGGGCGCGCGCCTCGCCGCCGACTTCCGCGCCGCGTTCGAAAACGCGCGGAGAGAGACGGCGGGGCTTTCCGACTCGGAGCGCCCCAAGGTCTACGTCGAGATCTGGCACGACCCGCTCTTCGCCGTGGGGCGCGACAACTTCATCGACGAGATGATCGAGGTCGCGGGCGGGCGAAACGCCATCGCGGAGCTCGGCCGCGGTTACATCCGGCCCACGGCCGAGGACGTGATCCGCAGCGATCCGGACGTGATCGTCACGGCCTACATGACGAGCCGCGAGGCTCCCGCGACGCGGCAGTTCGCCGCGCGCCCCGGCTGGGGCGGCGTCCGCGCCGTGCGCGAGGGCCGCGTCTGGTCGGACATCGACATCGACCTGCTGCTGCGCCCCGGCCCGCGGCTCGCGGACGGGCTCAAGCGCCTTGCCGCGCGTCTCGCCGCCGTGCGCGGCTTCCGGCCCGGCCGCGGCGGAGACAAGCGATGAAGCGCCGCGGCGACCTCTTCCTGCTCCTCGCGCCGGCGGCGCTGCTCGCCGCCGCGGCCGCGGGCCTCCGCCTGGGACCGCAGCGCCTCTCGCTCGAAGAACTCCTCTCGCCCGCCGGCGCGGACCTCCTCGAGATGCGCGCGCTGCGCGTGCTCCTCGCCGCGGCCGTGGGGGCGTCCCTGGCCGTCGCGGGCGTCATCTTCCAGGCCATTTTGAGAAACCCGCTTGCCGACCCGTACGTGCTGGGCGCCTCGAGCGGCGCGGGGCTCGGCGCGGCGCTCGCCATCGTGGGCGCGCCGGTCGTGGGCCTCTCGCTCTCGCTCGGGCCGTGGGCCTTCGGCGCGTGGGGGATCGCGCTCGCGGCCTTCGCCGGCGCGGCGCTCGCCGTGCTCGTGGTCTACCGGCTCGCGCTCGTCTCGGGACAGATGCCGCGCCTGACGCTCCTCCTCGCGGGCGTGGTGGTCGGGTACGTCCTCGGCGCGATGCTCCTCTTCATCGTTTCGACCGTGGGTTCGAGCCGGCTCCACAGCGTCATGTGGTGGCTGCTCGGCTCGCTCCAGGCGAAGGAGCCGGGGCTCGTCACGGCCGCGTGGTTCCTCGCCGCCCTCGGCGTGGCCGCGGCGTGGCTGCTCGCGCGGGACCTCGACCTTCTCGCGCTGGGCGAGGAACGCGCCGCTCATCTCGGACTCTCGCCTGAGGGCGCGAAGCGGCTCTTTTTTGGAATCGGCAGTCTCCTGACCGCGGGCGCCGTCTCGTCAAGCGGAATGATCGGGTTCGTGGGGCTGGTGGTGCCGCACCTCGTGCGGCTCCTCATCGGGCCCGGGCACCGGCGGCTCGTGCCGTGCGCGGCCTTCGCGGGCGCGACCTTTCTCGTGCTGGTCGAGCTCGTCAGCCGCTCGGCCCTGCCCGGACGCGAGATCCCCATCGGCGTGGTCACCGCCTTCGTGGGCGGGCCGTTCTTCCTGTGGCTCCTGCGGCGCAAGCGCCGCTCCCTCTGGTGCTGAAGCCATGACGAACCTGATCCGTGCGCGCGAGCTGGCCTTCTCCTACGACGACCGCGAGGTCTTCGCCGGCGTGGGGCTCGACCTCGCCGCCGGCGAGATCGTCGCGCTCGCCGGCCCCAACGGCGCGGGCAAGACCACGCTGCTCAAGGTCCTCTCCGGCGTGCTGTCGCCGCGCGCGGGCTCGGTGGCGCTCGAGGGCGAGCCGGTCGCCCGCCTCTCGATGCGGGCGATCGCGCGCAAGGTCGCCTTCGTGGGACAGGAACTCGTCGCGGACTTCCCCTTCACCGTGGAGGAGCTCGTGCTCCTCGGCCGCGCGCCGCACCTGGGACGGCTCCGCGCCGAGAGTGCGCGCGACCTCGAGATCGCGCGCGAGGCCATGCGCGCGACGCAGGTCGATTCGCTCGCCGACCGGCCCATCGACGGGATCTCCGGCGGCGAGCGGCAGCGCGCCTTCCTCGCGATGGCGCTCGCGCAGGAGCCGCGCGTGCTTCTCCTGGACGAGCCGGTGAGCCACCTGGACCTCGCGCACGAGATCGCGTTTTTCGATCTGCTGGCCGCGCTCGTGACCGAGCACGGCATTGCCGCGCTCGTCGTGGGGCACGACCTCAATATCGCGGCCGACTACGCCTCGCGCCTCGCGGTGCTCGCCGGCGGCCGGCTCGTCGCCGACGACGCGCCCGACGCGGTCCTCACCGCCGAACTCATCCAAGAGCACTGGGGCGCCAGGGCGATCGTGATCCCGAGCCCCGCCACGGGCCGGCCCCATCTCGTGCCGGTGCCGAAGCACACCCGGAGCTCGTCGGAGGCCAAAGAAACCGCGGAGGAGACAAAGTAATGATAGCTCCGATCGGGCGGCGTCGCACGGCCTGGGTCGCGCTCCTGGCGACGCTTCTCGTCGCCGGCGCGGTCCCGGCCGCGCGCGCGCAGGAGGAGGGCAAGGAGCCGGCCGGCGAGGCGCCCGCGCCGGACGAGGCCGGGGCGCCGGAAGGAGCGGACGATGCGCCGGAGCCGCCCGAGGACCTCGATGCGCTCATCAAGGAGATCACGGACCTCTATCGCGCCGAGAGCAGCATCTCGCGGATGGAGCTCGTCATCACGACGCCGCGACGCACGCGGGCGCTCGAGATGAAGATATGGACCCGGGGCGAGGAGAGGGCGCTCATCGTGATCGAGGCCCCGCCGCGCGAGAAGGGCATGGCCACGCTCAAGGTGGACCGGAACCTGTGGAACTACCTGCCGCGCATCAACCGGACGATCCGCATCCCGCCCTCGATGATGCTCGCCTCGTGGATGGGAAGCGACTTCACCAACGACGACCTCGTGCAGGAGTCGTCGCTCTACAAGGACTACACCTACACGCTGCGCGGCCGCTCCGAGGACCCGGCCGGGTGGGTGATCGACTTCGAGGCCAAGCCGGACATCGTCGGGCTCTGGAAGCGAATCGAGTTCGTGGTCCGGACCGACCCGATTCGGCCCGTCCGGGCCCGGTACTACGACCGCAAGGACCGCCTCTCGCGCACGATGCGCTGGAGCGAGATGCGCGAGTTCGACGGCCGGTCCGTGCCCGCGCGCATGACGCTCGTCCCCGAGGACGAGAAGAAAAAGGGGCACAAAACCGAGCTCCTCTACCTGGAAATCCGGTTCAACCCGGACGTCCCGGACGACACCTTCAGCCTCTCCAGGCTGGAGCGCAAGCGCTGAGGCGCGGGGAAGCGAGATGCGGCTGAGCACCCTCAAGATCGCCTGGCGCAACCTCGGCCGCAACAAGCGGCGCAGCGGCCTCGCGCTCCTGGCGATCGCCGTGGGGCAATTCGCGCTCCTGGCCACCACCGGCCTCATGCACGGGTACACGGACAACATCCGCCTCGCGATCACCGGCCCCATGGTGGGGCACGTGCAGGTCCACGCGCCCGAGTGGCGCGAGGAGCGGGCGACGGACCTCGTGATCGAGCACGCGAGCCGTGTCGTGGCCGAGATTCGCCGCGACCCGGCGGTCGAGAGCGCCTCTGCGCGGATCTACGCGCCGGTGCTCGCCGCGCCCCGGCGGGACGCCTTCATGGCCGTGGTGATCGGCGTGAACGCCGAGGCCGAGTCGCGCGGTGCAGGCCTTCTCGCCCACCTCGACGCGCCGCTCGAGAAGGGGAAGGTCCTCGTCGGGCATATCCTCGCGCGGCGCATCGAGGCCGAGCCGGGGCAGGAGATCGCCGTGGTCGGGCAGGGCGCGGACGGCTCGATCGCGAACGACCTCTACGTCGTCCAGGACATCATCCGGAGCCCCTCGGACATCGTGAACCAGTCCGGCCTCGTGATGACACTCGCGAGCGCGCAGGAGCTTCTCGCCCTGCCCGACCAAGCGCACGAGATCGTCGTGCACGCGCGCACGTCCGGCACCTCCGGCGAGCTCGCCGAGCGGCTCTCGAAGCGGCCGCTCCTGGCCGGGACCGAGGTCCTTCCCTGGCGCGAGCTCGTGCCCGAGCTCACGATGATCGTGGACATGGCCAAGTACGCGGGCTACTTCGTACTCGTGCTTGTCTTCATCGCGGCCGTGGCCGGCATCACGAACACGCTCATGATGTCGACCTTCGAGCGCATGCACGAGTTCGGCATGCTGCTCGCGCTCGGGAGCCGTCCGCGGCGCATCGTCCGGATGATCGCCATCGAGGCGATCCTGCTGGGCGTGCTCGGCGTCGCGGTGGGCACGCTGCTGGGCTACGCGTTCGTGCTCGCGACCTCCGGCTGCGGCATCGACTTCGCCTCATGGGGCGGCGACGGCAAGCTCGAGGACTTCGCCTACCAGGGGCTCAACCTGCCCCTGAAGGTGTTCCCGCGGCTCAAACCCGTGGACTCGCTCGTGGGCCTGGCGGCCGTGCTCTTCACCTCGCTCGTGGCCTCGATCTGGCCGGCCCTCGTTGCCGCCCGGCTCGAACCGGTGGAGGCCATGCGCGCATGAGACTCGCGATCTCGACCCGGTACGCGCTGCGCAGCCTCGCCCGGCACCCCCGGCGGACGATCCTCTCGGTCGTGGGGATCGGGCTCGGCTGCGCGGTCTGCCTCTTCATGATCGGCTTCGTGCGCGGCGAGGGCGAGATGCTCATGCGCGCCGCGGCCGAGAGCGGCGCCGGACACCTGCGCATCGTGCCCGCCGGGTGGGCCGAGAAGCGCGAGAAGGCGCTTCGCCTGCCGGCCTGGCGCAAGACGCTCGAGAAACTGCGCGCGGACGCGCGCATCGAGGTCGCCACCCCCCGCGCGCGCATCGACGCGCTTCTCGCCTTCGGCAGCCGGCTCGTCGGCGTGGAGGCCGTGGGCGTGGATGCGGCGACCGAGAGGGCGGCCAACCGGCTCGTCCGGAACGTGGTCGAGGGGACGTACCTCGAGCCCGGAAGCGCGGGCACGACGGTCATCGGCCGCGCCGTGGCGACGCGCCTCGACATCGAGCTCGACGACGAGATCATGATCACCGTCGCCGGGCGCGACGGCGAGATGAAGAGCGCGATGCTGCGCGTCGCCGGCATCGTCGAGACGGGCAGCCGCGACCTCGACGCGGGTGTCTGCCACGTGCCGCTCGCAGACCTCGAGGCGCTGAGCGGCTACGCGGGCGCGGGCGAGATCACGGGGCTCGTGTGCGAGCCGAGGAATCTCGCGCCCCTCGCCGAATCGCTCGCCGCGGCGCTCCCGCCCGGAAGCGCGCTCATGACCTGGGACGCGCTCATGCCCGAGCTCGCTGCCTCGGTGGAGGTCGACGAAACCTGGAGCGCGCTCACGACGGGCATCATTATGATCGTCGTCTTTCTCGGCATCGCGAGCGCACAGCTCGCGGCCGTGATGGAGCGGCGGCGCGAGTTCGCCGTGCTCGCGGCGCTGGGCATGAAGAGCGGGCGGCTCGTCCGCGCGATGCTGGCCGAGGGGCTCGTGCTGGGCCTTCTCGGCGGCGTGCTGGGCCTCGCGATCGGCGCGCCCTTCTCGTACCTCATCGCCGTGAAGGGCATCGACTTCAGCGGCCTGTACGGCGAGGCGGACCTCGCCATGTCGAACGTCCTCATTGACCCGGTGATCTACGGCGACTTCGGATGGTGGCTCGTGCCTCTGGCCTTCTCTCTCTCGCTCGCGGCAGCGGGGCTCAGCTCGCTCTACCCGGCGTGGTACGCCACGCGGACGGACCCGGCCGAGGCGCTGAGGGTGGACCACTGATGCGGCACTCACCGTGAGGGGATGACGATGAACGCCCAGACGCTGATCGAAGCGAGGGATGTCACCAAGGTCTACGGAACCGGGCGCGTCGAGGTGCATGCGCTACGCGGCGTCACCCTCGATGTCCACCGGGCCGAGTTCATCGCGATCGTCGGGCCGAGCGGGAGCGGTAAGACGACCCTCCTCAACCTCGTGGGTGCGCTCGACACGGTCTCCGGCGGCACGATGAACGTCCTCGGCCGGGACGTCTCGACCATGAGCCGGCGCGAGCGCGCGGACCTGCGCCTGCGCTCGCTCGGCTTCGTCTTTCAGGCCTATAACCTCGTGCCGGTGCTCACCGCGCGCGAGAACGTCGAGTTCGTGCTGGAGCTGCAGGGGATCGGCGGCGAGCGGCGCGCGCGCGCGGGCCAGATCCTCGCGCGGCTTGACCTCGGCGACCTCGCCGACCGCCGCCCGAACGAGATCTCCGGCGGCCAGCAGCAGCGCGTGGCCGTCGCGCGGGCGGTCGCCTCGCGCCCGCAGCTCGTCCTCGCCGACGAGCCCACCGCCAACCTCGACGGCCGGAACGCCGAGACGCTCCTGCGCTTGATGCGCGCTCTCAACGAACAGCACGGCATCACCTTTGTCTTCTCCACGCACGACCCGCGCGTGGTCGAGCACGCGCACCGGGTCGTGACGCTCGTCGACGGCGCGGTCGCGAAAGACGAGCGCAAGGAGCCGAAGCCGATCGCGGGAACCGGAGGCGAAAGCGCGTGACCGATTCGAGCCGGCGGGCCGCGTTTCCCGTCGCGATGCTATTGCTCGTTGCGTTCCCCGCCGCTCGCCCGGCCGGCGCGGGCGAGCTTTGGCGCAGCGAGGACGGCGAGTCGTCGGTCTCGCTCGACACCACGCTCAAGTGGAGCGCGCTCGTCGCGCACAACCCCGACGACGACGTGCTCTTCCCCGAGCGCCGGACCGCGACGGGCCTCTTCCGCCTGCGCTTCGGCCTGGACGCGCAGCATGGCTCGCGGATCAACGCCAAGCTCGCCTACGAGCACCGGGCGCGACTCGTCTCCGAGAACGCCGGGGCGGGCGCGGGCAGCGGCGGCGTCCTGCCCGACGAGGCGGATGTCCCCTTCCGCCTCGCGCAACTCGACTGGCAGATCGCCGAGAAGGACGAAACCTTCGTCTACCGGCACGAGTTCGACCGCGCGCTCGTGGCGCTGCATCCGGACTGGGGCGAGGTCACGCTCGGGCGGCAGGGGGTCGGCCTGGGGCGCGGGGTCCTCTTCAGCGCGGTGGACGTCTTCGCACCCTTCACCCCGACCGAGGTCGACCGCGAGTGGCGCCGGGGCGTGGACGCGGCGCGCGTCGAATGCCGCGTCTCGGACACGAGTTCAGCCGAAGTCATCTCGGCCTTCGGCGAGAGCTGGGACGAGTCGGCCCTTCTCGGCCGCTTTCGCGGGTACGCCGGGAGCCTCGACGGCGAGCTTCTCGTCGGCAAGCGAGGCGAGGACGCGATGTACGCCCTCGCCGCCTCGTCCACCGTCGGGAACGCCGAGGTTCATATGGAACTTGCGCTCTTCGACCTGCCCGACCCCTGGCCCGAGGACGGTCCCTTCGAGGACGAGCACCTCGTCGCGAAGGCCCTCGCCGGCGCCTCGCACACCTTCGACGTGGGGAACGGCCTCACGCTCATTGGCGAGTACCACTACTCCGGCTTCGGCGTCGAGGATATCGACGACGCGGCCGCGCGCCTCGCCGACCCTGAGTACAGGGAGCGCCTCCTCCGCGGCGACACGCAGACGCTCGGCCGGCACGCGGTGGGCCTGAGCGCCTCCTATCCGATCGACGAAGCCCTCGGCGTGGGGCTCACGATCCTCGGGAGCCCGGTCGACGGCTCGGGGCTCGCGTCGCCGTCGGTCACATGGAACGCGACGAGCAGCGCCACGCTGGTCGTGAGCGCCTTCCTCCCCTGGGGCGAGGAGCCCTCCGGCGGCCGGCTCGAGAGCGAGTACGGCGGCACACCGGCGAGCCTCTTCGTCCACCTGAGCCTCTACTTCTAGCGGCGGGCTTTTTTCTCATTTTGCCCTGAACCGGCGCCCGCCCGCCCGCGTTGCATGAGGCGGCCCCAGTCTCAGAACGAACGGAGTTCCACCCCATGAGAACGACGATGGTCGCCCTGCTTCTGGGGGCGGTGTGCCCGGCGTTCGCCGCGCGGGCGGAAGAAGCAAAGAGCCCCGCGCCGGCCGAGCTCGTGACGCGCCTCGGGGCGCAGCGCTACGCCGAGCGCGCGGCCGCGTTCGACGCACTCCTCGCGCGGCTCGGCGAGTCGGAGGCCGCGCTCGCGGCCGGGGACGCACGCCTCGGGAAGCTCCTCGCCGTCGAGGAGGACGAGGAGGGGGAGGAGGCATCCGAGGTAATCAAGGCGGGCGGGAAGAAGTACTACCGCCGATCGCTCGAACGCGAGCGGGAGTCGATCCGGTGCCTTCTTGCCGAGCTCGAGGCGGGCCGCGGGTGGACGCGCGGCGTCGGCGAGGGGGTGGACCTCAAAGGCGGCGTGAACGTGCAGGTCGCGAAGGGCTCGTTCGGCGACTTCCTTCCCTTCGTCTCGCAGGCGCTCGGCGTGGAGGTCACGCTCTCGCCCGCAGCGAAGCGCGCGGTCGCGAACACGGACCTCTCGATCACCGGCTGGGCCACGGGCGCAAAGCTGCTCGAGTGGATCGATGCGGACTTCGACCTCGTGTCCGGCATGAGGGACGGGAAGGTCATGCTGCGGCCCAAGGCCGCGGCCGCAGCCTCATCAAACGCGTTCGCTAAAAAAGAAGGTTGACCTCTCGCGCGCGGCTCAGCGCGAAATTCAAGGTCGAAATCCAGGAATAGAAAACCGCAGGGCCGCGCCCGCCGACGCGGCCCCGTGTGAATCCCTCTGAATCGAACCGGGCCTACCCCAGGATTGCCTTCAGATCCTCCTCGGGCGTGGTGATGAGCTTGAGGTCGAACTTGTCCTGGAGCACCTTGAAGACGTTCTCGGTGAGGAACGCCGGCGGCGTCGGTCCCAGGCGGATGCCCTTGATGTCGAGCGCGAGCAGCGTCAGCAGGATCGCCACCGCCTTCTGCTCGTACCACGAGAGCACGAGCGAGAGCGGCAGGTCGTTCACGCCGCACGCCGAAGGCGTCCGCGAGCGCGAGCGCGATCCGGATCGCGCTGTACGCGTTGTTGCACTGGCCGATGTCGAGGAGGCGCGGGATCCCGTCGATCGCGCCGAGGTCGAGGCCGTTGAACCGGTACTTGCCGCACGCGAGCGTGAGGACGACGCAGTCGGCGGGGACGAGCTTCACGAAGTCGGTGTAGTAGCTGCGCCCCGGCTTCGCCCCGTCGCAGCCGCCCACCAGGAAGAATCGGCGGATATGGCCCGCCTTGACCGCCTCGACAATCTTCGGCGCGAGCGCCAGCACCGCCTTGTGGTGAAAGCCGGTGAGGAGCTTGCGCGCGCCGGGCGCCTCCGGAAGCGGCGGCAGGCCCTTCGCCTTCGCGATGACCTCCTTGAAGTCGCGGCCTTCGATGTGCTTCACGCCCGGCAGCCCCGCGATGCCGCAGGTGAAGATGCGGTCCCTGTACGAGTCCGGCGCGATCTGCACGCAGTTGGTGGTGCCGAGGATCGCGCCGCCGAAGGCGGCGAATTCTTTCTTTTGGAGTTGCCACGCGCTGCCGTAGTTGCCGGCGAGGTGCCCGAAGGCCTTGAGCTTCGGGTATGCGTGCGCGGGCAGCATCTCGCCGTGCGTGTAGACGTTCACGCCCGCGCCCTGGGTCTGTTCGAGGAGCGCGTGGAGATCGAGAAAATCATGCCCCGTGACGAGCACGCCGACCCCCGCGCGCGTGCCGGTCTCGACCTCGGTCGGCTCCGGGTCGCCGAAGCGCTCGGTGTTCCCCTCGTCGAGAATCTCCATGGCGCGGAGGTTCATCTTTCCCGCGCGCAGCACGAGCTCGAGATAGCGATTGAGGTCGAAGTCCACGTTCGTGAGCGTGGCGAAGAGCGCCTCGTGCATGAAGGCGTCGACTTCCTCGTCACGCTTGCCCAGTTCGCGCGCGTGAAAGGCGTACGCGCCGATGCCCTTGAGGGCGAAGACCAGCGTGTCCTGAAGGCTCTGGATGTCCGGGTCCTTGCCGCAGACCCCGTATTTGGTGCAGCCCGAGCCGCTCGCGGTCTGCTCGCACTGGTAACAGAACATGCGCGCCCCTCCTTTTCGTCTACTCGACCTCTGCGAACGCTTCCTTGCCCGCCCCGCAAACGGGGCAGAGCCAGTCGTCGGGCATGTCCTCGAAGGCCGTGCCCGCCCCGACGCCGTTCTCCGGGTCGCCCTTCTCCGGGTCGTAGATGTACCCGCAGGGCCGGCAGATCCATTTCGTCATGATCCACTCTCCTTTCCCTCGTCCCCGGCGCTCTCCGCCCGCGGGGGCGGCGAGCCCCTCGGGGGCAGCGAGCCCCTCGGAATGCCGAGGCACTCGGCCGCGAACTTGCACCACTGGAGGCAGCCGGGATCCTTCTTCGGGTCGCCGAAGCGCGCGCCGCAGGAGGGACATGTCCGCGAGAAGTCGTCCTTGAGAAATTCGACCATCTCGCCGCAGCGCGGGCAGGGCGCCTCGGTGACGTCCTCCGGCCGCCAGAAGGCGGGATCCTGGCCCGGGCAGCGTCTCACGATACGGCCTCCACCTTCGCGAGCATGAGCTTGCGCGCGATCCCTCCGCGGATGCCGATCGTGTGGACCTCGAGCGGCAGCCCCGGCGCCGCCTCGTCGCGCGCGGCGAGCGCGAGGTCCGCCTCGGGCAGCGCGCTGAAGAGCGCGCCCGCCCGAGGCGTGGGGAGGATGCGATCTTGATCCCGTCTTAACCGCCCAGGTCTCATGATTTCCTTCTTTCCACACCATTGGCGGCCAAGAACCTTTGTATGCTCTCCTCATTTGGAAACCGCAGACAATAATAGAGTCGGCCGACGAAAAGCACTGTTCGTCGGACTCCCATCTTGATCGGAAACGCGGCGTCCTTGGCGAGCATGAAAGCGAATGCCGCAACGATTAACGCTACCCCCGCACCGAGCATCATCACGAGGCCGACCGGTTCCTTTTCTGTCGGCGAGGACGGAAACAATATCTGCGACAAGACACATAATGCTATGCCTGCGAGGAAGCTTACAACCATAAGAGCGGATCGCTTGCGAACCGCGCCCAGATATGCGTCTCGGTGTTCTCTGCAAAGCGGCACTGAAACTTCAACCGATTGCTCAACCACGAAGCCACCGAATATGGCCGTCGCAGACTGTCTTATTGGAAGTACCTCGTATTGTTTCTCGCCGCACAAAAGGCATTCATCGGGCATTCTGACGAAACCGGGCCTGACGGCCACGCGAAGGCGCCTAAAATCGGACCTTTCTTCATCGATTCCGCCTTTCGGCAAGGCCGGTCCTCCCGACCGCATGTCTTCTCCTAGTGATCGCTCCTGCCCGTGAAGCGGAAGCGCGCGATCCTGAGCGCGGGCACGACGCCCGCGCCCGAGCCCCAGTCGCCGCCGAAGCGCTCGCGCGCGCGGCCCACGGCCTCGACGTCGGCGAGTGCGGCCAGGACCGACTGCGTGAAGCGCAGGTTCCTGACGGGGCGCGCGACCTCGCCGCCGGCAATTTCAAAAAGCCCGTACCGCGTCATGCCCGTGATCGTCGCGGTCGAGGGCTCGGCCACGTTCGTGTAGTGGAAGCGCGAGACGAGAAGGCCGCGCCCGGTCGAGGCGATCATCTCCTCGAGCGACGAGTCGCCCGGCGCCATCGCGAGGTGCTCGGGGAAGGGGCCCCACGCGTTCGGCGCGGGGGCGGCGTGGCCGGTGGACTCGACGCCCTCCTTCGCAGCCGTGCGCGTGTCGTGCACGACGCCCTTCGCGACGCCTTTCGTAATGAGCTCCACGCGCCGCGTGGGCACGCCCTCGGCGTCGAACGGGAAGGGGAGCCCGGCCGGGTCGCGCGCATCATCCACAATGCTGACGCACTCGTCGGCGACCCGCTGCCCGATCTTCCCCTGGAGGCAGCTTCGGCCCTGCTGCATCCGCTGCGCGCCAAAGCCCAGGTAGGCGAGAAACTCCACCAACGTCGCGGTCGCCGCGGGCTCGAGCACGACCGCGTACTCGCCCGGATCGAGCCCGGCGGCGCCGCGCGAGGCGAGGCACTTCCCGAGCGCGAACGCGGCGCGCCCGTTCGCGTCGAGTTCGCCGAGCCGCGCGCCGGACCAGGTCGCGCAGCCCGCGGCCGTGCCATCCATGGCCACGAGGTTGAGCGCCGCGCTCGTCGAGCGGTCGAACTGGCGCGTGCCCGCGGTGTTCGCGGCCGCGACGACGCCCGCGCCGGTCGAGAGCGAGCCCGAGGCGGCCGCGCCGCCCGTCCCGATGCGGCCGATCATCCCGCGCACGAGGCGCGCGCGGTCCTCGGGCGAGGCTGCGGCCGTGGCTTCGTCGAAGACGGCGCACGGCTTGACCACCGGACTCGCGACGAATCCGGGGAACTCGGCGTCCTCGGCGCTCGACGCGGCGATCTCGGCCGCCTTGCGCGCGGCCGCGCGGAGGCCTTCGTCGGTGAGGACGTCGGTGTGCACGCATCCGATGCGGCTCCCATTGGCGACGCGCAGGACGAGCGTCTCTCGCTCCCAGGCCACGTTCTGATGAATGGCGCCGGCGGCGAAGCGGGTGAGCGCGCTGCGGCCGGCGGCGAGGAAGGCGTCGGCCCCGTCGCAGCCGGCGGCGCGCGCCTCGGCGAGCGCGCGGTCGAGCCGCGCGAGCGCCTCGTCCCGCGTCTTCACCGGACCACCCCCACTTCGACGTTCCGAAAGCGCGCGGGCGCGACGCCGTGGCCCACGTGCGCGGACTGGCCCGGCTCGCCCTTGCCGCAGTTCGGCGTGCCCCAGAGCCGCCAGTGTTTTTCGTTGCAGACCGCGTCGCAGGAGCCCCAGAACTCGGGCGTGATTCCGGTATAGCTGGGGTTCCTGTAGAGCGTGCCGAGCCTGCCGCCGGCGATCTCCCAGGCGCACTCGGTGCCGAACTGGAAGTTCACGCGCATGTCGTCGATCGACCACGACCGGTTCGTCGCGAGGTAGAGCCCTCCGTCCGTGTCGGCGAGTAGGTCGTCCATCTCCCACGCGCCGGGCAGGAGGTTCACGTTCGTCATGCGCACCAGCGGAATACGGCTCCAGCCGTCGGCGCGCGCCGCGCCCGAGGACTTCAGCCCCAGCCGCGCGGCGCTCTCCCGATCGGAAAGATATCCCACGAAGCGGCCGGCCTCGATGATCGGCACGCACGCGGCGGGCACGCCCTCGTCGTCCCACGCGAAGGAGCCGAGCCCGCCGGGCACCGTCGCGTCGGCGACCACGTTCACATGCTCGGAGCCGTACCGAAAGGCCCCGCGCTTCTCAGGCGTGAGGAAGCTCGTACCCGCGTAGGCCGCCTCGGTGCCGAGCACGCGGTCGAGCTCGATCGGGTGGCCGATCGACTCGTGCACCTGGAGCGCGAGCTGCCCGCCCTCGATCACGACGTCCCGCCGGCCGGCCGGGCAGACCGGCGCCGAGAGAAGCGCCTCGGCCTCCTCGGCGACGCGCGGCGCCTCGCGCTCGAGGTTCATCGCCGTGACGTACTCGAACCCTGCGGTCGCGAAGTTCCCGCGGAAGGAGTTCGGGTAGCTGCGCACCTGGCTCTCGCCGTTCTCGACCGCGGTCGCGGCGATGCCGCCACCCGTCTCGAAAATCGTCTGGTCGTAGCGCGAGCCCTCGGTGTTCGCGAAATGCGTCCGCTTGCGAAGCGCGGTGAGAAAGGCCTGCGTCACGCGGACCTTGCTCCGCCCCCCCATCGCGCGCTCGGCGCGCACCAAGAGATCGATCTTCCGCTCGACCGAAACCGTAAATGGGTCAACCTCGTACGGGGTGACGTAGCTGCCCTCGGCCTTCGGCGCGGGTGCGAGGCGGACTGGTTCTCTCGCCGTGGTCGCCGAGGCCTTCGCGATCGCGACGGCCTCGCGCGCGGCGCGCGCGGCGCCCTCGCGCGAGAGGTCCTGGAGCGCGGCGAAGCCCCACGCGCCGTTCGCGACCGCGCGCACGCCGAGCCCGGCGGTGGAACTGGCGAGCGCGGCCACGGGGACGCCGCTGCGGACCTCGTAGTTCTCGCGCGAGAGATCGACGACGCGCGCCTCGACGTGCGAGGCGCCGGCACCCCGAGCCGCATCGAGCGCGCGATCGAGCAGCTCGTCCATGCGCGCGCCCCTAGCCCGGCGGCCAAGTCATGGGCCGGCCGCCGAGGAGGTGCGCGTGGATGTGATACACCTCCTGGCCCGCGGCCGGGCCGCAGTTGAAGACGAAGCGCCAGCCGTCGGCGAGCCCTTCCTGCGCGGCGATCTCCTTCGCCGCGAGCACGATGCGGCCGAGGAGGTCCGCGTGCCGCCCCTCGAGGTCGTTCAGGCTCGGGATGTGCTCGCGCGGAATGATGAGCACATGCGTCGGCGCCTGGGGGTTGATGTCGCGAAAGGCGAAGAGCTGGTCGTCCTCGTAGACCTTCGCCGAGGGGATCTCGCCCGCGAGAATCCTGCAGAAGATGCAGTCGTCCGCCATGGTCCGCCCTCCATCCGCCGGTATGCGCGCGATTCTAGCCGTGTGCGCCGTGCGCCGCAAGGGGCAGGAGAGAACGCGCTTTCTCCTATAGCCGGCTGCGCTGCGTCCGATAACAAACCAGGCGCGTCCCACGGACGGGGTGCGCCCAGGCGCCGGGGAGTGCGTCCACGCGCCCCTCCCGCACGGGGAGGCGCCGCCGCGCGGACGCACGGGGAATCGCAGGGAGGCGGTCATGTCGCTCGCACCCGTTTCGCTTAACGGGCCGGATCTCGCCGGCCTTCGGAGTCTCATCGAGAACCGCGCTGCGGAGCCGGACGCGCACGTCCCGGCCGAGGGGAGCTTCCTGAACGCACAGCGCTTCACGCTCGACGCGCAGAGCCTGAGCGTGCTCTTCGGCTCGGGCGGGAGCGGGGGACGGGACGGGGGCGGCGCCCTCCGCGCGATCCGCGGCGCGCTCGGCGCGCGTCCGGGTACGGGCGCGAGCGGACTTGCGAAGCTGCGCGAGTCGCTCGAGAAGCTGGGCCTCTCGGACGAGAACATCCGCGACCTCATGCTCCTCGCCCAGCTCCTCGCCAAGCTCGACCCGGAGGCGTACAAGCATTTTGCAAAAAGCTTCCACACGCTCGCCGAGGGGGTTTCCGACGCGCTCACCGCACCCGCAACCGGGGGCGCGCCCGCGGCTTCTCCTGCTGCTTCGGGCTTCCGCCTCAACTACGTCTCGGTCTCGATCTCGATCACCGAGATGAGCGCCCGCTTCACCGAGGGCCCGGACGGCTCCACCGCCGAGATCAAGGCGCGCCGGATCGAGTTGCGGCTCGAGCGGCTCGAGATATCCATGAGCGGCGCGCCGCTCCAGCAGGGCGACCCGCTCGTCCTCGACGTGGACGGCGACGGGATCGACCTGCGGCCGACCTCCGACGGCGTGCTCTTCGACCTCGCCGGCACGGGCGAGACCGTGCAGACCGCGTTCGTCGCGCCCGGGGACGACGCGGTGCTGTTTTACGACTCGAACGGGAACGGCCGGCTCGACGGCGGGGGCGAGCTCGTGGGCAACCGCGTCGCCGGGCTCAACGCGTTCGAGGAGCTCGCCGGGATGGACGAAGACGGCGATGGGCTGGTTACGTCCGCCGACCCGGCCTGGGACGCGCTGCGCGCCTGGCAGGACCTCGACGGCGACGGCCGCGCGAGCGCGGCGGAGCTCTCGCTCCTGGATGCCCTGGGCCTCGAGGCGCTCTCGGTCCTCTGGAAAGAGGACGCGCGCGACGAGGGCGAGGGCCTCACGCGCGTCGGCACGAGCGAGTTCACGCGCGACGACGGCTCGCGGGGCGTGATGGTGGATTACCTGTTCGGGTACCGGGGGGTATAGCTACACCCGCACGTCGATCACCGAGCCGCCGGCGTCGGCGTTGGGCGGGCCGCGACGGCGGAGCTCCTCGCGGGCCTCGCGCTCCTCGGCCTCGGCGTCGGTCTCGCCCTTCTTCTTCTTCTTGCGGCGGCGGCGGCGGCGCGCCTCGCGCTCGCGGACGGTGTCCTGCTCGGTCTGTTGCGTGTCCTCGACCTGCTCCTGCGCCTTGACCGAGCGGTCCTCGTTGTCGGGCGTCTGCTGCGCCTGGCCGGCGCGCGTGGCGTCCTGCTGGATCGACTGGAGCCGCTGGAGGATCTGCGTCTTCGCCACGTTCTCCTGGATATTGTGCAGCCGCATGGCTCGCTCTCCCGATGGGCGGCCTTTCCCCTCCGGCGCGCGCCTCGCCTAGAGCATCGACCCCGCGCCCTGGGTCCGCTCGAGCGCCTCGAACCGCTCGCGCAGGACCTTGAGGGCCTGGGCGTGGATCTGGCAGACCCGCGACTCCGAGAGCCCCAGCACCGCGCCGATCTCCTTCATCGTGAACTCGTCGTAGTAGTACATCACGATGACGAGCTTCTCCTTCTCAGACAGGCCCCGCACCGCGTGCTCGCGGATCTCGCGGCGCTCGAGGAGCCCGGCGGGGGTGAGCTGGCGCTTGTCCTCCATCATCTCAAGGCACAGGCCGCCGCGCTCCCCCTCTCCTTCATCGGTCGCGCCCTCGATGGGGATTAGCGCATGTATCTCGTTCTCGCGCACGAGCTCCCGGTACTCGGCGAGGGACAGGTTCATCTCCTCGGCGATCTCGGCGTCGGTCGGGGCGCGGGCGAGCTCGCCCTCGAGGCTCCGCCGCGCGCGGGCGAGCTGCGCCGAGCGCGCCCGTACCAGGCGCGGCACCCAGTCGACCGCGCGCAGCTCGTCGAGGATCGCCCCGCGGATGCGCAGCATGCAGAAGGTCTGAAACTTCACGCCGCGGTCGAGGTCGAACTTCTCGATCGCGTCCATGAGTCCGAGCACGCCCGCGCTCAGGAGGTCGTTCAGGTCCACGCAGTTGGGGAACTTCGCCTTCAGGCGCTCAGCCTGGTAGCGCACGAGCGGCAGGTACTTCTCGACGAGCGTGTTGCGCGTCTCGTCGTCGCGCCGCTTCGCGTAGCGCCGCCAGAGCTTGGTCGTGGCGTCCTCGCCCCGACGCCGCTCCCTTCCGGCTCGACCGACCTCTTTCTTTGTCTTCGGCATGGTCGTTCTCCCGTCCGGCCCGTCCCCTGCCTACGCCTTCCGACTCGTCCCGCCGCGCCGATCCTCGCCCGGCCCCTCGCGCGCGCGCGCTTCCTCGCAGGCCTCCTCGAGGCACGCGACCGCGAGCCGCCCCAGGAACCGTCCGGCGAGGTAGCAGACGACGGCCGCCAGGAGCGCCCGCGCGAGGATCCCGTCGATGCCCGGGTGCGCCCGCGCGTTCGCGATCTCGACGATCCAGTAGACCGAGACCGCAAGGAAGCCGCCCAGCCCCAACACCGCCGCCAGAAGCCTGTGCATCCCGACCTCCCCCTCTCCCTACGCGCCCACACCCATCGCGCGGGAGAAACGCATCCAGAACGTGCCCCGCCGCGCGTGTGACGCGCGCCCCGCGCCCGCCGGGCGCCACCCCAGGAGCGTCCGCGCCATCGCGCGCACGCCCGAGGCCGCCGGTGTGCAGGGGTACAGTTCCACGAAGGGCCGGCGCCGCTCCACGGCCGCGCGGACCGCGCGGTCGCGCAGCACCACGCCCCGCAGCCCCACGCGCACGCCCAGGAACCGCCGCGCCGTGGAGATGAGCCGCCCGGCCACGCGCTCGGCGCGGCGGCGCGAAGCGGCCATGTTCATCGCGAGCGAGAGGCGCGCGGCGCCCGCGACGCCGGAGAGCCGGCTCCGCTCGGCCACGAGCTTCACCGCCGCGTACGCGTCCATGACGGACGTGGGCTCGCAGGTCGAGACCACGAGCACCTCGTCCGCGGCCGCGGCGAGCGAGATGACGTTCTCGGCGATCCCCGCGGCCGCGTCCACGACGACGAGATCGTAGCGCGCCTCGAGCGACTCGACGGCCCCGCGCAGCCGCGCGCGGCCGTCCGCGTCGAGGTTCGCCAGGGTCGCCAAGCCGCTCGCGCCCGGAACGAGGTCGAGGCCCCGCCGCACGGGCACGGCCACCTCTTCGACCGTGCGCTCGCCGGCGAGCACGTGCGAGAGGTTAAACTCGGGCGAGAGGTCCAGCAGCACGTCCGCGTTCGCGAGGCCGAGGTCCGCGTCCACGAGCGCGACGCCGTTCGCGGCCGAGGGGGCGCGCCGCGCCGCGGCGAGCGCCAGGTTCACCGCGAGGTTCGTCTTGCCCACCCCGCCCTTGCCGCTCACGACCGCGATCACCTTCGCGCGCCGGGCGAGCGGCACGGAGCGCGCGCCGAGGGGGCGAAGCGCGCTCGTCCCCGCACGTCCGGGGGCGTCGCGGTCGGGAGGGACGCCGCGATCCTGCATGAGCCGCCGGAGGCCCTCGGCCTGATCCCCCGGAACCGGGGGAGGTACGGGGCGCGTCCTCTCCCGCGCGATCGGCGGCCGCTGGCGCGTCCCCGGCTCTTTCCGCCCAGGCGAAACATCGACCCCGCCCTGCGAAATGCGCCCCATGCCGTCGATCTCTTCCCGGCGCGCGTTCCCGGAGATCATGCCGCCACCTCCCCCAGGATGCGGCGCGCGAGATGCTCGGCGCCGGCGACCTCGATGTCGTCGGGCACGCCCTGCCCGGTCGTGACATACGAGAGCGACCGGTTCACGCGCGCGGCCACGTTGAGGACGAGGCCCAGGCTCACAGCCTCGTCGAGCTTCGTCACGATGAGCCGGTCCACCGGCAATGCCCCGAAGCGCTCGACCACGTTCATGAGCGTACGGCTCGAGGCGTTCGCGCTCACGACCAGGTGCGTCTCGTCCGGGTGCGTCGCGTCGAGGAAGGCGCGGAGCTCGTTCATACGCATCTCGTCGCGCTGGCTGCGGCCGGCCGTGTCCATGAGAAGGAGGTCGTAGTCGGCGAGCTCCCGGATCGCGCCCGCCGCGTCTTCGGGCGAGTAGACCACGCGCACGGGCACGTTCATCAGGTCCGCGTAGCGGCGGAGCTGCTCGGTCGCGGCGATACGGTAGGTGTCGCTCGTCAGGAGCGCCACGCGCTTCCGCTCGCGGATCGCGAACTGGACGGCGATCTTGGCGATGGTCGTGGTCTTGCCCACGCCGGTCGGGCCGATGAGCGCGACGAGCTTGGCGCGGTCCTCGCGCAGTTGGATCGGCCCGGCCACGGGCAGAAGGCGCGCGATGTACCCGGCCAGCTGCTCGCGCAGGAGCGCCGCGTCCTGGAGCTGCCGGCCGAACAGCTCGACCTGGAGCCTTTTTACGAGCCCACGCGCGAGGTTCTCGGCGACCTCGGCCTCGACCATCTGGACGTAGAGTTCCAGGAGCTCGGGCGAGACGTCAGGCACGTCGCGGTGCTCGGCCTTGCGCACGAGGTCGCGCACCAGGCCCTTGAGCTCGGAGAGCTCCCCGGCGAGAACGCGAATCTCCGGGCTCGGAGCCCGGGGGTCAAGCGCCCCCGGCCTCGGGGCAAGCGCCGCTCTTCGGGAGTCGGGGCTCCCGGGGGCCGATCCCCGCTCCCCGGCCTCCGGGCGATAGGCCCGCTCAAGGAAGGGCGTGCGCTGGGGAGCGCGCCGATTACCGCCCGCCTCGCCCGCGCG
>Ga0272441_10003429_pt1 | contig 30159 bp, 31 predicted proteins | sample SSMProp6N_FD_193582 | JGI IMG/M metagenome (GOLD analysis project Ga0272441, IMG submission 193582) | Marine sediment archaeal communities from Little Sippewissett salt marsh, Falmouth, MA, United States - SSM-Prop-6N | ecosystem: Environmental > Aquatic > Marine > Wetlands > Sediment ... | reverse complement strand
TACTAAAAAATGAGTCAGATAAAGATGCGTGGTGTTTTTGCAGCTTTTTGAGCTTGGGCTGCGGGGGAGAGAAAGAAAATTCTTGGGTATTAACTTACGTTATTTTTATTATTTACGTTGATTTCTTGGGTATTGACTAGCGTTATTTTAAAAAGGGTGGAGAAAAAGGTTTCAAAATTGGCTAGGTTAGCTCGAATGTTGCGTACCATTTGACGTCTGCGCCGAAGCGTTCGGCAAGAGCCTTGACGAGTCTTGCGCCTTTTCGGTTCCCAAAATAGACGCTATATTGGACTCTGTATCCACCCACTACTGAGATTATCTCGTTTAGGTTGTTCCAGAAACGGCTGCTTGGCTTCTCTTCTAGAAATCATATGCAACCAGGTATACTTCCTCGTCTGAGTCGTCATCTGTAAGTTCCTCGATGAGATGCTGGGCGGTGCTCTTTCTCCCCATAATTAATTGGGTTAATACACCCGAAATAAGTTCTAACGGACCAAAACATGATTTGAATGGATACAAGCTGTATTTTATGGGGGTTTTATTCATTTTTAAGATGATTTAGACATTTTTTCCAGACTTTCCAGAGAGAATAATATCGTGAGTTAATACCCAAGAAAAAACACACCACCCTTACACCTCTAATTTTTATATTAAATTAACAAATAAAACCCAATCAAATCAAAATATAATTAAATCTAACCAACACACGAAAAATGCACCGAGTTACCACCAGCGGGCCCCAATCTTTTGAGGATAACCAAATATACACCCCATTCATCTAAAACCTGATTAAGCTTAACACCCACCATTTCCTGTAAATACACTAAATAGAGAAACACATAGAGGAAACAAACTTGGTAGAACACAAAGGCACGATAGTCATAACCGGAAGAGGAGGCACAGGAAAAAGCAGTTTCACAACCCTCCTCAGCAGATACCTAGGAGAAAAAGGAGCACAACCACTACTGCTTGTGGACTCAGATCCAGATGAAAGTCTGGCAGAAATGATAGGCATCGACCTAGAAAGCCACAACAAACGCAGCATCGCAGAGGTATTATCAGAGATCATAGAGGAGCGCAAGATGGCTACCATGAGCGGTATGACCCCCACGGACAAGATAGAGCCATTCATATGGCAAGAAAGCCTCTACGAGGGACGAGACTTCTTCGACTTCATTGGAATCGGCACCAAATGGATAGCAGGCTGCTACTGTATGCCCGACAGATCACTGGGCCAGATCATGAATATGTGGGGCAAAAACTATGAGTATGTCATCGTTGACTCCCCGGCAGGCGTAGAGCACCTCAACAGGAGGATCACCAAGAAAGTCAAGGACGTATTCAACATACTTGACCCCAGCAAGAAAAGCTTTGACAACGCAGCCCGCTCATACAAGATAATGCAAGAAGTAGACATCGAATTCGACAACTACTACCTCGTCGGCGGCTACAGGTTCCCCGAGAGCCTAGAAAAAGAAGCCCATAACCAGCCATTCCAGTTCCTAGGACGAATCGAGCCAGACCCACAGATAATGGAGTACAATATCCAAGGAAAATCACTTCTAGAGCTACCGGAAACCAGCCCAGCATACCAGTCAATAAAAAAGATACTGCAAAAAGTAGGATACTAGGTGAAAAAAGTGAAGATCGCAGTAGCAGGAAAGGGAGGAGTAGGAAAAACATTCGTCTCAGCCACACTCTCAAGATTACTCGCCCGAGACGGATACAGCGTCCTCGCCGTTGACGCTGATCCCAACCTGAACCTAGGGTACAGCCTCGGCGTAGCATACGATGTAGCTGACCAGATCATACCCATATCAGAAAACGAGGCATTGGTGAAAGAGAAAACAGGAGCCTCCCCAGAAGAAGCCCTAGGAAACATATTTAACATGAATCCCCGGGTCAACGATATCGTTGACAGGTTCGGTGTAAACGCCCCAGACGATGTCAAGCTCCTTGTAATGGGTACTGTGAAGGGGGGTGACACCGGGTGCATGTGTGGCGCCAACGCCATGCTACGAGTATTACTCCAGCATATGCTGATCCAACGAGGAGAAATACTAGTCATGGATATGGTGGCAGGGTTAGAGCATCTCGGCAGGGGCACTGCCCGTAGAATGGATGCTATGATTGTGGTTATCGAGCCCCGTATGAAGTCTGTGGATACTGTGAAGCGGATTCTCAAGATGGCTGAGGCGATAGAGGTAGAGACTATCTACGCGGTGGGAAACAAGGTGATGCGCCCCAAAGACGAGGCATTCATCAAGGAGAAGATGAAGGAGCTCGGGGTCGAGGTAATCTCCATAATCCCATATGATCAATCAGTCGCCGACGCAGACATGGAAGGAAAACCCACACTAGACTATAACCCAGATTCACAGGCAGTAAACGCTGTACGATCACTGGAAAAATACCTGCTTGAGCGATTCAAGCCCTGATGGCTGATCAGATGAAGATCAAAACCCTCACACTCCGATGCAGATACTGGAGACCCGGCACAGATTACATATCTGAGGTAACAGAGAGGGTAAAAAATCACATAGAAACAGGTGACATAGTAGCGGTAAGCGAGAAAGCAGTCTCAACAGCGACAGGAAACATAGCAGATGAGGCACAAATCAAACCCAGTAGACTAGCTTGGTTTCTCTCATCAACATGGACCAGACGATTCTGGGGTGGACCACTGGGTACATTGGTTGGCTTAAAGGAGCAAACCATCGAGAACCTGCGAAACTTTCCTTTGGAGGAGGGGGCTGCCCATAAACAACTTGCATTATCACATGTTGGACTACTCCAGAGCCTAAGACATTATAGCGAAGGGGGGATCGATGCAAGCAACCTACCATATGCATATGTAAGCCTCCCCCTCCAGAGCCCAATGATTAACGCGTCAATGATCCGAGAACATATCCTATCCACGACGGGAAAAGAGGTCACAGTGATGATAATGGATGGAGATACCACGTATTCATGGAGGAACCTCCATCTGGCTCCACGCAGGGTCCAATCCCCCGGGTTGATCCACTTCGGGGGAGTATTTACATTCTTAATTGGCAGGATTCTCGGGTTCAAGGCAAGGCAAACACCAATAGCCATAGTAGGTGAACCCATCAACCCTGATCGAGTGTTATGGTACGCCAGATTATATCATAGACAGTGTGGTGGGGGAGCCGGGCGGACGGCTTGGAGTATGAGTGAGAAAATGGATACAACACTTACGGGGGTTACGTGGGAGATGCTGGAGTCAGTCGAACATTATCCGGTTTCAATTATCAGGGTCTCAGAATAGGGGCTCATCCTGAACATACGATCTGCCAAGCCTAAGGGCTATCGCAGCTTTCTCAAGCTCTTTCCCAAGGTAAGCAGCGTGATCGTGTTTAGTGATTAACTGTTCCCTGATTATGGTTTGATATACGGTGCGGGAGTCTATGCCCTTGATTATGGTTCCGGGTTCTTTGCTACTAGGTGGGTAATGGATTGCTACGATCTGCTTGGCTTCTCGGTCTATCTGTATCTTGAACCACCCAGCCTTATCTGGGTGATATTCACTGTTACCTTCCCCCGGCAACACCCGGGTGTCCGTCTCCAAGCTTGACTCATATCTTTCTTCTTTCCACCGCTTCTCTTTCAATAAAAGCAGGTCCAAACCAAGATCCTTGAGAACCGTCCCTCGCCTCTCAGCCAGATACATCATCCTAGACGCCGTAACCGCCTCAGATACACTACCACGTGCCTTAACACTATACTCAGGAACATGCAACATACATGCCCCAGCCTCACGGGCAAGGGCTATCAGGGCTACGTGTACCCCGGGGCTATCAGCGTCTATAAGCTCAACAGCGTTCCCCACACCAAATAACAACGGTGTATTAGGTTGAGCTTGATGGAATAACTGAAACGCCTTGAGACCCTCAATTAACCCCGGTTTAAGCAAAGGCTCTACAACCAAGTCACCGATAATCTTCTCAACCCCTACTTCCCTGAGCTTCTCCGTGATCTCAGATAGGAGTTTGAACCTCTCTTCTGCGGTCTTTGGTAGTATTCCCCGGCTCATGTCGGTTGGTAGGACTACCACTGCCTCATCATTGAGGTTGCCAGTGATTTGTTCCATGTTTCCCTTATCTAGGCTTAGAATTAAATCGATTCCGGCATCGATGGACGCCAATATCTCTTCAATATTCAATGTATCAATGCTGAGGGGAAGATCAACCGTCTCTCTTAAGGTATCGATTATTCTGGGTATGGTTTCTGGTTTGGGGTTCTGAGCCAGCATACCAATATCAATAATATCTGCACCCTGAGACTCAAAATAGAACGCCTTCTCTTTTATCTCTTCTAGGCTCAGGTTTGGAGCATTTACTATCTCACCTAATACGCGGATAGGTAGACCCTGTGATACTGGTAGATCTCTGATGAGAAAACCGCCCCTAGATGCTATGATATCTTGCCAAGTTTCCTCTACTGCGGTTATCTCTTGTATTGCTTTTTCCCGCAGCCTGTCTTGTATCAACTCGTTTGCAGGCTGGGTCCTTGATAACTGGATATCCTCGGATAAAACAAGGGCTAGATCGGCTGCATGTAGAGGTCCCTTATAGGTAGGTACTCCCGTTGCTTCTTCGATAATAGATAGATCTCCGTTAATGGAGCCGGGCATTACTAGCATATCATATTGAGATAGGTCATGTTTGGCGAGTTGATTGGCGGCATAATTGGGGGTAATGAATGCGGCAACAGTGACAGGGAGGGCGAATACATCCACCTGATGTTTGAGCCCCATCACCTGCTTCTTGATGGTCTCTTCGGCTAACGTCCCGGTCACAATAAGAATCTTCATGGGATCATCTCACGGTAATCTGAGCCCCAGTATTATCCACACCTGTCACAAACGCAGAGCCAACGTTTCCATTATCGTTGAGGAATCGATTCATCTCTTCCATTAACTGGTTTGCCTGTTTCTCTCCATTCGCTAACCCATAGAGGGCTGGTCCCCATGAGCTTTGCCCAGCCCCATAGGCTCCATTCTGTATTAGATGATTTACACATTCTTCTATTCTGGGGTGGGTATAGGTTCCTCCCTGTATCTTTTTCCAGTAATCCCCGAACATGGTGTCAAGGCTGGTCATGGTTTCACCGAATAGCGTGATATCTCGCTCGATTATGGCAGGTATCATCTTGAGTAACACGATCCTTGAAACAGATGCTACTGTTTCGGCTGGTGGGGGCTCTAGTTTCTTGAATGCGTTCTGCTCTTGCTCGCCGCTGAACCCCTTGTTTATCTCGGGTATACAGACAACAAACCTCCAGTCTTCCGGGAAGTCCTGTCGATAAATCACGGGGGAAACAGAGTCCCTGTTATCCACACGGTGCCCTCCATCAACAATGAATCCTCCATGCAGGAACCCATGTGTTCCGATGCCAGAGACCCTGCTTCTCTCAAGTTTAACAGCTATATCCTCTATTGATAAGCCTAGATTGTATATCCTGTTGAGACCAGTTCCGATAGCCAATGCGAGTTGAGTTCCTGATCCAAATCCCGTATGCTCGGGTATGTCCTCGTGAATCTTCAGGGAGACCCCGGATTGAATACCATATATTTTCCTCAACGATTCAACGATCTCATAAGCCCTATTTGACCGTGCTCCAATGATCTCTGTCTCAGAGGATTCCTTTATGCCGATTACTAGGCGTGGTTTCTGTATTGATACGCCTACGCTTCCATGGATTCTACCCAAGTCTCCACGCATATCGATGATCCCGAAGTGGAGTCGAGCCGGTGTGCTTATGCTCAACATCATATTTCAACCCCCCATTTCTCTAATAATGACTTGAGGATCTGGACTATTTTAACCTCAGCAGAAGATGAATCAGAGACCCGGGAAATGATATTAAACGATTGATCCATTTTCTCGATAAATTCCTTTACTTTATCTTCATGGTTCTCGGTGTGAAACACCTTGACCCTTGTGGCGTGAATAATGGCTTCTATCGCCTCTGCTCTCCCCCTACTGAACACACTGGGCATCTTATTTGTAATAGATAGCGTGACGGGTTCTAGTGTAAATGATGCCTGCTGCTCCGAGATATCCCTTCGACTAACCTTTTCGGCTATCAAAGTCGCATCAGAACCATTTAGAACCCAATCATCAACAACACGGAGCCTATCAAATTCATCCTTGAAGGCCGATTCAAGAAAAAGCATGGGATCATCCGTGACGTTGATAGAGACCCTGTTACTAGTCATTAGATTCCTGTAGGTTTTACTCGACTTGTAAGGTCGTATTTCAAGCAGTTTGTCGTGTCTGATTACCCCCATGGGAGCAGGGTTGAATGATCCATCCTTATTGCTGGTAATCAGTATGGTTTCAACAAAGCCGTTATTGGTGAATCCCAACTGGTCTAGTTTGGCAGTTATCTCTGTATTCATGTGGATCATCAGAGCGAATACAAATACATCTCCGAGGAGTACAAATAATTATCCGATAAATATTATATAGATAATAAATAATCACCACGCCACCCAAGCACCAGACGATAAAAAATCGCATCATCAGGGCCAACCTTCTCCAATGAACCCCTCGCCTGTATCCTGTCACCCTGTTTTACCTGCTCAGTATATTTCCCTCTGTAGCTTTTCAACTCAGACACCATGAACTGCTCAGACCCATCCTCGATAACTACATTGTCTATCCTGTAGATACAAGGTGAATAGATACTGTGGGTAGCATCTGTTATTGTGGCGGAGAGGGTTACTTTACCCAGTGGGGTTGAGTTTGATTCATCTTCCTCCATAAGTAGCCTGATGAAGTAATCTACACCATCAATCAAGCCATGGAGAACCTTACTACACTCAATCGGTCTGAACCTCTCCAAGTCCAACCCTGTGTCTGCCCACCTCGACACCAAGACGGGTTCAATAGACGTCTCATCATAAGCCGAGACCCAGTCCTGGTCTTGACGTATTTTTCTCAAAGCATCATATACCTTGCGTCCATTCAATTCCCCATACACGTTTAGATCGATATCAGAATCAGGGGTCTCCAATCCAATTAACGTGGAGCCAGAAACCCCAAAGAAAGAAACATCAACACCACTCTCAGCGGATAAGGTCCCTACGAATCGTGATATCTGTTGCTCTAATTTGGATCGGGGATTTGTATATATCTCTGATAGTTTTGTGATGGGTTTGTAAATTTCCGCTATCCGTTTTCTGGGCACTGATTGGAGTTCATAACCCAGCCACTCAATATGATTGATGTATTCTTCGTGGTTTTCTCGAAGATAACTGGTGGTTTGTCCGATGTCATAGACCCTACTGTAGCGTTTACCATCCAGCACTCGCTCTCCTTTCTTATCAGGGACATATCTTAGGATAGCAACCACCAAGTCATCGCTGTGCCTTCCTCCTTTTACGGCGAAGAAGAGCCCATCAACAGTCCTGATATAATCGCCCTCAGAGAAATCTGACAAACCCATACCCAGTAATTTGAGGATTGAAGCTTATAAGACCAACAACCATCCTTAAACAGTGAAACCATTGGACCCCCAGAGCATAGCCACCACAGTAAGCAACTGCGCTAGCCTAGCCGCTCTCCTAGAAGTCTCGGCATACCCTAAACCCGGGAACATTCACAGGCTCAGAGATTTTCCCGAGACCAGCTATGAGCATTTCTTAGCGGGGGGAGTAGCATTGGGCTCTGTGATGGGGGAGCTTGCTATTCGAGGCAGTGTAGCCCAAGATTTTGCTGAGGTTAGAGTTGGGCAGGGGATTAAAGATGCTGTAGATGTGATGTTTGGGTGGCAGAGGGGGGGAAACATCCATCTAGGCATAATATTGTTATTTTCTCCGTTGTCCGCTGCTGCGGGAGCCGTATTATCCGATTGCAGAGCAGAGATTCAAGAACTACGAGAATATACCAGTCGGATAATTGCCAATGCGACACCACTTGATTCAATAGACATCTACTCTGCAATCGGGAAAGCAATGTCATCTGAAAATCTTGGCTCAGCAGATGAATTGGATGTAACAAATAGAGAGTCCAGTGAGAGAATATTAGAGGAAAACATCACGCCGCTGGAGATATTTAGGCTCTGTAAGGACAGGGATCTGATATGTCGTGAATGGATAACAGGGTTCAAGACCGTCTTCGAGACAGGATACCCCTATCTTAGGGAAAAAATCACGGGTGGCTCAAAAATAAATGATGCCACGGTGGGTACATTCATCAAACTGCTCTCAGAAAACCCAGACTCATTAATCACCAGAAAAACGGGAACTGAATCAGCCAAACAGGTATCAGAGAAAGCAAAACAAATCATTGAGGCGGGTGGCGCTGAGAGCGAGGAAGGAAAAAAAATGCTCTGGAGCCTAGATGAAGAGTTGAGTAAAGAAGAAGGAAGACTTAACCCGGGTACAACTGCGGACCTTACCGCTACTTCTTTGTATGTTTTGCTGTTGTCTGGTTGGCGCCCCTAGGTGTTGTATTGCCTAAGATAGTGTGGGTACATATCACACATCTCTTTCACACCATCTTCGTGAAGAAGCCCCTTCAGAAACTTGTGCTCTTGTACACCCACATATTTTATCGAATATTTCTCCATAATATCCAATGCTTTTTGGAGCGGAGCCTCTATATCGACGCTGATCAATGGAACTGAGACCAAATCCTTGGCGAAAATAGAGTATTTATCCTCTGCCTGAACCAGCCACCTCATCATATCCTTCAAGGTAACAAGTCCAATTGGATCATCGTCCTCGTATACAACCACAGCCTTATAATCGATGCAAAGAAGCCGCTCAGTTAGATCAACCAACCTTTCATTTGATTTTGCTATAGGTGGTAACTTGTTCATCAATACTCTGCATGGAAGTTTGCAGAACTCTGCACTCAGTTTGATGTTCAACCTTTGACCCTCTATATAATCTATATACGAACTAGTTTATTTAATTTTCAATTAGAAAAAAATTATGTGATATTATATACAATTTGATTAGTTTGATTGAAAAATGTTATAGATATAGATCTGTTATCTTTAAGCGATGGTTCTTGAGCGTTAAAAGCGAAATAATTGAGAAAATAAAAAAACATACCCAAGAGAACGAAGGACAAGCCATAGTGATCGCCAGTCAAGGAGGAAAAACAGCTATCAAACTTGCTGAGGGACTGGGAAAAGGAGCAAAGATCATTACAATAACAGAGTTTTCCTATAGTGAAAGCGATAAAAAAGTCATGAAAAAACGGAAAATGACAGCATTAGAGAACGCAGATCTTCCACTTCAGGATCTGCGGGAAATGAGAGAGACCTTGTTGATGTTTGACTCTGGGATCAAGGCAGCCCTAGAGGTAGCTAGTATAGCGGCTTCAAAAGGATTAGTTGAGGGAAAATTTGTTACGGTTGCAGGTAGTGGAAAAGGAATTGATACTGCGCTTGTGGTTAATACTGTGCATCCAACGCAGGAAGCTATTTCAGAGCCATTAAAACAGCTTAAAATAGAGAAAATACTAGCCTCTCCATTAATCTAATAAACTATTTCACCAGTTTTTTTGAGGGCGATTATTTGTCGGACCAGTCGAAAACAGTAGCAGATTCCATGGAGGAAACCAAGGAAAGACATAGAAGATATCTCAGAGCAGTTAACAACCCAATCAGACGCAAAATATTACGTTCCATAGAAAAAGGAAACACAACACTAGCCTCCATCAGCGAGGACACTGGAACCGATGAAAAGACACTTAGCTGGCATCTGAGAATACTTGAGGATGGGTTCTGCGTTGAAAAGATCAAGGAAGGAGACCTTGAAAAATACAGTCTTACGAAGGAAGGACAGGTCGTTGATTATCTAGATAAATGACTGCTTCTTTCAACTGAATAATTATTGTATTTAGTGTATTGAGAATAAATATCAACCGTAAAAGGTTTAGATAACATCGATCATTGAAGACTGTGTCTTGATATGCTGAGCATAAACAAAATGGCTTACAAATGGGCGAAGAAGCTCATTGAAGCCCCAGAATATTATAGAGTAAAAGTGGAGAAACTGCCCTCAGGAGCAACAGTCATCGATACTGGGATAGAGGCTCATGGGGGATATGAAGCGGGATTAATGGCTACCAGGATCGCTATGGGGGGCGCTGGTACGGCCAATCTAGGGTATGCTGATTATGATGGATTGAAGTTCCCTACTGTAAATGTTGCCACAGATCATCCAGCTGTAGCATTATTCGGAGCCCAGTTGGCAGGATGGAGAATAAAACCAGAAGGATATTTAGCTGATGGAAGCGGACCAGCGAGAGCATTAGCGAAAAAACCAAAGAAGGTATTCGAAAAGATAGAATATCAAGATGAAGCAGATGTTGCAGTCCTACTGATGGAGGCAGAGGAGATGCCTCCCGACTCTGCAGCATATTATATTGCTGATAGATGCAATGTTGAGCCTCAGAATGTCTATATGGTAATGACCAAAACAACAAGCTTAGCAGGAATGGTCCAGATATCTGGAAGAATCGTAGAAACAGGGCTATTCAGATTGGATCTACTCGGCTTGGACCCCAAGAAGGTTCTCTATGGGGCAGGATATGCACCAGTCATGCCTGTTCACACCGATGGTGGAATAGCTATGGGTAGGGCAGAGGACGCTTTGACCTATGGTGGAGTCACTACGTACATCGTTGATGAGCCAGAGGATTCTCTCAAGGATATCGCTGAGAAGGCTCCCAGCTCAAACTGCAGCGATTATGGGAAGACCAGCTATGAGATCTATAAGGCTGTCAACTTTGACTTCACCCAGATAGACCCAGCGTTATTCGCCCCAGCAGAGATAACATTGACGTGCGCAAAGACAGGAGCCACTTTCCACTGTGGGGAGATAAACTATGATCTGATTCGGCGCTCAGCGCTCGACTAAGGAGGCAATCAAGATAGAGAGTATACAAGTTACTCTGATATCGGGAAGAACATCCAACCAAGGAATAGGACTAGAGGAAGGCAAGCTATCAAAAAAATACACAGAAAGCGTGAACCATATTCAACTATGCCCAGAAGACGGAGAAAAACTGGGACTCAAAGAGGGAAACAGGGTCAAGGTTACAACGGATTTTGGCTCGGTTATTGTGGCTTGGGTACCGGAAAAGGGACTAGATTCAGGGCTGGTGTTTTTCCCATACGGCCCCTGGGCAAATCAAGTGTATTCATCAACAACAGGAAGCACAGGAATGCCCTTGATGAAAGGCATACCAGCCACAATCACACCAACAGATGAGAAAGTCCTCTCGATAGAGGAAATAGTGGAAAAACTGAGGAGTTAGAAAAAATGCAACTTACTGATATCGTTTGCCCATTTTGCGGATGTCTTTGCGATGATCTTGAGGTCACCATCACGGATGGGCATATTGAGAGCGTAAAAAACGCATGCACCATATCAAGATCAAAGTTCATGAATCACCATGAAAACAGAATTACAAGCCCAACGGTGAAAGGAAAAGAAGAGACTCTTGAAACCACAGTCAAAAAAGCAGTAGAGATACTTGCCGGAGCCCGAAGACCACTGATATATGGATTAAGCTCAACAGAATGCGGTGCAATCGGAAAAGCCATCGAGATAGCGGAATACACTGGAGGAGTACTAGATAATACAGCCTCTGTATGTCATGGACCAACCATACTAGCACTTCAACAGGTTGGGGAATCCAAGGCAACTCTAGGAGAGGTGAAGAACCGGGCAGATTTGGTTATATTCTGGGGATCAAACCCAACAGAGGCTCATCTAAGACACGTAGTAAGATACAGTGTCACCCCAAAGGGAAAATACGTCCCCAACGGCAAGAAAGATAGAAAAATAGTAGTCGTGGACATAAGGGAAACAAGGACAGCCCGCATGGCTGATAAATTCATCAAAGTCAACCACAACAAAGATTTTGAACTACTCCTAACCCTGAGAGCTTTGGTTAGAGGCGAAAAAATAGCAGCAGAAGAAGTAGCTGGGGTTCCAATGAGCGCCATAGAGGAACTGGCGGAGGACATGAAGAACGCTAAATTTGGTGTAGTCTTCTTCGGGTTGGGATTGACTCAGAGCGATGGGCGGCACATGAATATTGACGCAGCGGTTGGACTGGTCTCTGAGCTGAACAGGAAAACAAAGTTCATATTGACGCCAATGAGGGGTCACTATAATGTCGCGGGAGCCAACTCCATGACCACTTGGCAGACAGGATACCCCTACGCCGTTGACTTTAGCACAGGATATCCGAGATACAATCCCGGAGAGTTCACAGCAGTAGACGTTTTAGCAAATGGAGAGGCAGATGCAGCGTTAATAATAGCCTCAGACCCGGGTGCAACATTCCCCAAAGACGCGGCCAAACAATTGGCCCAGATACCAACTATCACTCTAGATCAAAAGGTTACACCTACAACCATGCTCAGCGAGGTAGTGATACCTGTGGCTACTGCGGGAATCGAGGCAGCGGGCACGGCTTATCGTATGGATGGGATCCCACTGATGTTATCCAAGATATTGGAGCCACAGGAAGGGGTGGTCTCGGATCACAAGGTATTGGATATGATTCTAACTGGCTTGAAGGAGGCAAAACAATGACATCACTGATTGTAAAGAATGGATATGTATACGACCCACTCAATGAAGTAAATGGTGAGAAGAAAGACATCTTCGTAAAAGACGGTAGAATCGTTGAGGAAGTTAAAGAACAAGATGCCAAAGTCATTGATGCCTCAGGGAAAATAGTGATGCCCGGAGGCGTAGACCTCCACAGCCACATAGCTGGAAGCAAGATCAACATAGGCAGACTACTCAGACCAGAAGACCACCGAAAAGACGTGGTTAAACGTGGAAAATATACACGAAGCGGAGTAGGATACAGCTGCCCATCAACATTCGTAACCGGATATCGTTACGCCGAGATGGGATACACCAGCGTAATGGAGGCAGCCATGCCTCCAATAGGAGCTAGACACGTACACGAGGAACTCAACGATATCCCAATCATCGATAAAGCGGCGTTTACCCTCTTTGGTAACAACCATTTCATTTTGAAGTATGTCGAGGAAGGAGACGATGAGAAGCTCAAGGCGTTCGTAGCGTGGTTGCTCCGAGCTACCCGGGGATACGCGGTTAAGATTGTGAACGCTGGTGGGGTTGAGAACTGGAAATGGGGTAGAAATGTCCACGGATTGGATGGACAAGTAGATGATTACGATGTTACCCCACGCAAGATCATCACAAGTCTAGCGAAGGCAAATGAGGAACTGGGGCTACCTCACACCATTCACCTACACTGCAACAACCTGGGGATGCCGGGAAACTACAAGATAACAAGGGAAACCATGGACATCGTCAAGGATGTGAAGCCAAAAGCGGGTAGAAAAACCACGATACACGTGGTACACTGCCAGTTCAACGCCCTCGATGGTGACAACTGGATGAATGTAAAATCAGGAGCACCCCACATCGCCAAATATGTCAATGAACACGAACACGTGACCCTAGATCTTGGTCAGGTGATATTCACAGACACCACGACAATGACTGGTGATGGTCCATGGCAGTTTGCCCTCTGGAACATGACTGGAAACAAGTGGGTGAACAGCGATGTGGAGATGGAGGGCGGCGCAGGGGTTGTCCCATATACGTTCAAGAAGAACAACCCGGCGAACGCTGTCCAGTGGGGAATAGGGCTTGAAATCGCGTTAACGGTGAAAGACCCTTGGAAGGTCTATATGACCACTGATCACCCCAACGGTGGACCCTTCATATACTATCCACAGGTAATAGCTTGGCTCATGAGCAGACAGGCTAGAACGGATACCATGAGGGAGATGAACAAGGCTTGCCTCAAACGAACTGGATTGGCTAGCATCTATCGTGAATACAGTTTCTATGACCTCGCGGTGGTTACGCGTGCTGGTACAGCCAATGCTCTAGGTCTGACAGATAAAGGTCATCTTGGTGAGGGCGCTGATGGGGATATTTCTGTTTATGATCTTGACCCATTTGCTTGGAGACCAAGCCAGTACAATGAAATCATAAAGGCATTTGGAAAGGCAGCATACACCATCAAGGGTGGGGAGATTGTTGTCAAGGATGGAGAAGTTGTAGCTACCCCAATGGGTTCTACTCATTGGGTTGATGCCAAGGTCTCACCGGAGATTGATGCTGAGCTGATGAAGGACCTTGAACGAGACTTCAAGGACTACTATACGATTAGCCTCAAGAACTACCCGGTAGAGGACGAGTATCTACCGACACAAAAAATACACTATGCAGGAGGTGTCCAGTGATGAGCTTCAAACATAACGGAGTAGAGATCGAGGACACCTTCGCAGAAGGATTCGGCATGTGGGGAAGCAAGATAATCATCACAGCAGCATCCCAGAAATGGGCAGATATAGCAGCGACATCAATGACAGGCTTCGCCACAAGCGTAATCGCCTGTGACTGTGAGGCTGGGATAGAGTCCAGGGTGCATCCTGATGATTCACCAGATGGAAGACCCGGGACAGTAGTAGCTATCTACGGTTTCTCAAGGGGCAAGCTTTCACAGTCCATGCTAAACAGGCTAGGACAGACAGTGTTAACCTGTCCATCCACAGCAGTGTACAATGGGTTACCAGCAAAGGAGGCAGACGCTATGCTGGACATCGGTAAGAGCGTCAGATTCTTCGGCGATGGATATCAGGTAAAGATGAGGATGGGAGACGGTTGGCAAAACCGTCAACGCTTCTGGAGAATACCAGTAATGGAAGGAGAGTTCCTCATCGAGGAAAAGATGGGAGCCAAAAAAGCAGTAGCTGGAGGCAACTTCCTCATAATGGGAGACAGTGAAGCCAACACATTGAAGGCATCAGAAGCAGCCATAGAAGCCATTCACACAGTACCCGGAGTCATAACACCCTTCCCAGGTGGGCTATGCAGGAGCGGCAGCAAGGTTGGCTCAACCTATGCTTTCCTAAGGGCTAGCACGAACATCCCATTCTGCCCAGCCATAAAGAACAGCTTCAAGGAGAGCAAGGTACCAGCTGGCGTGAACTCCGTTTTGGAGGTGGTCATCAATGGCTTTGATGAGGCATCAGTGATGAAAGCCATGGGAGCTGGGGTAGACGCGGCTTCAAAAGTGGAAGGCATCAAATGGATCACTGCGGTGAACTTCGAGGGGAAGCTTGGTAAATTCCAGATGAGTTTAAAGGAGAGTCTAAAAAGTGCCTGAGATGAAGAAAATAGTACTAACCCCACGGGGATTCAGCAACATACCAATCGAAGCACCAGTAATATCCCCAGATATGTTCGCGGGCAAGACACTCCAAGAGATCAGAAACCTACCAATCCACTATGGAAACGAGGAAATACCCATGAAGGAGTATATCCACGCACAAGGCAAGGTGGCGGAGAAACCCGAGAAGCAGCTCATAGTAATCGATGGAGACGCACGACACATCAAACAGATCGGCACAAAGATGAGCGCTGGCAGAATCGTGGTACAGGGATGGGCTGGAATGCATCTGGGAGCCCAGATGAGTGGAGGAGACATAACTGTCGAGGGTGACGCCTTGGATTGGGCTGGAGCCGAGATGAAAGGAGGTCTCATCCGTATACTGGGAAACGCAGGTAATCTTCTGGGAGCAGCCTATAGAGGCAGTAGTGACGGCATGACAGGTGGCTGTATCGTAGTCACAGGTTGCGCTGGCTCTGAGATTGCCTCATTCATGAGAAGAGGCAAGATCATAGTCATGGGGGATACAGGAGACTTTACCGGGGTTCATATGAATGGTGGAGAGATATTCATCTTCGGAAAACCGGGAAAAAGACTTGGAGCCCAAGCACGGGGAAACGGTGGATTCATCGTCTGCTTCGGCGGAGCAGATGAAATCCTTCCAACCTATAGATACGACACTACCTATACGCCAATCTTCATGAGGCTCTACCTGAAAAACCTCTACGAGAAACTAGGAGTAACAACAGCACAACAATTCATAGATACGCCTATGAAGAGATATAGAGGAGACTTAGCGGTAGGCGGTAACGCCGAGATACTGGTAGTCTAGAAGGCAGAGCATTTGAAGATAGGCATCGTGGGAACAGATAGAGAGGAATGGCACATCAAGAGACTCTTGAAAGAGTTCAAAGAGAAAGGTACTGAATCCTATCTCTTACCCATAACCAAGTTCAAGGCAAGCATCGGAGACACCCCCAAGGTTTCTGTTAGAGGATACCAAGTCGATGATTATGATGCCTTACTGGTGCGGAGAGTGCCGGGGGGAACAGCTGAACAAGTTTTCTATAGGATGGATGTTCTCCACAGAATAGAGAAGATGGGTGTCAGGGTATTCAACCCAGCGAGAAGCATCGAGAAAGCGGTAGACAAGTACTATACATCAGCCTTACTGGAGGAGGCAGGTATCAAATCACCGAGGACAGTGGTTACTGAGGGTTTCAGGGATGCCATGAAGGGGTTCAAGGAGCTTGGGGGAGATATTGTGGTGAAGCCCCTTTTCGGTTCTCTGGGAATGGGTATCACTAGGGTCTCCAGTGAGGATATTGCTTACAGGGTTTTCCGGGCGCTGGAGATGACTAGTAGCGTCTTTTATCTTCAGGAGTTTATTCCCCATGGCGGTGTGGATTTACGTGTTTTCGTTATTGGTGGTGAGGTTGTTGCCTCCATGAAACGTGTTTCTGATGGCTGGAAGACAAATATTAGCAGCGGGGGTAAAGCCGAAAAATATGAGCCAAGCGAGGATATCAAGGAAATTTGCCTCAAAGCCAGTGATAAACTCGGTTTGGAGTACACTGGCGTGGACGTGATGCTCCACGGTGACGATGTATATATCATTGAGCTGAACAGCACCCCCGGCTGGGAAGGACTCCAATCGGTCACAGAGGTAGATATAACCAAAAAACTCGTCAACCATATACTATCCAGTTTAGGGTGATCAAGATAACAAAGCCAAAGGACAGGGACTTTATCGAGACCGTCGAGGGATACCTGTTCTGTATAGTGGGTTACATTCATCCACCTGATGGCTATACGGCTTACCTCAAATATGTCCCATCAAAGGATGGAAAATGGGAACGAGAGGGCATCAGATACAGCAGAAGCATACCCTACTATCAAGTTTCTCAGGTCGAGAACACCTACAATTGGCTAAAGAAGACTCACCCAGAATACATACTCCAATGCCCAGTAAGGGGCATCGAAATATCATGGGTACCCAGAAACAGGGTGAAAAAATATTATGATCCAAGAGATAGACTGGAAGAAATAAAGAAAAAAAATGCAAAAGACCCGCTTGAGGAGAGACTAGTAAAGCTTGCCTCACTGCTAGAAGAAAGAGCAGGGATAGAGGGATCAGTAGGGGTTACTGGTAGCATATTGACCCGGACTCATAACCCCGAGTTCAGCGACCTAGATATCACGGTCTATGGAGCAAATGAATCATATAAAGTAAAAAAAGTAGTCATGGACCTGAAAGAGGAAGCAAGAGAAATCACAGGAATATCAAACCAAGAGAAAAATAAATGGGTCCAGAATCGACTCTCCAAGCACGGGCTAGACAAAGAAGAGCTAATGAAAATAGCGGACAAAAGGTGGAACTATGGGTACATTGATGGGGTCTATTTCTCTGTGCACCCAACGAGAACGGATAACGAGATCACAGAGAACTATGGAGATAACACATACAATAGAATCGGGGAGATAACCGGCACAGCCACTGTATCGGATAACATGGAGTCTATCTATCTTCCAGCAGTCTACAAATTAACTGAATGTAAGCCAAATAGGGATATATCAGAGATAGTTTCTTTTGAGGGGCTATATGGAAGCCTATTCGAGAAAGGAGATAAGATCGAGTTTAATGGGATTCTTGAAGAAATAAAAGGCGAGTCCCCCCGCCATAGGGTCATAGTGGGGGGAGCAGGCTCCCCCGATAGTTACATAAAATGGGATTACTCAGGGTAGGGGTTCCACTTCTCAGCGAGATAAGCGGGTATCCCTGATGAGTCAAGTGGTCCTACTGATACGCTCCAGCCACTGGCTTCCTGTATCTCACCGCTTAACCTAGCTGATCTGCCTGGAATGATGATGTTTCTGTGTTTCACTTTCTCATCTAATTTGAAATCCTTGATAGCATCGGCAACGGTATCAGCTGTCATCTTTCTACCTGCAACGGCGCTCTCTACACTCATTCCCTCGCTATCAACCACAAGAAGGTAGCCATTGATCTTGGCGTTCTCAATGTCGTTGGCCACAGTATAGTAGGTTAGGGCGAAGTTGGTGGTGAGCATCACTGGGCTATTCTCATCGGGGGTACCCATAACTACTAGCTCGGGTTCTACTGAGACAGGTTTCCTTGGATCAGTGTACAGGTTAGACCTTAGGATTATCTGGGGTAGTAGTGACCATCCACTTATTCCGTGAATCACTAAGAGGTCTGCGAAGCGGGCTGTCAATATTCCAGCAATCACCGCCTCATTCCACTCGTTCAACACCGGGTCTTCTTCTTCTACAGCCCAAGCAGCCATTGGCGCTCCGATCAACGGGTATCCGAGCCCCTCTTCCTCCTCGTTTATGGCATTCCATCTGAGGATAGTATAGGTATCCATGTTTACTGACATATGTTCAGCGGGTTGAGTCCCTGGGTCTATGGCGATATCCGTGAGTCCATATTCTTCGAGTGTCAATGCTATACTCTTGAGAGTATCGAGGTCACCGGGAGAATACGCTACAACTGGACAACTGTATTTTAGTGCAAGTTCTGCCACTTCTTTCCAGTTATCCTTGTTGGCCCCGTGGATCAATGGTCTTTTCTCGGCAAAGACCTCTAGTCCTGCCTCCAGTACCGCTGGATTGTTGGAGACAAGCATCAATGGTTTTCGCGTAAGTTGATCTGCTTTTTTCACTGCTTCAACGTATTTCTGGGGATCTCCACTGGTGCATCTGATGTTTAGCATATCCAGCGTCAGATCCATACCAATGTAATTATATGCAAAGTCGTTCAAGACGTGAACTCTAGTCTCGAATTCTTCGTCGCTCATCTCATCGGTAACATCTATTGCGATGGCGGGTTGATGGAAATAAGTGAAATCATGCCTATAGAGAACATACTCCCCGCCAATGGTGATGGCATTCTCCCCGACGCCTACCTCTACAGCTTTTACAGCGGGCTTCAGCAAACCCCAAAGCTCAGCGAAGTTATCAGCATATTTCTCATCAAGCAGTGGCTTACACTCCTCAAGAGTTGCCTCTCTGTTTACCAGTTTGGCGGCGAAGGCCATGCAGTTTGTTTCTCCGCATTCTTTGCAGCTTGTTCCCGGTAGAAGTTTGTAGATTTCTATTGGGCTGAGTTCTTTCGCTGGCATCTTAGCTACCTCCTACAGTTATGCTGACCCAGTCCGTTGGCTCATTGACTTTTTCTCCCTTCATGAAGCCGTCTATCATCACCTTGAGGGCGTTTACCGCTGCCGGGTGCATCATCATGAAATAATCTATCCCTGTTAGCAGTAGGGTCTGACCTGTTATTGTCTCCCATATTGGTCCACGGAGTTCTCTTGGGTCCCACTCAGGTCCCATCTTCATCCAAGCCTCACGGGCTGCCCAAGCATTGGTTGTTCCACTGGACATTGGGTGATTTAGCTCAGGGTCTCCCTTGAGAGCGGCTAGCCTGCATCTTTCCATCACTGTGAATGCGTAGTCTAGTCCGTATCCCAGCGCTGCCGTGGTGGTGTCCATGAGTATTTTATTCTTTGGTACAAAGTCGTAGAGTTTCCTGTTTAGTTCTCTTGCCTTGTTGACGTCCATGCTTGTGAAAGCGATTACTGTGTTGTCGTGATCACGGATCATTTCTCCGGATTTCTCTATATCCATATCCAGTGTAACTGAGTTAATCAACAGGTTCTCACCCTCGATCTGCTCAGAGATCGCAGTAAAGACTTTGAGGTCCTTCTGAGGATCACCACAACCACCAATGCTGACGGGTACATCTACTGCTTGCAGCACATTCTCAACAGTTTTTACAGCCGCCTTTGGTGACGCATCATCTATCAAAGGATCAATTGTGAGCAAGTGTACGTTAATCATCTCTGCTCCAAACTTATCAACACAGAGCCTCGCCCATTCACCTACATCGTTCAAAACTGGACGGAAATGCATCTTGACAGCCTTGGATAGAGGAACCTTTGGCCAGTCAAAGACATCCATGGCTAAAACAGGTCTATTCTTGGGTTTGACTTGGAAGTTATAATATGCTGGCGTCGTCTGGCCACCAATCACATATGATTTTCCCCGGGTTCCTCCCTCAGACTTTGTTGCTCCAAGCCTTACCTCAACTACCTCACCAGAGTAATTCCCTGGGGGGATACTTGTCTTTGCTGGAATCAGTTCCGTGGGCAGAACCCTAGAGGGAGCTACCTGTGTTACCTGTTGAGGCTGGACAGCCTGTGGAGCATATCCAGTGGTTGGGACAGCGCCTCCTCCCAGTAAGTAGGTCAATCTGTTGGTTGAGTCTCTTATCTGACCGAACTCGAAAGCCATCCTGCTCATTATACCAGGGTTTATCCCCCCACCTCCACCAGTCCCTAGGTCGAGTTCGATCTCTTCGAACTCGATATCAACATCTTGGAGCTCGATCTCCTGGAACTTGGCTAGGCGCTCAAGTATATCGGCGCTAATGGGTAGGTTTATTTTCTTTTCCTTGGGCATCTGGATTACTCCTTCTCTGCCTTTATGATTAGTCTCTCTGCTCTGATCTTGGCGTTCTTCAATATGATCTTGAATGCAACTCCCTGAGGCAATCCCTGTATGGGTAATGCGCCAGCAGGAAGCTCAAGACTAGGAACAGTGAATCCAGTCATAGGCATCTGTGGCTGAGCATACTGTTGAGGCACCTGTGCAGGTTCTGGCTCCGCTGCCGCTTCCTCTACCCAGCGCTCTACTATTGGGTGCTCCTTATCCTTTAGCCATGTTTTAAGATCGTCTAGTGTTGAGACATCCCCCTCTGTGGCAATCTTGGGCACAATATCCTCTGGCATATATTCAACGATCCTGTCACGGATATCGACTGGCATCCATACGAACCTATCCCATCCTCCATCAGCCTGCATGAACTTGGGACTCCTCATGTACTCGATACCGAGTCCATGGAATCCATCAACCTGTCTACCACCTGCAGTAAGGTCACTTATGGTTACAAAGTCCAAACCATTAATGGTCTGACCCTTGTAGTTCCTATGTACTATTCCATAGCCATCAACCTCGGGTATATAGAAGGCGCAGGCCTCGAAACAACCACAACTGGTATGAGGATAACCGAATCCTGTGTACAGTTGTACTCTCTCGATCTCACCGAGGCTCTTCTCCCTGATTACCCTGTTGACCTCCTCGTATTCACCTGTTAAAGCATCGAGTAACTTGCCTTTCGGTATCTCGAAAACGGGTCCTTTGGGGTCTACTTTTGCTGTAGCTCTACCATCGAACCAGCTGATGGCTCCACAGTTGGCATACCGCTGCGGTGTGATGACACAGAGGTGTGTGGGTGCGAAGCTCTGGCATAGGCTGCATCCATAGAATACATCTACTTCGTCGTCGCTCATGCCTCTTGCGCGGGCGTCTCTAGCCTCATAGATATCCATGGCTTCTTGGTACATTTCCTTGACCTTTTCTGGGTCCGTGATGAAGGTTATCTGCATCTTCTCGATGAAATTCATCTCGCTCTTGTAGAGCCTGAATAGCACCGTGGCGAAAACATTAAGGGAGTTGAATCCTTTCTGGTAACTCTTCTTGCTGAGCCTCATCTGGACATCGTATCTCTGGTTGAGATGCATGAATCCCTCTATGAAGTTAACATACTCGTGGAGACGCCGTTCGATGACGCCTTCAAGGTCTTTCTCTATCTCGACGCCACCAACATCAATAATCATTCCGAAGGCAGTGTTAGTGCCCTCGCTGATATCGGGCAAGTCTGGCCCAATTATGGTTACTTTGCCATCCTCAATCTCATCGAGCGGCTTTGCCAGAACCAGCTCGAACTTGTAATCCTCTCTTGGACCTCCAAGCTCGACCTGCATCTCGCGGCCTCGTATTCTTTCTCCCTCGTAGATTATTCCAATATCTACGGGGATATCTTCAAACATCGACATCTATGCTTCCTCCTCAAAACTTGATACAATTTTATCCAACGCCTCTATCCAGTCGGGTTCTGGCATCCAGCCTAGACTCCATTGAGCGTTTGGCTGAAATGTGCGGTCAAGGCTGATTGTTCTCAGCTTTGTGAAATTCTTAAGACCCGATTCTACGAGCCACTCCATATAGTAGGGATAACCAATGAAGATAGCAGTATCATACTGCCCTTCTCCATCAAATCCCTTCCACTCAGAATCGCTCAGATACTTGCCTAAAACAATTAACGGCATACTATTAGCTTCTTCAACGCCACGTTTCCTGAACTCAGCTACAAGGTGACCCGTAGCGACCACTGTAAGTTTCTTGTTTTTCATCGCCCGGATCGCTGAATCAATGATGTCTCCATCATTGGTTTTCTGCTCTGTCGCCTTAGATCCTACAACAAGGAGAGGACGCTTTGCTCTTTTTATGAGATTGGCTGCTACGTCAACATTGGGGAATATCTTGGCTTGAAGGGGTCCACCTACCATCCCGGTCTGACCTCTCTTCATTTTCGCTGACATTACTCGCGCCTCCTGACCATACGATCTAATAGAGTCGGATCAGGCATACCGATTTTATCCTCAACCCATCCCTTCGCCTTTAAGTGCTCAAGCATCTCAGCTTTCATAGTGAAAGGCAGATCAGCTTCCCTACGTACGAATAGTTCTAGATCGTCGGGTAATCCACCGTAGTATTTTTTACTCAGGTCTATGTAATGGCTGAGTTTTACAGCTCTTCCTTTGGTGGTATCGTTGGGTCTCATCGAGAGCTTCGCTGTCATAACTATTGCTTCTTCAACAGTCTCGGCAGAGTAGAACAAGTGCTCTGGCGCCGGACCAACATACATATCGTGCCCAGTTCGAGCATCAATGGTAACCCAATCTTCCTCCTTGTCTTTCGCCCCAAGCAGATTACGCCTATACTTTGAGCCATGCGGACCCACAATTACTGGGATTCCTAGACGCCAGCATCCTGATGCGATACTCGATGCTTTCTGACTCATAGCACCCCAAGAGATTCCTACAGCTCCAACTCGGTTGTAGACATAGTCTGCGATCTCCTCGTAGTTACCTCTGAGGGGTCTCTTGGCGAAGATATTTGCGATCTTGATGGTAGCACCCGTGATGTGGGCGTTTGATACACAGCTTCCGATGTTTAGCAAGCCACCAGCGTCAAAGACAGCCGGATATCGGTCATAAAGATTCTGTCCTTCCTCATCTACAAGTGAAGCCAAGTCCATAGCCGAGCATCCGGTAGCCAATACTATGAATCTACGTTTAAGGAACTCCTCAGCTATCATAGCTACCTCACTCCCTCCATTAGGATAGTTAGCGCATCCAACTAGCGCGACGACACCAGGTATCTCACCAAAGACTATGCCCTTGCCGACTTCCCTGATCTCAACATCAGTGATAGCGCCGCTACCGACCCTTACATTGTAACATTCTCCCTTGCAAGATTCAGAGGAAGCAGCATACATGTAACTCATGAGAGGCAAATCTTCGGGACATGCGCTTTCACAGCGACCGCATCCAACGCAGAGTGGCTGTAGCCTTTCAAGTGGTTTGAGGTCTCCTTGTTCTGCTGCTTTCACTGCCTCCATTATTGGTAGGTTGTTTGGGCACGCTGCAATGCATTCTGCGCAGCCTCGGCATCTTTCTAAGCCTTCGAGAAGGCTCTCGATTGGTGGGTTTTTATATTCTGTTCTTTTCGGGGATACCGCCAGCGCTGTTTTTACTACGACCTCTCCAACCTTTCTCGGCTCAATGATCAGCACTCCTTTCTGACGACCAGAAACAAGATCGGCTACAATCTCGTCTGCATCATCATGTGTGCGGTCCGGTAGCCCCATCATACTTTTTTCGCTTGTAGCTATGACAGGCGCCCCGATCTTTGCCGCTTCATCGACTATGTCGGTACGTAAACATTGCTCATCGATAACAACAACATCGGGTATTCCTGAACGTACATATCTTATCTGCCATGAGATTGGCCCCATTATCTTAGCTCGATTATCATATCTGCTGTTATCTAGGGCTGTGCAGCATAACCCACCAATTTCAACTTTATCAAATAAATCATGCTCCATCAGGTAATCTATAATATCTACACTTGGTAGCACGTTGTGACCGATACACATGACCACAGTCTTGCTTGTATCGATGGCACCGAATCCCATAGTAGTCATTCCAGCTTCGGAAGATCCTTTCGGCATCCCTACTGTGGATATTTGAGAGATATCTGCTACCTCCATGGCAACATGATCAAGCATCCCGGCGTGGAAGGCTTTTGACTCAAAGTCAATGGCGTCCCCTTCTTGTCCTGTGTGGGCTGATGCTACTAATTGTACAATCTGGGTCTCGACGTAATCCAACGCTTCCTCCAAGTCGCCTATCGTTTTTGGTTTATAACCACATACGAGACGGACATGAGGTGCTTCTACATTGGTGTTTAGCGCTACATCTAGGAGAGTATCCCGACCATATTCTTCGAGCATATGGTTTAACATGTGTCGAGCATGTGCACAGTGAGTAGAAGCGCCTACACAACATGAAATCAATACAATACGTGACTGTTGAGCAGCCTGGGTAAGCCCACAGGCACCTTTCTTATCGCCCGTAAGATCACACTTACCGAAGGTACATAGACAACAAAGATCACAGATCGGCATATAATGTGGCTTGTATCTCTCCAACAATTTTCTATCCCAATCGCGTAGGGTTCCAACAGACGGGAATGGTGTTGGCCCCATGGGTTCCTCCCATTCCTCGTCAACAAGTTTACCTATGCTAATCTGTAGACCTTTAAAAATTCCTAGAGAAGATGAAAGCTCATCAATTTTTATGTTTAAGTCTTTTTTTGACAACTCTACTGTTGCCTCCAAACAGTACTTAGAGTTTAAGAAGTTTATAATACATACCATAAATAGAATAAGTATTAGATCAAGCTAAATTTAATGTGAGAATAAACTTAAAATAATGAAGCGACTAAACTATGAGAGGATTTTAAAATGACCACAAGCCGCCCGGCTTTCAGCAAATTAGTCAAAGATATCAGGGCAAAAAAGTTCGTTTTAACAGGAGAACTCGAGCCCGAGAAAGTCACAGACCTAGAAGAGGTACTTGAAAGTGCTAGAGCAATGAAGCCTTATGTTGTTGCAGCCAATGTGACTGACAACCCACTTGCCTACGCATACATGAACTCCCTAGTACCCTCCTGGAAAGTACAGGAAGAGGTAGGACTAGAGACAGTCTACCAGATGACCATCAGGGACAGAAACAGGCTGGCAATAGTATCCGATGTTCTGGCAGCTCAATACTTGGGAATTAAAAATATATTGACCCTTTCAGGCGATCACACTGTTCTTGGAGATAACAAGGGAGCCAAATCAGTCTATGATCTAGACTCAGCCCAGTTCACATATCTGCTTCACAAGATGATAGATGAAGGAGTGGATGTAGCGGGGAACGAGATCCATGGAAAAATAGAGATCAACGTGGGTATCGCTGGCAACCCCAACGCGGACCCTCTGATGCCTGAGGTATTGAAGATCGGTAGGAAGACCAAACTCGGTGCAGACTTCATCCAAACCCAGACCATGTTTGACATCGAGAAGACCAAGACGTTCCTGAAGGAAGTGGACAAGTATAATTGTCCAGTATTGATTGGAGTCTTCCCGCTCAAGGGATATGGAATAGCAGACTTTTTCGACAAGTACATACCCGGAGTATCAGTCCCACCTGAACTCATGGCAGCAATGAAAAAGGCAAAAGAGGAACCTGATAAAGCGAGGAGAAAAGAAAAGTATGATGAGGTGAACCTAGAGTACTTTGGACCCTTCATCAAAGAGATTAAACAGACAACGCACGCTGCGGGAATACACGTCATGGCTGTATTGTATGAGCGTATATTCGAGCCGCTGCTGGAGCAACTTTGAGGTGAATGATGGATGATAATTACAAAACAGAAACCAATGGAAAAAATCATGGAGATGATAGAACCCTTTCCCAAGCTGTTCATTGTAGGCTGTGGAATCTGTTCAACATCATGCATGACAGGCGGAGAGGATCAAGTCATTGAGATGGCTGAGAAACTCGGAGACAGAGTCCTTGGATACAAGGTCGTCGAAGACCCATGTGATATACGAATAGATAAAAGAGATTTACGTGAATACAAAGAGCAGATCAAGGATGCAGACGCTATACTGGTGATGTCATGTGGAGTTGGCGTTCAGACAGTAGGGGACTATGCGAATAAAGTGGTTATCCCAACCAACGACACATTATTCATTGGAGAGACAGAGAGGCTTGGTAAATTCCATGACCGATGCATGGCATGTGGCGAATGTATACTGGACGAGACAGGCGGTGTGTGCCCCATCACGAGATGTGCTAAGGGTCTCTTGAATGGCCCGTGTGGAGGACAGGTTAATGGAAAGTGTGAGGTTGGCGATTATGAAGAGGAATGCGCTTGGGTCCAAATCTATGACCGGTTGAAGGAACAGGGTCGTCTGGAGCTCTTCACAAAGTTTAGACCACCAAGAGACTACTCAACGAAAGTACTAAAGGTACACCATTACTTTGAGAAGTAGTATTCTCTCATTATTTTCTAATTTTTTTTCTACAACATTCTTTGAGTGATTAGAATGGTCCCGCCCGCAGGAGTTGAACCTGCAACCCTCCGGTGTCTGCTCATGGCCTGATTGCCACTGCCCCGCAGGGCGATGACTACAGCCGGATGCTCTGCCATTGAGCTAGGGCGGGCGGGACAACACAACCTCATTACATACATTAATTTAAGCGATTTGGTCAACCCAAGCTATCCATTAAAAACATAGGAAAAATATTCCATATTTAGAGTAAGGTTTAGTGCTCCGCAAATCATAACATAAGAAGCCTCATTATTGATTTCAGGTGGGCTTAGTGGCAGTAGAGGTTAAAAACATAGTAGTCAAGGACGTCATAACAGTAAAGAAAGAGAGAAGCGTTGCCTCGGCAAAGAGCCTTATGACGTATTTTAACCTCGATGCATTGATCGTCACTGAAGATGATGAGCCCATAGGAATAGTAACGTTAGCAGATATCCAAGAGAGAGTTGTTGACGAAGAGCTTGATCCTCATGTGACTATTGTGGGTGAGATACACTCCGAGCCATTAGTCTGGGTAAGATACAACACGACTCTAACAGAAGTTGGAGAGATAATGGAAGAGGAACACATCAATCGGGTTCCTATTTTCGGCAACTTATCGAATGGCCCTATCTTGTTAGGAATCTACGTTAATCAACCTAGAGAGATTTTTATAGAGTCTTAGGTTCCTGCATAGCTGAACCCTGGGGGCAATCCTGGTTGTCCATAGAGCCATCTTATTCCTTCATCGAATGGTCTTTCGAGTAAACCAAACTCGGTTATAAATCCGTTGAGATATTTTGCAGGAGTCACATCGAAAGCTGGGTTTCTTATCTTTGTGCCCTCTGCGGCAAATCTGATCTTGGAATATTTTCCATTCTCATCGAGACCCCAAACCATACTCACTTCCTCAGGCTCTCGTTCCTCTATCTTGATATCAGTGCCAGATAGAGTATTCAGATCAAAAGTCATACCTGGTGCGGCTACCCAGAAGGGTATCTTGTTCTCGAAGGCTACAACAGCTTTCTCATAGGTGCCAATCTTGTTGGCTACATCACCATTGACCGCTATTCTGTCTGCGCCAACTATCACCATATCCACCTCGCCTCGTTGCATGAAGTAGCCTGCGGCATTATCGGCGATCAAGGCATAGGGAATTCCTTCTTGTTCAAGTTCCCAAGCGGTTATTCTTACGCCCTGTCCCCTTGGGCGTGTCTCATCTACCCATACAAAGACATCCTTACCATCCTTTACTGCTTGACGGATGGGCGCAAGGGCTGTACCATGATCGACATATGCTAATGCTCCAGCGTTGCAGTGAGTCAGAATCTTATAGCCATCTTTGATGAGCTTGCCGCCTGCTTTGGCTATCTCCTCAGAGGCTTTCAAGTCTTGTTTGAATATCTCATCAGCTTCTTTTACGATGTTCTCAACTCGTACGGGTACAGTGCCCCATTCGGCTGCTTTGAGGCATCTATCTACAGCCTTGAATAGATTGGCTGCAGTTGGTCTCGTGTTTCTAATGGTCTCGGCTGCCTCAGTCAGATATTTATTGAATTCATCAAGGGGCTTGCGCTCTGCTTCCAATGCGGCTTGAGCCATGGCGAAGCCAGCGGCGTTTCCTACTGCTCCTGCTCCCCGGGTAACCATGGTTTTTATCGCTTGGGCTGTTTCTCGGTGGTTATTGAGTGTGATTATCTCGAAGCTATGGGGTAATTTGCGTTGATCCACCATCTTGACTATTTGGTCTTCTCGCCAGAGGGCTTTAATGTCCTCTGTCACGCCATAGACCTTGATCTGCATGGTGGTTATGTTACTTGGGTTGCCTAAATGTGTTTATTTGAGGACCTTGCCCGTCTTCCTGTACCACATATACAAGTCTAATTCACCGGGAAGCAGGTCTAATTCATCAGCCAAGACATCCAGAACCTTCTCGACCGCAAGGTATCGTTTCTTTGTCAAGCCCTTCTTGGGGTCCAAGTCAACTATCCTGTGTTCAACCAAGTTATTCATGATATGGCGGTCGATTATAGCCAAGTCAAAGTATCCGATATTTCTCAGGTAGTGACTTGCCTCCTTCCAGCCTAACCCCTTTATTTTTTCCACTAACCATTCTCTGGCTTTTTTACTATCCTCGAATCCCTGTATGGTTTCCTTGATGGTTGGTGCTAGGTGTTGAGTGTTATAGACGTATTCTGCGCGTTTATTTGGGAACCTGTGACCCGTCTCAACAAGGCATGTCCTGATATCATCCTCTGAGCCCTCCAGTAGCGTGTCATCACAGCATAGGGCATCTACGCATTTCTGTCCCATCAATGCGCTGGCAAATGCGGTTAAAAGGCAGTAGACCAGTTCCTCGTACCACTTGTAGGTATCCATCTCATGGACTGCTCTGAAGTCATTCATCCTGTCCTCGACCATTTTTCTTACTCTGGGGTCTGCTCTTAGTATTTTGATCTTGTCTGCTAGTTCTTTGATGCCTTGTTGGTTATGGAAGGTAGATTGCATTAATCTTGTTTGTGCAGGGCTTAATTTAAGGATAAATCGTTCTCATCAGTTGCGAGAATAGTTCTATAAGCTTGTCAAAGGGTAAAACTCACTATGAACCTCCGGCAGCCCAGCTTGGACTATGATAATAATTTTGTAAGATGCAAAGCCGTCAGAAACATACCAGAGATCGAGACGGTTGGATTCAAACTTGAGGCTGTTGAGGCGAATAGGGAATTTAGTACGTTTTACTGGGTCGCGAGGGAGCTTGCGAGAAACGGCTTGTTGGAGTATGTTGATGAGATTCTGGATAATAATGAGTGGACTCAGGTCCATTTCAAGGAGCGTATCAACCCAGCGGGACCACCAAGCCCACTGCCAGAGGATTTCTATCCCAAGGCATACCAATCATTCACTACCGCTGAAGACTTGAATACTGAGATAAACATCAATAGAACCCGGGCGAGGTTCAGGGACATCTTGGAGTCAAGAATAAACAGGATTACTCGTTTGGCAACTTCCTCTGCAGTTTCACCTACGAGGGTGCTACAATCTGAAGAGTTAATCCTTTATGATCGGGTTCACCGCATCATCACAGATTGGCGTGACAGTATGAGGGAGATAGGGGAAGAGTAGTATGGCTCAGCTTGAATCCGTTGAGCAGTCCTTTACACAATTCATTGAGGACTTTACAGACAAACAGGGTGAGTTCAAATACGACCAAAGAATAAGCGAATTGGCTGTAAAAGGAGCCAAGAGCTTCGTAATAGACTTCACAGACCTATACAGCTTTGACATGGATCTAGCGCAACTGATCCTCGAAAACCCAGAAGCAAATACCTCCATATTCACAACAGTAATTAGGAGCAAATTACGTAC
>Ga0272441_10003428_pt1 | contig 30164 bp, 28 predicted proteins | sample SSMProp6N_FD_193582 | JGI IMG/M metagenome (GOLD analysis project Ga0272441, IMG submission 193582) | Marine sediment archaeal communities from Little Sippewissett salt marsh, Falmouth, MA, United States - SSM-Prop-6N | ecosystem: Environmental > Aquatic > Marine > Wetlands > Sediment ... | reverse complement strand
AACCCAAAAATAATATTTCAGACACTACATTTGTTTTCAGCATAACCATGTTCAATAATATCAATATGTTATAAATCATGGAGCGCTAATTTTAGGCGCTTTCTATCCCATTTTTGTCGAATGTGGGCTAAGGGCCAGAACCCCGGTGATCATGGCGAAGAGCCCGGGCCTGTCTTTCGCGATGACAGTGAGGGTGTGGTGGCCTTTCCTTTCAACAAGGTCTGTCTTTACCGTGCATGTCTTGTCGAGCAGCGCTGCAAGCGTCAGGTGCCTCTTTATTGCCTCGATGCTCGAAGAAAGGATATATGACTGGGGCAGCGCCCAGAGGCGACCCTTGATATCTGTGTGCCTGACTGCATGGTCTATAAGGCCCTGCCAGTTTTCTTCGAGTCTCGATGCATTGCCCTGATCCTTGAACATGTTGTTTTCCAGTGTGTGTGACAGCTTTATATAGAGCTCCTTCAGCAGGGATGCCTTCCATTCGTTCCATTCGCCTTCTCCTGTCGCCATAGAGTCGGCCGCACTTATGAGATAGAGCATGTCGAGCATCTCTGTGTCTGTTATGGCCCGGGCAAGGTCATGTATTACCTTTTCTTCAGTAAGGTCGCGCTTGAGAGCGATCCTGCTCAGAAGGAGGTGGTTCCTGACCAGAAAGACAAGACGGTCCGTCCTTTCGGCATCAAGTCCGAACCAGGGTGCGATCATGCGTATTATCTGCGAGCCGCGTATGGAGTGGTTCATGCCGCTGCCTTTGCCTATGTCGTGGAGGAAGGCGCCGAGGTGCAAGGTATCGAGGTCTTTGACCCTGGAAAAGATTTCATGCATGGAACCCTTGAGCCCTCTGAGCATGCCTATGGTCCTGATGCTGTGGAAGTCAACCGTGTGGGTGTGTAAGACATCGAATATGCTCAGACCTTTTATCCTGCTGAATTCAGGTATGACCTTTTCTATTATCCCTGTTGAGAGCATTGCGACGAGCGCCTTTTCCGGGTGATCCGACTTCAGGACATCAAGGAACATAGAGCGTGCAGGCATGCTCCTTTCCAGGGTGTCGTCCGAAGAGACAAACCCCTTTATGGACGATAATGCCGAAGGGCTGAGCATGAGATCTTTCTCGGCCATATGCATGAAGACCTCCATGACGATAAGGGGCGAAGCAGCCAGGCATTCGGGCTTTTTTATGTTAATAAACCCGTTAGTAAGGTCCAGAAACTCATCTTTGGATCTGCGATGCCTTTTAAATGGCTGGTCGAATCTGTCTGCAATAAACGAGAGGTAGGTATCACAGAGCATATGCAGGCTCAGGGCCTTTTCACGGTATGTCTTTATGAGGTCCTGCCGGCCTGTGCCGTTGAACCCGAGCATCTCTTTCAGCCTGTCGATATGTTCGGGACGCAGGGTGTCTGTCTTTTTTTCCGTCAAGAGGTGCAGGTGTATGCGTATCTTGAGTAGGAAATCTGCTGCATCCTGTATGCAATCCATGTCGACTGGGTCGATAAGACCCCTGTGGTCGGGTATTTCCTTTGAGAGCCTGTATATCCACATCATGACATGGTAGTCCCGAAGCCCGCCGCGGCTGTTTTTTATGTCGGGTTCGAGCCCGAAGGCGCAATCCCCGTAACGTTTGTTGCGCAGGAGGGTATGGGCTTTATGCTGACGGATAAATCGTCTCAAGCCGTGGGTGTTGATGCCGCGCTGAAAAGAGCGGGCGAGTTCTTCAAACAGTGATTGGTCTCCGCAGATGTACCTTGCATCGATCAAAGATGTCTTCAGGAAGAAGTCCTTTTTTGCATCGAAGATGCACTGGCGGATCGTCCTTACGCTGTAGCTTGCATCAAGACCCTTGTCCCACAGTGGGTATATGACCTCGGCCAGTATGGCCTCTATCCGGCTTGCCGGGGTCCTCGGTCTTACGAGCACGAGGATGTCCAGGTCGGAAAACGGACATAGCTCCTGCCTGCCGTACCCGCCCAGGGCCGCGATACACCAGTTTCTTTCCGGAGCAGGGCATGAACGGGCATTGTGCAGCGACCCTATCGTGCTGTCGGCCCTGTCCGCGATGTCCTTTGCGAGATCAAAACCGCTTGCAGGGTCTTTTGGTCCATACATGTTATCACCGTAGTGCATGATCGCCATCATCAATGCCCCCTCAAATGTTTGCCGCTATGCTGACGGGGGACTCATACCGCCTCGTTGCCCGATTCGCCGGTGCGTATCCTGATGACCTCTTCAAGAGAGGTGATAAAGATCTTTCCGTCACCGATCTTGCCTGTCTTGGCGGTGCGTATTATGGCATCCACGACATCCCTTACCATATCCGTTGATACGGCGACCTCGACCTTTATCTTTGGGATGAGGTCTACCTCGTATTCAGCGCCCCGGTATATCTCCTTATGTCCCTTCTGCCTGCCGAACCCCCTTACCTCTGTAATGGTCATGCCTGTCACGCCTATGTTCTGCAGTTCCGCCTTTACCTCATCGATCTTGAAGGGTTTTATTATGGCTTCTATCTTTTTCATGTCTGGTTCTCCTTGTCCGTTTACATGAGTGAATATCCGGTTTCTCCGTGTTCGCTTACATCGAGCCCCTGCACCTCACTGTCTTCACTTACCCTGAGACCTATGGTGGACTTTATCAACAGCAGGATGAGCAGGGTCATGATGCCGGAGAATGCGATGGCGCTCAGTGCCCCGATGGCCTGGACGAAAAGCTGGTGAGCATTGCCGAAGAACAGGCCGGCAGCACCGAAAGAGGCGAAAAGGCCTGTTGCAAGCGCGCCCCACAGGCCGCCTATGCCGTGGACAGCAACAACGTCGAGGCTGTCGTCATAACCGAGCCTCTCCTTTAGAAGCACTGCTGAGTAGCATAATATACCTGCGATAAGCCCGATCAAGATCGCCGATCCAGGTCCTACAAAGCCTGCACCCGGGGTTATGGCCACGAGTCCGGCGACTGCCCCGCTTACGGCACCCAGTGTGGTGGGCTTGCCCCGGATAATCCTTTCTGTCAGTATCCATGACAGTGCTGCGGTACCGGTTGCAATCTGTGTCGTAAAGAATGCCAGGGTTGCAGTGCCGTCTGAAGCAAGGGCGCTTCCCGCATTGAAGCCGAACCACCCGAACCAGAGGAGAGAAGCGCCGAGAAAGGTCATGGTGAGATTGTGCGGGTAAATGGGTAATGTCTTGTACCCCTTCCTCTTTCCTATGACCAGGGCTGCAACAAGCGCTGCCGTGCCCGAGTTGATGTGGATAACGGTTCCTCCCGCAAAGTCAAGCGCTCCAAGAGATCCGAGCCAGCCTCCACCCCATACCCAGTGGCATACAGGGAGATATACGAACGTGCTCCACAGGACTACAAAGAGGATAAAGGCGGAAAATTTCATCCTCTCTGCAAAGGCGCCCGTGATGAGCGCAGGGGTTATGATTGCGAACATGAGCTGGAATGCGCAGAATAACAGATGCGGGATGGTAGATGCATAGGGTCCCGGCTCCATACCCACGCCGGCAAGTCCCAGCCACTTGAAGTTTCCTATAAGGCCGCCGATGTCGGTCCCGAATGAAAGGCTGTACCCATAGGCCACCCATATAATAGATACGATGCCCAGGCATATGAAGCTCTGCATCATGGTGGCAAGCACGTTCTTTGAACGCACAAGCCCCCCGTAGAAGAGAGCCAGTCCCGGGGTCATAAGCATGACAAGGGCTGTTGAGGTAAGCATCCAGGCGGTATCACCTTGATCAATCATAATCGTTCTCCTTTCTTGTGTCGTTGATCTGTTTTCAGCAATAGGTGGGCCAATGTCGCTGATGAGATAATATACTGATTTGCAAGGGTGTTATGGTGATGAAACAGAATTGTATCGAAACGGATTTGTTTGAAAGATCTAATGATCAACAAAAATGTTTCATTACCGTCTCGCTGAACTTTCAGGTTCTAATGTTGATAATCTCGCAAAAAGTCGGAGATTGAGGATATGTCATTTCGACCGGAGGGAGAAATCTAATAAATTAGGTGTATTACAGGTTAAAGATTTCTCCCTCCGGTCGAAATGACAAGGTCAAGAGACTTTTTGCGAAACCGTCAATGTTCTATTGATAAGTTTCTGAATATATATAATATATCTACATGGCCCTTGCCCCGTATAACTGGGGTATCATCTGTTGGTCCGGTCTTTGCTTTAACTGAGATATGGGCCGGTGGGTATTGGGAAATCATGCCCGTCATATTATTATAAAGATGGGAAGGATATTACATGGATGATGCAGCGGTCAAATACATGAACAGGGTAAGCACGGGAAGGCCGGGCCTCGATAAGGTGATAGATCATCTCCGTATCGGTGATAATGTGGTCTGGCAGGTCGATGACATCAGGGATTACCATTCAGTGGCCAATGCCTTTGCAGACGCGGCATTGGCCCAGGGGCGCAAGGTCGTGTACCTGCGTTTTGCACAGCACGAACCCCTGCTTGGCCCCGGCGAGAATCTGACCATCATCGAGCTCGATGCCGGGCTCGGGTTCGAGACCTTTTCCACACAGATACACACGATCATCACGGATCAGGGTGAACAGGTCTTCTATGTCTTTGACAGCCTCTCGGACCTTCTGCACAATTGGGCAACAGATCTGATGATCGGGAACTTTTTCTTCATCACCTGCCCGTACCTCTTTGAACTCAAGACAGTGGCGTATTTTGCCCTGCTCAGACAGAGTCATTCATACGCGACAATAGCGCGCATCAGGGAGACCACGCAGGTCCTGATCGATACGTATAACTGCGAGGGCGGTTTTTATGTTCAGCCTCACAAGGTATGGAAGAGGTATTCACCCACCATGTTTTTGCCGCACATGCAAAAGGGGGGTGAATACCTGCCCGTTACCACCAGCGTGGATGCATCGAAACTCTTTGCGCATATGTCGCGGTTTACCGAGAGCGCTCAGAGAAACCTCGACTACTGGGACAGACTCTTTTTGAAGGCCGAAGACCTGTTCTCGATGGGGGCTGATGAGGATTTGAGGCAGCATATTGTGGAACAGTTGTGCGACATCATGATCACCAGGGAACCGAAGATGTCTGATCTGGTAAAGAGGCACCTGGATGTAGAGGATATGCTCGACATCAAGGCAAGGATGATAGGCTCCGGGTTCATAGGCGGCAAGTCGGTAGGTATGCTGTTGGCAAGAAAGATATTGTCAAAAGACATATCCATGGACTGGTCCTCGCTGCTGGAGACGCACGATTCTTTCTATATAGGATCAGACGTATTTTATACATATCTCGTGAATAACGGCTGCTGGAAGCTGAGGATGGAGCAGAAGACTAGGCAGGGTTATTTCACGGTTGCCGGTACCCTGCGTGAAAGGCTCCTCGAAGGCATTTTCTCAGACGAGATCAAGGAGCACTTTTTGCAGCTTATAGAGTATTTCGGGCAATCACCCATTATCGTACGGTCAAGCTCTCTGCTGGAGGATTCGTTCGGCAATGCCTTTGCCGGAAAATACGAGAGCATATTCCTGGCAAATCAGGGCTCGCCCGAACAGAGATATGCACGGTTCGAAGATGCGGTCAGGAGGATCTATGCCAGCACCATGAATGAAGACGCCCTTATATACAGGCGAAAAAGGGGGCTCGAAGACAAGGACGAGCAGATGGCGCTGCTGGTGCAGAGGGTTTCAGGGGCATACAGGAAGCATTATTTCTTCCCTGATGTCGGAGGGGTAGGGGTCTCCCACAACACCTTTGTCTGGAAAAAGGGCATGGACTCGCGCTCGGGCATGTTGAGGATAGTCTTCGGGCTCGGCACAAGGGCGGTCGACAGGGTAGAGGGCGACTATCCCAGGCTGGTAGCACTCGACGAACCGCTTTCAAGGCCTTTTGCCGGTATGGATGATCTGAGGACGTTCTCCCAGCACAAGGCGGATGTGATAAACATGCAGGATAACGACCTCCAAACCATGGATGTATCGGACCTGATCAGGCAGGACCTGGACGTGCCTCTGCCCAGGATAGCCGTGCCTGATGAAGAATCCATACGTATAATGAGGGAACTCGGAAAAAAGGGCAGGATGTTCTGGCTCATCACCTTTGATAATTTCCTCTCGGGTAGTCGGTTTGCAGGCAATATGCACTCCATGTTAAAGACCCTCGAGAAAGAATACGGGTACCCTGTGGATATAGAGTTTACCCTTAATTTTACAGGTGATGACAGCTTTCGGATAAACCTTGTGCAGTGCAGGCCGCTGCAGACCCTTGGCGAGGAAAGACCTGTGATGTTTCCGGATCATGTCGAAGAAGAAAAGACATTTATCCGTATGGAAGGCAATTTCATGGGCGGCAACATAACGCAGTCCATAGGATCAATAGTGTATATCGAGCCCAGGGAGTACATGGGACTGAGTCTCCAGGATAAATACGAGGTGGCCAGGATAGTGGGAGAGATCAACAGGACCATAGCGAGTAAGGATGATGCGCCCGCCATGCTGCTCGGCCCCGGAAGGTGGGGCACGACAACGCCGAATCTGGGCGTGCCCGTGCATTTTGCCGAGATAAGCAACTATGCCGTGCTGGGCGAGGTGGCATTGGTCGAGGGCAACCTCATGCCCGAGCTCTCTTATGGGACACATTTTTTTCAGGACCTTGTGGAAAACAGGATCTTTTTCCTGGCAGTCTTCCCGGGCAGGCCGGGGGTTGTCTTCAATACGGACATGTTAAAGGGGCTGCCCAATGCCTTGAAGGGTATCGTGCCTGAACAGGCAGGGTTTGAGCATGTTATAAAGGTCTTCGATGTGACAGGCCTGAATGTGAAGCTGATCGCAGACGTGGTATCACAAAGGCTGCTGTGCTGTGCAGAGGGCCGATATGAGCTTTGAGGTGAAGTGCCTGTTGTTTTATGGTCTGTATGCGATTATGATAAAGATTAGGATGAAAACTGTATGATATCTTTTACCTATAAAGACCTTGAGGTGCTTCACGACCTTGCCAGGGTCCTTGCAAAACCGCTCGACTTCAGGGAACAGCTCGATATGGTGCTGGAGGGGCTGAGCAGCGGCACCGAGATGAACAGGGGCATGATATCCATACTCGACAGGGATACCGGAGAGGTGCTGCTCGACGTGGCCCACGGTGTTGATATTCAAGGCCTGGATATCAGTTATCAACCCGGAGAAGGGATCACCGGCCAGGTCGCCCAGACAGGGAAAGCCATGGTCATAACCGACATAGGCAAGGAGGCCCATTTCCTGGACAGGACAGGTGCCAGAAGATCCCTGAACTGTTCGGACCTGGCCTTTGTCTGTGTGCCGATAATCTATGACGAAAAGGTCGTGGGCGTGCTCTCTGCAGACAAGGTGGCCAGGCTCGTGGACAATCAGGACTATGAGATAAAGTTCCTTTCCGAAGTGGCTGACCTTATTGCAAAGGCCGTCCACATGAGGTCCATTGAAGAGGAGAACCGGAGGCTCAAAAACATCCTTGGACGGTCCAGACGACCGTCAGACGATATCATAGGCAACTCAAAGGTGATGAAAGAGGTCTTCGGCCTTATCTCACAGGTTTCAGATTCGAATACCACCGTGCTTATCAATGGTGAGACCGGGACAGGCAAGGAGCTTGTGGCGCGATCTATTCACCGTAACAGCCCGCGTTCCCCAGGTCCGTTTGTCGAGGTTAACTGCGCGGCCATGCCGGACACGCTCATCGAAAGCGAGCTTTTCGGGCATGAAAAGGGCGCGTTTACCGATGCAATCCGGAGCAGGCGCGGCCGTTTCGAAGAGGCAAGCAGCGGCACCATATTTCTCGACGAGGTGGGCGAACTTTCTCAGCTCGCCCAGGCCAAGCTTTTGAGGGTCATACAGGAACGCCGGTTTCAGCCGCTCGGTTCCACCAGGATAGTAAATGTGAATGTCAGGATCATCGCGGCGAGCAACAGGAACCTGGAGCAGGAGGTAGATTCCGGGCGTTTCAGGAGCGACCTGTACTACCGCCTGAATGTCTTTCCCGTATACATGCCTGCCCTGCGGGAGAGGGGAAGCGATATAATACTGCTCGCAGACTTTTTCGTGGACAGGTATTCAAGACAGCTCAAAAAGAATATAAAGAGGATATCCACCCCGGCCATTGATTGTCTTTTGGCGTATCACTGGCCCGGAAATGTCAGGGAACTTGAGAACTGCATAGAAAGGGCGGTAATCCTGGCCATGGCCGATACCATAGAGAGCTCTAACCTGCCGCCTTCTCTGCAGATGAAGCTTGCCGGAACCGAAAAAAAGCGGCAGGGTCAGCTCACGGTCCTGGTGAACAATTTCGAGAGGTCCATAATAATAGACGCGCTCAAGGATGCAAAAGGAAACCAAAGCAAGGCCGCCCGTGTGCTGGGTACGACTAAGCGGATAATACAGTACAAGGTCGAAAAATACGGGATAGATGCCCTGCGGTTTAAGGATAAAAAGGTCTGAAGCTGGTAATAAAGATCCATGCAGGGTCCTTGAGCCCTGTACCGTAGACGCTGCTTTACCCACTGATAGAGCGCTTGATAGAAACCTTGGATTTTTTATTTTCAGATACTAATTTCAGCTCAAGACGACAACCAACGGCTCTCGCATATTTCTGCAGAGTAGCCAGTGATGGAGAATGTTTCCCCTTGCCGGATTCCAGGCGTGCTATTGCAGATTGCGTCGTGCCGATCCGTTTGGCGACTTCTGCCTGCGTGATGCCCGCGTTGTTGCGTGCCTTCAGGAATTCGTCGAAAAGAGTAAACTCTTCGTCAAGTCGTTTGTATTCTTCATTAACATCCGCACGTTCTAGGGCGTGCTTTTTAAGTTCTTTGTGTGTAAGCATACTTGATCTCCTTCATTCTCCGTCGGGCTTTGATAATCTCCCCGGACGGTGTTTTATTGCTTTTCTTGATGAATTGATGCAGCATTACGATATGTTTTCCTATCAATGTGCAGTAAAACACACGGGCAATGCCCACTGTAGCCTTTAGCCTTAATTCAAACAGTCCCTCACCCATTGCCCTGGTATGAGGCATGCCCAAATCCGGACCATATATCTCCATCCGGTCTGTGTATCTAAGATATCGACCTAGAAAGCCGGCCGGCATTTCTAAGATTTCTTGCTGCAACGATTTGCTATAGTAACTATTTACCAAACTAACAAGTTGTAATATAGCATATACGCTATATTGAATCAATGATGGATGTTCCCATGCCACATCACCAAAGACTCTGCCGGTGATACATATGAAGGGCATCCTGATGATGAACGGCAGCGCCCTGTAATTATCGTTATCGGCTCTGATACCATGGGCAGGGGAAATGATGAACTCGGAGGCATTCTCATCAAGAGCTTTATCCATACCCTTATAGAGACATCGCCGAGGCCGGATACCATGATCTTCTTAAACACAGGGGTAAATCTCACTTTAACCGGATCGGATGTCATTGAAGATCTGCAGATGCTTACAGATAATGGAGTCGATATTCTGGTATGCGGTACCTGCCTGGATTTCTTTGATGTCAAAGACAAGCTTTGTGTCGGGGTTGCGTCCAACATGTATGAAATCGCTGAAATTATGCTGGGGGCAAAAAGGCTTGTGCAGATATGAACAAACAAGACCTCCGGGTAATATTTTTCGATAATGTAAATTCGACCCTGCTTGCGGAAAAGATTTTCAAGAACAAGGGCATAGAACACAAGGTAATCCCCGTGCCCCGTCATATAAGCACTGATTGCGGTGTATGTATCCGGTTTAGCCAGTCTCATCGGCATGAGATCGAAGAGGCACTATCCGGCAGGGTGACTTTCCGGGATATCTGCCCGCTGTTGCCGTATTCATCTTAGGTCATATCTTGAAAAGATAAAAGGTGCTCATTATTATTTAAATAGACGGTTATGTCAGGGATACGATATCTTCTTTAGTAGAAAATATGGGATGTGTTCATGTCTGATAAAGCAAGGGCGATGATTCTGGCCTCTTTCGTTGCAGATTCTCTTGCACTCGGGGTGCACTGGATATACTCAACGGATAGGATTGCAAGGGATTTTGGCAGGATAGAAAACTACATTAAACCCGGCCAGGGATCGTATCACCCGACCAAGGACAAGGGGGATTTTACTCATTACGGAGACCAGGCCTTTGTGCTTCTGGAATCCGTTTCCGCAAACAAGGGGTTTGTCCTCAAGGATTTCGTTAAAAGATGGCAGAACCTGTACGAAGAATACAGGGGATACCTCGACCAGGCAACCAGGCATACACTGGCTAATCTTGAAAACGGTATCAGTCCGGAGGATGCGGGTTCTTCTTCAAACGATATTGCGGGAGCAGCTAGAATCGCGCCCCTGATATATTTTATCAGGGATGATGCCGATGCCCTTGTAAAGGCATGCAGGGATCAAACAGCCATGACCCATCGAGATTCTAACACCATAGATGCATCCGAGTTTTTTTCGCTAGCCTGCCTTATGGTACTCGAGGGCAAAAAACCCTCAAAGGCTTTGAAAGACCTTGCGACCGGGTATTTCGCCGGATCAGATATCGGCACGTGGGTAGTTGCGGGCTTGAAATCTATCGAACAGGGCTCGATCGATGCCATAAAAAACTTTGGCCAGAGCTGCCATACCCCTGAGGCATTCGGCGGGGTAGTCCACCTCATCGCCAAATATGAGGATAATCTCAAGGAGGCCCTGATCCAGTCAGTCATGGCTGGCGGAGACTCGGCTGCCAGGGGGATGCTTGTCGGAATGGTCCTGGGTGCCCACCTCGGCATGGAGGCCATACCACATCAATGGATCGCGGACATGAAAAAGGCCCGACAGGTTATGATCCTGCTTGAATAATAATGATGCTTATATGACGATTAGAGAACGAATCTGTTAAAAAGGAGGGTTAAATGCCATGGAGTTGAAAGAATATTTTGAAAACACAATGGGTTTGGGTGTGCTGTCAACGGCAGATTGTGACGGCAAGGTGGATGCGGCTGTTTACGCAAGGCCCCATTTCATGGAAGACGGAACAATCGCTTTTATTATGCGGGAACGGCTTACACACCATAATTTGCAATCCAATCCTAACGCTGTCTTTTTATTCAAAGAAGACGGTTCAGGCTACAAAGGCAAACGGTTGTTCATTACCATGGTGAGGGAAGAGGAAAATAGCGAACTTCTGGAATCTTTGCGCAAAAGGCAATATATTGATGAAAAAGACGAGACCAGTTTCCTGGTATTTTTCAAGCTGGATAAGGAATTGCCACTAATCGGTTCATGAAAAAGCCCTTGTAGATGGGGGATGTCCATAATATTACAACTTTATTTCATCCAATATAATATTATAATATTATGGACGTTATTTGTCCCTATCCGTCTATCTCAAACAGACGGTTTTACCAGCTCCACACGACGGTTTTTTGCCCGTCCTTCTTTGGTTGTATTGGGCATAACGGGTTTTGTCTCACCATAGCCCTTTGGTGTAAGCCGGCTCGAATCGATTCCGAAGAGTCCGAGGTAGGCTGCCACGGTTTCCGCCCTTTTCTGCGAGAGGTTCAGATTGTAGTCATCACTGCCCTGGTCGTCTGTATGCCCCTGGACCTCAAGGGTGAGCTTCGGATTGTCCTTCATAAGGGTAACCACATGCTGCAGCTGTTTGACGGACTCTGCTTTTAGCGTTGCCTTGTCCACGTCGAAAAGGATGCCGTAGAGCTGGACACGACCATTCTTGTCCAGGGCTGCCTTTATCTCGGCCGGGCCGAAGGTCAATGATTTTTTGAATCCCTTCTCATCAATAATAAAGAGGTACTGCTGCCCCAGATTGGCGCTAACGCTCACTTTACACCATGTCAGGCCGCCGTCGTCCCTGGGGATGGTAAAGACCATATGGCCATTGGGGTCTTCATAAACAACCTCTCCGCCCTTTTCAACAGCCGCTTCCTTGTAGTTCTCGAAGAACTCTATTCTTGAGATATCGCGTACCCTGTCTCCGGACGAGGTGCGGACTTCATACAGCAGTTTGTAATATTCACCTTTTACCTGCTTTTTATCCCTTTTATTCGTCTCCTTGTTCATATAGTAGAAATCATACGCATTGAATTTTTGATATTTGGACATATTTTTCACAAGCAAAGAGTCGGGGAACGGCCGGATCAGGGGATGTTCTTTTGCTTCTTTTGCATGGACCGAAAAAGCAAACACAACCAAGAGAAGAGTAAAGAACAATACCTTAACATGTTTCATAAGTCTTCCTCCTGTCTAAGTTTATTTAAAATAAACAAACCATACTGCAATCTGACCTGGTCAACAACACTCAGGTGTCGGTGATTGCGTCTACGGAATTCACCGGAAGACGTGATATTGACCAGTAATAATGAATTCTTTTATTGATGCTGACGATGAATAGACCAGACTAGTCACAGTCCCCGATTCGCCGCCCGCTGATCTTGTTTTTGACCCGCATGCCGGCACCTGCTATGACCATATCCATGGTCCCTTCCATGGTATCGCCGTTATAGGTTGCCTTGCCGGTGCCCTCCATACGGCCAGTTGCACCGGAACAGACTATCTTCCATGAGACCGTATCACCTTTGATCTTCATATCTGAAACCACGCATTCTTTGTTGGCCTCCTGGCTCTGGGGTACCAGCTCATCTCCTGTGATACACTGGGTGTGGGTAACAGGCGGGATACTCATAGCCATACCATCCATCTCGGTCTGTGTAGTGATCTCCCATTTGCCGGGTTTCATGTTCGGACCCGCTGCCAAGGCAGTTCCCAGACACATAGATATCGTGAATACAAGAACAAGCATAACCGATTTTTTTACCATATCATTCTCCTTTTTAGTTGGTTATAAACTTATACCAAATGAGTAAAGTACAGTACAGATGCCGATCACGGTCAGTATCACCCCGAACAGCAGTTCCATAAGAGAGTTTTTGAGAAACGTGTCTGCAGTGAGATCGTCTATTTTATTCGACAGCATGAGCGGTGCCCGTCCAGCCTTGGTGATGCAAAGGTCCTTCCATCCTTCATCGGTTGATACGGTGCCCAAAACAAAGACGCGGTCACCGGGCTGAACCCAGTACTCGTAATATTTGCGCAAGGTCTTCCGTGCATCGTCTGAGCCCGGGACAATCTCCATCAGGTCGTCTGGTATGTCCAGGGGGGCATCTTGCTCCAGCTTGCGAAAAAAGGGTTTTTTCTCAGCCGTGCCATACTGCTTCTCGTCCATCTCTTTCATTTTTTGCACGCGTTTGCCAATGCCGGTGCGTTTGTTGCTTAAAGATTTCAAGAGGCGGCTGTGGGGATAGGATATCGCACAACCTCCTTCGGGCTGAACCTTGATGCGGCCTGCGCTGTTTTTCAGTATAAAGGCGCAGTTCTTTTCTCCTGTTGAGAGTGATTCTTCGTTTGTATTTTTTCGAAGGTCTTTTTTGTCGGTTGCCTTCCATCCGTACCAGACAGCAGGGGTTTGTGCGTAGGGTGTTGAGATCGTCTGTTCGCTCTCGACAACACCTTCGACCAGACAAAGCCCTGGTTCGATATGCCTGATGGGAGAAAGGCTGATCCCCTGCACAAGTCTGTGATAGCCCCAGTCTATTTTTGCACGGTAAAAGAGGACAACGGCAAAGAGCGCCATGGCAGCCCCGACAATAAATGGTATCATATCCATATCAGCTCCTTTGATTTTATGATCGTATGATTTCGCAACGTTGTCAACCGGGTAGAAGGGACGGAGGGTGAAATCTCTTAGGGGATCAAATCTTTATTTTTGAATATTGATAATAAAATACGATCGGACAACAAAAGGACATGCTTGTTGATATCTTCTGACACTCGTATTGTATACCTAATATCCGCGCCATCATGCATGTATGTTTAAAGGCCGCTTTATTAAGCGGCCTTGCAGATCATGGCTTCCCTTGTTTGTGCAACTTCCGTGCTTCCAATATAATCGTCGAAGGTCATGATCCGATCGATGATGCCGCCGGGGGTGATCTCGATAATCCTGTTTGCCACGGTGTTGACGAATTCGTGGTCATGGGAGGTGAAAAGAATCACCTCCTGGAAATTGAGCAGGCTGTCATTTAAGGATGTGATTGTCTCCAGGTCAAGGTGGTTGGTTGGTTCATCCAGCATAAGGACATTGGATTCGGAGAGCATCATCCTGGAAAGCATGCAGCGAACCCTTTCTCCACCGGAGAGAACCCCTACCTTTTTTATGGCCTCATCCCCTGAAAAAAGCATGCGTCCCAGGAAGGCCCGGGCAAAACTTGCGTCCTCTTTAGGGGGTGCGAACTGAAGAAGCCAGTCGACAAGGGTAGTTTCGCTGTTGAAATAGGCGCTGTGTTCTTTGGGAAAATAAGAGCGTGTGATGGTGAGACCCCAGGTGAACGTACCGCTGTCAGGTTTTATCTCTCCGGCCAAAATCTGGAAAAGGGTTGTCCTGGCAAGGCTGTTGTTGCCCACAAAGGCTATCTTGTCCCCTTTCCTTACGGTAAAACTGACATTATCCAGTATCTTCTCACCATCGATGGTCTTGGTGAGTCCGTTCACTTTCAGGATCACTTTGCCGCAGGGCCTCTCCGGCTTGAAGCTGATAAACGGGTATTTTCTTGACGATATCGGCATGTCTTCCAGGGTGAGTTTATCTAAGAGTTTTTTTCGAGAAGTGGCCTGCTTTGATTTGGAGGCGTTGGAACTGAACCGCCGGATAAACGTCTTCAATTCATCGGCCCTGTCGGTGATTTTTTTGTTGGCTGCCTGTTGTTGCCTCAGCTTCAACTGGCTGGCCTGGTACCAGAAGTCATAGTTGCCCGCGTACACCGAGATCTTTCCAAAATCAATGTCTGCGATATGGGTGCATACCTGGTTCATGAAATGACGATCATGTGATACCACGATGACTGTATTCTGAAACCGGTATAGAAAATCCTCAAGCCAGGCAATCGACTTGATATCGAGATTGTTGGTAGGCTCATCCAGGAGCAGGATGTCCGGGTTTCCGAACAGCGCCTGTGCAAGGAGTACCCGCATCTTTTCCCCGCCCCCAAGCTCCCTCATCTTTTTTAGATGAATCTCTTCGGGAATTCCAAGACTGTTTAAGAGAACCGCGGCTTCGGTATCTGCATCATAGCCGTTCATCTCTCCAAATTCGGCCTCTAGTTCACCCGCCTTGATTCCGTCTTCTTCGGAAAAATCGGGCTTGGCATAAAGTGCATCCCTGTTCATCATAATGCTGTATAATTTTTCATGGCCCATCATCACCGTGTTTAAGACAACCTCTTCGTCAAAGGCAAAGTGATCCTGCCTTAAAACTGCAATACGTTCTTTTGGTCCCACAGAAACCGTCCCCGAGTCCGGGTCAAGATCCCCTGCAAGGATCTTCAGAAATGTTGATTTTCCTGCTCCATTGGCACCGATGAGTCCGTAACAGTTGTCCGGTGTAAACTTTATATTTACATCTTTAAACAAAACCCTCTTGCCGTATGAGAGGGTGACGTTGGTTGCACTAATCATTTTTTTTTATCCTCTTCGTTAAATAAAAAGACCACAGGAACAGTCCCTGTGGTCCTTGGATGGTGCGCTGTCGTATCATCTTTCGAGGTGAAAAGGAAACCTTTTTTTTTCAGCCCCGGTAAAACAGACCATAAAACAATGGATACATGGATTGTATTGTCCATTGATAATAAAATCAGAATGCAAGAGACTATTCAATCATCTTTGCCTGCCATGAGCAGGTATTAGAGCTTAACCTATGCCGCTGCCGATTTTCTCAGGTTTGTAATGCAAAGTTTTATGGTTCGGCCTTTAACATAATCTTACATTCCTCAAGAATTAAGAAATTTTTTATGTTATTATATCATTTTACTAATATTGTGTATTCGGGAGAATAAATATGGATAAAGAATACGAGGTTAAAGACGGATATTGGCTGATGGGATTCCAGTATGAGATTACCGGCAGTTTGTACAGTTTGGGGCAGATCCCAAAGTGTAAGATCGCCATGCTGGACAACCTTAACCCTGGCGACAAACTTCTTGTAGCCGGCGTCGGACATGGGATTGAAGCCATCCAGGCTGCAAAAAAGGGGGTCGATGTTACTGCAGTGGATATCTCAAAGACCATGTTGAAGTACATGCAGAAAAAGATTGACCGGGAAAAACCGGACAAGCCCATAACAATCATAAACGACAACATCCTTAATCTAAAGTATGATGAACAGTTCGATATGGTGATTGCGAATTATTTTCTAAATGTGTTCAAACCAGAGAAGATGCTTCAGATACTCACCCATCTCACATCCTTTGTAAAACCAGGCGGATCAATGGTGATTGGTGATTTTGCCCTGCCTGAAAACGGAGGGATTCTTTATAAGACATTTCAAACCGTGTACTGGTATCTGGCGGCATTCGGCTATTGGCTCACAGCCGATAATGCGATACATCCAATCTATAATTACCCCAAGATCCTCGAGTCTCTGGGCTTTGAGATTGTTGAGATAAAAAATCTCAAGATGTTAGGCATGAACTGTCATAGATCTGTGCGGGGAGAAAAGAAGCCGTCATAACGAAAATAGAAATCAGGTGTCAAGTCTTGATCTGTGATATTCAATCATTTAATTCAAAGTTCAAGACCTGACACTTTCAAGTTTTTCTGATAATATGCAAATGGGAGCTATCCCTGGGCATTATTCTTACAAAAATGCAATAATAAGTGCCATAAATGCAGGTTGTGACATGCTTATTATCTCTAATAATGGAAAAATTTATGATGAAAAGGCTCCTTATGAAGCCATAGTTATTATTTACAAAGCCATAAAAAATGGATCTCTCTCTCTGAAGAGGGTATCAGAAAGTCCCTTAAGAGAATAAAAAGATTAAAAAAAAGAATAATTAAAAGCTGATAGACCTATTTTATCCTGATGTTATTGGTGTGCTATTAAATCTGCATAAAAATCTTTAAATATCCGAGGGTTGTATGCCGATATATACAACAAATGACAATGGTGCATAAAACTATGATCCGGTCGAGAATACAACAAATGAGAAGTTTGGTTATTACAGCCTCTAAACACAGGCTAAGACATCCGGGAGGTCTAGACCCATGTTAAGTTTTATTAGAAATATGTCAATGAGGGCGAAGCTGGTTGCGCTTACAGTAACAGGGGTTATGTTTGTACTGTCTATAACATGCAGCATCTGCATGTTCGCTTTCAATAAGGAATTGAAAAGGATTGCTAACAAAAACCAGGAAACGAGGCTGAATGTCTTCTGGAGTCTTGTTAAAGAAAAAGGTGATAGTTTTGAGATCGTGGACAATAAGCTTGTTGTAGGTGAGTATACGTTGAACGGCAACTATGAGTTGCCTGACAAGCTGATAAGCCTCTGTGGAGGGACTGCAACTGTCTTTATGAAGGATGTCCGGGTTTCAACCAATGTCAAGAAGGCTGACGGGAGTCGTGCGGTGGGTACAAGATTAAAAGGCGCCGCATATGATGCAATATTTAGGGATAAGAAAGAATTCAGGGGGGAGGCGATTATCCTTGGGAAACGTTATTTTACCGCATATGATCCCATCAGGGATATGAATGGACAAGTTATAGGCGTACTGTATACTGGTGTAAAACGATCTGAATTTTATGATTCATTTGATGCACTTAAATTGAATATAACAGTAGTCTGCATCTGCATTGCCATTTTTGTATGCCTTGGAGCCCTGTTTTTGTTCCAGTTGCTGATTATGAAACCGCTCGATGTGGTAATGAAGAACATAAGGGACCTCTCAGAAGGCAAGGGTGACCTTACAAAACGTCTGGAATTTAATAGCAATGATGAGCTGGGGACCCTTGCGCAGCTATTGAATACATTTTTGGCCAATCTTGAGGATATAGTATCAAAGATAAAAGAAACCGCTCAACAGGTGAACGATGCTACAGAGGAAATTGCCTCAGGATCCCAAGGTTTTTCTCAGTCCACGCAGCAACAGGCCTCTGCAGTGGAAGAGGTTGCTGCAACAATAGAAGAGATGACCTCATCTATAAAACAAAACGCAACAAACGTGGATGATGGGAGATTAAGGACACAGGAAATGGTGCAAAAGGCGAATGCAAGCGGAGGTGTATCAAAAAAGCTTATGAACGCTATGAACGAGATCTCGAACGCATCAAAGAAGATCGGGGATATCATAGTAACCGTTAATGATGTGGCCTTTCAGACAAATCTGCTGGCATTGAATGCCGCCGTAGAAGCAGCAAGGGCAGGAGAGCACGGCAAGGGCTTTGCTGTTGTAGCTGAAGAGGTAAGGGCGCTGGCTAAGAGATCAGGAGATGCGGCAAAACAGATAAAGGATCTGATCCAAGATACCGTCGACAAGGTGAAGGCAGGGGATGAAATGGTTAAGAAATCGGGCGAATCACTCGATGAAATTATCTCCTACATAGATCAGTTGTCTCAGGTGATGGATGAGATTGCGGCGTCAACAAATGAACAGTCAACCGGGATTGATGAATTGAATAGAGCAATAGGCCAGATAGACTCTACTACTCAGCAGAATGCATCTACCGTAGAGGAATTGGCAAGCACATCTGATGGTCTGAGCATCGAGGCCAATGACCTTTCCTCTATTGTAGGGAGTTTCAAGGTTTATTCGGATATTGGAAGAAAAAACACGCCGCTGAAAAAGTCCGGAAGCAGAAAGATAAAAGCACAAGGACCCAGTAAGACACCATATGCAGAAAAAGGAAAGACCTTCAAGTCTCAAAAAAGGAAAGTAGAATCTTCAAAGGATCATAAAAATGATTTCGAAACCATTGACGAGGGTTTCGAGGAGTTCTGAGAAAGGATAATATAAGGAACAACTAAGTTGCATTCTGACAGCATGAAGGGGCAAGGCAAACGAGAGATGCCCTGACTAGGATATCCGGGAAAAGACAGTTGACGCTGATCTTTGCTCCTGTATTGAAAAAGGGTGTCAGACACCGGCTAATATGTCGTAAACAATACACATAGATCAAATATTAGACATTTTAAATATCATTGATTTCAGGTGCTAAGCCCGGTCTTGCCTCGTTTTAGTGTCTAAATTTATACATCATATGTCCCGGGGATGTATTTTCTTATAAAGGGAATATATGCATGCCTTGCGATAGTCTCGCTCTGCTAATCCATGCAGGGTGCTTTTTATTTGATTCTTCGACAACAGCCATCCTGGGTCGAGATTGACTTGGAGTGCCTGTGGCATACAACTTGCTCAGTTCTTGTAGTTGTATTGATATGTGGTTGATTGCACTGAAGACAAGAAAAATTAGGAGGAAATAATGAAAAAGGAAATAAATATTCTATTACATTATCTATTTGTAGTCATCATGGTATTGTTCTTAGCGTCCTGCGATTTATTCGATGACGACGATGATGACGATGTAGAGCCGGAAGGTTCAAAGAATATCGTCGATACAGCGGTGGACAACGGTAATTTCACAACACTGGTGGCTGCCCTGGTGGCTGCCGGGCTGGACGATGATCTCAAGGGTGAAGGTCCCTTCACGGTATTCGCCCCCACAGACGATGCCTTTGATGCCCTGCCGTCAGGCACTGTTAGCGCGCTTCTTGAACCAGCAAATCAAGATACCCTTATCGATATCCTCACCTTTCACGTATATGCCGGAGATGTCTATGCGGCTGACGTTATTGCTCTGGACGGAACCTCTGCGACCATGCTGAACGGTTCGGACCTTCGTATAGACATAATGGGTGCATTGGTGATCCTGAGTATGGACGGTAACCGCGAGGCCATCGTTACGATTACCGATATTATGGCCTCTAATGGTGTTATTCATGTTATAGATACCGTGCTGGATCCCGATGACGCAACCAGCAGTATCGTCGATACCGCGGTAAACGACGGTAGATTTACCACCCTGGTCACAGCCCTGGTGGCAGCCGGGCTGGACGATGATCTGGAAGGTGCAGGCCCATTAACGGTATTCGTTCCGACAAACGACGCCTTTAACGCCCTGCCACCGGGCACGGTTACCGCACTTCTGCAGCCGGCAAATCAAGATACCCTTATCGATATCCTTCTATATCACGTATATAACGGATCTGTACTGGCTTCATTAGCCATAGCCCTTGATGGCAGCAGCGTGGAGATGCTTAATTCCGGATCGATCAGCATAGATGTTGTCGGAAACAATGTGGTCCTGAATTCTGGCGGAAACCGAGAAGCAACGGTTATTATTACCGATGTGCTATGCTCTAATGGCGTTATTCATGTAGTAGACGCTGTGCTCGACCCCAATGATTCACCTTAACATCTTCTTGAAAGAAAGCGGCCGATGCACTCACCATCACATCGCTGTATAACCTCCGCTTCGACCCTGCGTCGAGCGGGGGTATACATCATAGGGTCATACATCTACCGGCATGAAAGGAAGAGATAATGAGCCCTTGCTGCCAGATTCATATCAATAAATATACACTCATCTTTATTCCTACCTTTTTTCGGCTGCATTATATGGCCTGCAGAATGCTTCGGGAAAAAGAGTCTGGTATAGACTAGAGGGACTGCTATGCTTATATTTAATGTAATGAAATTATCTATCAATAAAACTAATATCATTGTGCCCGATCAGATAATAGCCAAGTTCCAGAGTGTTGTAGACGTCATGGCAGATATTTTTCAGGTGCCTTATGCGCTGATCATGAAGGTCGAACAGCCCTACATAGAGGTGCTCAGCTCAAATAGATCCGTCAACAACCCTTTTAAGGCGGGAGACAGGCATATATTGGCAGGTCGGTACTGTGAAAAGGTCATAGAGACAAAGGAAAGGCTTCTGGTGACTAACGCACTTAAGGATAGAGAGTGGAAATCAAATCCCGACCGTTATCATGAAATAGTCTCCTATCTAGGCTTGCCCCTTTTTTGGCCTGACAACGAGATTTTCGGGACAATATGTATATCTGATGTCAGGGAGAACGATTACGGGAAAAAGTGTGAGATGTTAATGCAGCAATTCAAATATCTTGTTGAGGCATACCTTGCTTTTTTGTACCAGAACTGCGATCACCGGGACGATACGAACAGACTGCAGGAGCTGAAATTTTTATATGAAAATATAATATCTGAAAAGAAAAAAGTCTTTATAAAGTCAATAAACGACAAATATGATGCCTGTAATATAGTGGGCAAAAACCTCAAAATGCAGGCCATTTATGATCTTATAGAGAGTGTATCTCGTAGTGATTCTACTGTTCTCATACAAGGAGAAAGTGGCACCGGGAAAGAACTCATAGCCTGGGCCATTCATCTTTTGAGCCCGCGCAGAGAAAAACCCTTTATTGTGGCCAATTGCTCTGCATACGCACAGTCTTTGCTTGAAAGTGAGCTTTTTGGACACGAAAAAGGGGCCTTTAGCGGGGCTATCAAGAGAAAAAAAGGCAGATTTGAATTGGCGGACGGAGGTACCATATTTTTAGATGAGATCGGTGAGATATCTTCCGCAACGCAGCTGCTATTGCTAAGGGTGCTGCAGGAAAGACAATTTGAGCGGGTGGGAGGAGAAGAAACCATAGAGGTTAATGTAAGGGTGATTGCAGCTACAAACCTGAATCTGAATCACAAGATGATGGAGGGCGGATTCAGAGAAGATCTATATTATCGGCTGAATGTAATTCCTATAAATGTCCCCCCATTAAGAGAGAGGAAGAATGATATTCCTCTTTTGCTGAAACATTTTCTTGAGATCTATTCCAACGTAGATGGAAAACATGTCAGGGATTTTTCCGAAGAGGTTATGCAGTTATTTATGGATTATGACTGGCCTGGTAATGTCAGGGAGTTGCAAAATGCGGTGGAGCATGCGGTAATTCTGGCCAAAGGTGAAATCGTCAAAACAATAGACCTGCCTAATAAGATCAAGGAGACATATAACCAACCCCATTTCGATATCTCCTCCCTTAGAGATACCGAGAAGAATCTGATCATCAGGGTGTTAAAGCAGACAGAGTGGAACAAGTATCAGGCTGCAAAAAAACTCGGAATAACCCGAAGCACTTTATACGGAAAGTTGAGAAAACACGGCATTGATGGGTAGGGTCGAAGAGATACATAAGATAATAAATTTTTTATGATTGAAATCATACTATCTTATCATATTATTATTTGTACCCGATCTATAATCTTGTTCTGGACTCTTGAATAGCCTTGTTTCTATTAGGGAAAACATGTCGTAGATTGTTGGGGCATGGCCCGTCTTCTTTCGATTTGCTTTTTATCATGGAGGTCTTATTATTTTAAGGATAATAATAATGTTGATCAAGAAAGGAGGGTATATGGAGGACCGCAGGTTGTCCGATTTCATCGATATTGCTATACAGCGCGAAATAGAGGCCTATGAATTTTATATCGGGCTCAGTCAAAAAACAAACGACAAGGCTGCCCAGGATGTGCTGTACTTTCTGGCGGATGAAGAAAAGAAACACCGCGCCTTTCTTGAAGACTATCGTGCCGGCAAGCACGGTACCGCGGCTCTTAAGCTTAACCAGACGATCGACTACAAGATCGCCGAGCACCTCGAAAAACCGGACATCCAGAAGAATCTTGAAAGCAAGGATGTCTATCTTGTCGCCGCCCACCGTGAGCTCAACTCATATAATTTCTACACCAGCCTGTCCGCCATCCACCCCGATGGGCCGGTCAAGGATATGCTTGTCCGCATGGCGGGCGAAGAGCTCAAACACAAGGAGAAGGTCGAGTATCTCTACTCTAATACCGCCTTCCCACAGACCGATGGTGGATAATTCAAAAATCTACACCTCGTATGCCGCCCACATGAGCCCATCTATTCTGGGGCAATAAGTGTTCAATCCTATTCCTTGGATCAACGATTTCTAAGGGTCAAATCGAAAGCGCCGGTCAAAGCCGGTAAAGAGTAAAGGTTGCAAGTCCATACGTGGAAAAGCCTATCGACCAGCTACGGCCCCTGGTCATGTCTTGAAATGTGACATTGGCGTATTCATTTTAAGTTTCAAGACCTGATACCTTCAGTTTGCTGATTCTCTTTTCTTCAATATCCGGATGATTTGTTCCGACGAGTACCTCTTGCTTCTCATGTCTTTCTCCTTTTTCTTCCTTAATAGCAATTTGTACTCGCCTTGAACATGGACTAGTTTTTGGGAGTAAGGTCATAGGCATCAGACACCTCGAGGTTCGCTGCGAGGTATTTGATTGGGTTGCCCCTCTGGTTTCTTTGACAATGTCTAGATAGTTGATATATATGGGCCACGAATAAGGATGGATTTAAGTATATTTTTAAGGAAGATAATAAAATGAGTTCTTTATATGAAGAAAAAATTAAAGTCATGTCCTATGATGTTGATGAAACAGGCAGGGCTTCAGCTGTATCTATATGCAATTATTTTCAGGAGGCCGGATTTAATCATGCGGCAATACTGACTGAAAACGGGAAGCTTCTTCCTAATCCTAATATCGCATATTTCCTTACACGCCTTCATGTCTGCATGAAAAAGTATCCTCTATGGGGTGAATCCATAAGAGTCGAGACATGGCTTTCTCCCATAGTTGACCGCTATGCAATAAGAAATTTTGAGGTTTATAACAGCAAGGATGAGCTTATAGGCTGTGGTGAAAATTCAGCGGTTTTTTATGATATGGGCAAAGAACAAATAGTAATTGTTCCGGAAGATATAAAAAACAGCGGCAGTTTTTCTGAAAGGGCGCGGCCGATAAATGATCCTTTTGAAAGGCTCCCGAAACTGGACCAGGCTGACCATGAAACAGCCTATGATGTGAAGTATTCAGATCATGATACATACAGGCATGTCAATAATGTAAGATATGTTGATTGGGCCCTTAATACCATTCCGGTTGATGTATGGAAAGAATTTCAGCCGGAAACTGTTGAGATAAGTTTCAGGGCTGAAAGCAGCCATAATAATAAGATCCAGTCGCTGGCTGAGAAAATTGCAGAAGATGATAACTCTTTGAGTTTTATTCACAGGCTTGAGAACACAACTACAGGCCGGGCAACCGCATTTTTAAGAACAGGCTGGATCAGGCGCTCCTGAAAATAATCTACTCAATTTTCGCACCCCTTAATGGTGAGATAAGAGCCGATTGCCTGATCTATGGAGTCAATGAAAGGGGAGAAATCGTCTTCTATTTTCAAAAGGGCAGGGGGGAATGGGTGAGCCTAAGCTCCTTCATTTTTATATTTTACCCTTGGGATAGACAGAATCCAACTGGCATCCTGATTGCAAATCATTAATAACAACTTAATAATATAGGACTTTGAGTATATTGTGAAAACAGATAAAAAAGGGGGCAGAAGCAGGTGCATAGAGGAGAATGCGTGTCTGTTGAAGCATGCAACGAACAACCGGGAATAAAAGAAACAGCAATTTGATATTATTGCCGAATAGTATTTTAGATTACATAAAGGTGATTGTGGCAACGCAGATTACGGGCAATAATGCCGGGCAAGAAATGATCGGAGGGAAGAGTGCCAGCAGGAAACCTCACGAAAGAAACAATCACAAAGGGATTAAAGGTCTGCTTTTTTGTTTTTTTGATCTTTTCAATGTTTTTGTCGTACGGATGCTTTGGCAGTTCAAGCGATAAGGACAGTACAGAGGCGTACACGATAAGCGCACCGCAAAACCTGTCGGCAACAGCGCTTCAAGCAGCCGGATAGATTTAATCTGGACAGACAACTCCGACAATGAAACAGGTTTTATTATAGAAAGGTCCACGTAAGGGGTAGCCTTTATCCATGAGGGAGATGTTTCAGCAGGTGTTACTGCCTATAGCGATGTAAGGATATTCCCTGAGACTGCTTGTCATTATAGGGTAAAGACATACAACGGATCTGGTGAATCTGTTTATACCGATACCGCTACTGAATCAACCCCTCAGGAATCAGATCCTTCTCAACAGTTGAATCTGCCGGATGAGATAAGTGTGGCAGATAATGTCCCCGGAAGATTTGAGATTACCGATAGGATATGGCCGGCTAGCCATGGCGATGCAGATGTTTGTTTATGGGAAGATGATAAAATAGCGGCAATGTCCATTACATATTTGTTTCTTGACTTAATAGATAACATATGTTATATGACAAACGTTATTTATTAAACGGAAAGGGATGATCTATGCCTCCAAAAACTATATTTAATGAAGAAGAAGTTATAAAGGCCGCCTTTGAACTGGCTGTAGAAGGCGGTATCAATATAATCAGTGCACGAAAGATAGCAGATAAACTGAAATCATCGACAGCCCCTGTCTATTCCACCTTTGAATCCATGGACCTTTTGAAAACAGAGGTATTTAAAAGGGCCCAAAAACTGATGCTTGATTATGCCACCAAGCCCTATACGGGCAGTATATTTCTGAATATGGGTACCGGATACGCCCTTTTTGCAAGGGACTACCAGAAACTCTACCGTTCTATCTTCCTCGATAATGAAATTTCTGAAGATATGCTCCAGAATTTCATGAATCAGCTCACCGGGGAGATGAAAAAAGACGATATGCTACAGCACCTGCCGGAAGCAGAACAGCTCTCTGTCATGGACCGCATGGCAATCTTTACCCACGGCTATGCAGCTTTTATCTGTGCAGGATATTATAAGGATGTTTCAAGACAGGATATAATTAAGGCGATGTACGATATGGGACGCGATGTTATCGGCCATGCCCTGTATCGTCATGGTAAAACTGAATATATACAACAAAAGGAGAAATAGTATGAAAACAAGAATCACCGAGATGTTTGGAATAGAGTATCCAATTATTTGTGGCTCCATGTATCTTTTAAGTGAACCAATTCTTACCGCAGCTATTTCAAATGCAGGCGGTATGGGAAATCTTACGGCGGGCAATTATAAAACAACCGATGAATTACGGGAGGCTATTCGAAAAACCAAAGAGCTGACTGACAGGCCCTTCATTGTTGGCATAACCATCCTCCCTTCTTTTCATGTCACTATGGACGACCATAGGAACAATCTCAAGGTCTGCGCAGAGGAAGGCGTTGCCGGTATTGAGGTTTCCGGCACTCCCTTGAGTAAGGTTGGCGTAGAATACATCGAGATGCTAAAAAAGGCTGACGTTAAAATGATTCATAAGGTGGGAAGCCTTCGTCACGCCCTTCACGCTGAAAAGGCCGGTTATGATGCCATCTATGCTGCAGGGATTGAGGAAGGAGGACACCCTTTAAATGATGACGTAACAACTATGGTTTTAACACCTAAACTTGCTGAGAAATTGAAAATACCCGTCGTTGCTGTCGGCGGTATTACCGACGGCAAGTCTTTGTCGGCAGCCTTATCTCTTGGTGCTGAAGGCGTAATGATGGCCACACGATTTGTTGCCTCTGAAGAATGTCAGGTCCACAAAAATATCAAAAGGGAAATGATTGACCGACAGGAAAATGATACAACCCTGATTTGCAAATCAATAGGCCTCCAGGGAAGAGCCATAAAAAACAAGATTGTTGACGAGATCCTTGAAGCTGAATCTCGGGGAGCCTCTCTGCAAGAACTGGCACCCATGATTACGGGAAAGCGCTGTGAGGAGGCATGGGTAAATGGTGATACTGATATTGCTCCGATGATGATGGGCCAAAGTATAGGACGAATCTATGACATAAAACCTGTAAAACAGATATTAGAGGACATGGTTTCAGAAGCAAAAGAACAAGTTGAAAAAATGAGTTCAATCTTTAACTAAGGGGAAATAATGAGAAATTTACTCATAGATTCGAGAGATATTCGTTATACACTATTTGAAGTTCTTGATGTCGATAGTATTCTAAACTATAAACGCTACAGGGATTTTGATCATGACATCCTCGAAGATACTATTGATCTTATAGAATCAATAGCTGTGGAGGAATGTTATCCCGCTTTTGAAGGGGCTGACAGAAATGGCTGCAACTGGGATCCTGATACGAAAGAGGTTGCCTGTCCTGATGAAATAAAAAATCCTCTCAAGACGTATTATGAAGCAGGATTCATCGGCATTGGTGACGATCAGGAGATTGGGGGTATGGGTTTTCCTTCTGCAGTCTCTGCCGTCCATATTGAATACATCAGTGCTGCCCATCAAAGTCTCATGATGTATGCCGGGCTTTCCCACGGATCTATGTCTCTGATATATAAGTTTGGCACAGAGGAACAGAAAAATATCTTTATCCCAAAAATGATGAAAGGAGAATGGGGCGGCACCATGTGCCTTACAGAGCCCCAGGCTGGGTCAGATGTTGGTCGAATGACAGCAAAGGCCATTAAACAGCCTGATGGCACATACCAAATCATTGGCCAGAAAATATTCATCTCAGCCGGAGAAAATGACATCTACGAAAATATAGTCCATCCGGTTTTGGCCCGTATCGAAGGTGATCCTGAGGGGACAAAGGGAATATCGATATTTATTGTACCCAAGTATCTGGTCACTAAAGAGGGGGAACCGGGTGACTCCAATAACGTTGTCTGTACCGGAATTGAACATAAAATGGGCATTAAAGGGTGCGCTACCTGCACCCTGTCTTTCGGTGAAGACGGCCCTACAACCGGTTACCTCTTAGGTAAAGAACGCATGGGTATGAAAATTATGTTTAATATGATGAATGATTTCCGCATGGGAACAGCCATGCAGGGACAGGCAGTTTCTTCTGCAGCCCTAAATCATGCGGTAGCCTATGCTAAAATAAGGGAACAGGGCACAGCAATAGCGGACATGATGAAACCGGCTGCACCGATGATTCCAATTATGCAGCACCCTGATGTTTCACGTATGCTCTTGTGGATGAAATCTTATGTTGATGCCCAGCGGCTTCTGCTTTATTTCATGTATCACAATATGGACTTGGCAGGTGTTGCTGATAAAGATTCTGCAAAAGAATCTCAAGCCATTGTTGATTTTTTAGTACCCATATGTAAAGCCGGCTGCAGTGATCAGAATGTTTTAATAACTGCCGAAGCAATGCAGGTCTTTGGCGGCTATGGTTTTTGCAATGATTATCCCATTGAGCAGATGATGAGAAACTCTAAGATTCTTACTATTTTTGAAGGAGCCAACGGGATACAGGGAATGGACCTGGTCATGAGAAAACTTCTCATGAACCCGGAACAATACAACTATTCTGTTTTTATAAAGATGATAAAGGATACGATTGAATCTGCCAAGGGTGTTGTAGATGAAAACTATATTACTCCCGTCTCAATGGCACTGGACAAACTAGATCTATCAGTAAACAGACTGAAAGATATGGCCTCAGAGTTTAAATTTGCAGACATACTTTCAGCGGCAACACCCTTTAGAAAGGCCATTTATATGTTGTCACTGGCATGGATGCATCTCTGGAACCTTACTGTTGCCATTCCAAAACTCAACAACATTACAGATGACAAAGAAGAACCTATCGGAGAAATCATTAAGGACAATAATGATGCTGCTTTTTATTATGGCAGAATACTGGCTTCACGTTTCTTTATACGAGATGAATTCCCAAAATATAATGGGATGATTGAAGGCCTTTTAAATGAAGAAAAATCAGTTCTCGAGGTCTCCGAGGATATTTTTTATTATACGGCAGAACTATAATACCATTATGATACTACCCTCGATAATGGTGATATGTGTCATGATAACTAATCAAAAACACTGAGGCTATTGCCTATGATGGGAGGGGATGAGGGACATAAGATAAAAACTTTCTCAAGGTTAAACTATTATCTTATAATATTATTGAGGTCCCCGTCCCGTCCCTGCGGTTTTATAAACTTAAGAACAAGGGATATGATCTGGAGAAGGTGGAGAAGGCGCATTTACTTATGACCATAATTTACCGTCTTTTCAGCCCCGAATACGCAAGCGGGCCAAAGTGCGCAGAGAAACACAGCGGAAACAAGAGTTGAAAGAACAAGCAGTAAAGCACAGCGTTTTCTTCGTTCATAACAGTTCATGGATACCTCTCCGGCGCCTGAAAAAGGCGCTAGATGATATTTGAGGGAATCAACCTGCATGCTGCATGAATCCGAATATGCCGTATCAGACCATGAACGATAATATGCTGCAGCGTTCGAATGCACAGCTATTCATGGTTTGCCAACCATTGATTCATGATTTTTATTTCCTGTTCCTGTGCTTTAATGATCGATTCTGCAAGTTTTCTTATCTCTTCATCCTTTCCATACTTCAGAACAATCCGGGACATTCCGATAGCTCCTTCATGGTGCGGAATCATTCCCTGTACAAAATCTAGGTCTGCATCCCCGGAAAACGCAATGTTCATTCCATGATGCATCATGTTGTTTACCTTGATGAATTCTTTCGTGGATGGGCTCTTTCCCTGTATGTTTTCTCCGGCATGTATAGAAATGGCAATGGACGCCAAGCAAATCACGGCAAGTGCGGCAAAGGATCTCAGGATAACAGGCAATCTTTTCATGTGATTCTCCTTCTGCAGTTACCTACAGCTCGCCCATCATCTTGTCGAACTCCTCTACAGGTACGGCGGGAGAAGTGGAAAACGCGATACCGGTCAATTTTGCCAGGGCCACGGATGCCTTCATTGCATCCTGATGTGTCGGAAAGTCTACAATGAAAACAAGGTCCTTATCCCCGAAAAGTGCATACATGGAATGCACCTTGCCTTCGTATTTTCCGATAAGCGCCTGCGCCTTTCCGGTTCGTTTTGCACTGATATCCTTTAATGCATCAGCCGAGTATTTTCCGAACAGAAAAAATGTATCCATTGTTAACCCTCCTTGAATGGTATGTGTTTTTACACCGGAATAAAAGCAGGGTTTCCCCAGAATCTCATGACATCTTCCGGTAATATTCTTATATAGTAATGACGAGATCCTTAAGAATCTATAGGTAGATCATGTACAGGGTTATTTTTTTACAGGAAGAGTAGGGAGCGTATCTTAAATATTAGTTATTCGTTTGGTCGGATTGATAATCCGACCTTTACTGCCTGTGTTTCTTTGAAAAACTGAAAAACTTTGGCTAAGTGAATTATTACAATTGTCATCACCGATATAATTCCAAGCCAGAAACAGCGGGATAAAAGCGAGCCACTTTTCAGCGGTATGATAAGGCCATTTGATCATTTCATTGATATAATTCAAGCAAGGTAAAAAGAAGTCCATA
>Ga0272441_10003427_pt1 | contig 30174 bp, 42 predicted proteins | sample SSMProp6N_FD_193582 | JGI IMG/M metagenome (GOLD analysis project Ga0272441, IMG submission 193582) | Marine sediment archaeal communities from Little Sippewissett salt marsh, Falmouth, MA, United States - SSM-Prop-6N | ecosystem: Environmental > Aquatic > Marine > Wetlands > Sediment ... | reverse complement strand
TTCTTTCTGATATAGATTGTGTACCTATATTAGTTCTAGATGTTGTTACATCTATTCTTGTAGGGATATTAGTTATAGTTCTGCAGTCATATATAGCAGAATCAAAACGACCATAAGTTGGATCATCAAATAAACCACATATTTGCATAATATCTCCTAACTACAAGTTGTTCTAGAGTGACTTTCAGTTCCACCAGCTACAGTATATGTACAATATATGCAATAAGATTCAGAAATATATTCAGGAGGAGCATCAAGTTGAGCAGGCCAATCTCCATAAGTTTCTGATTGTGTAATATCTGAATTCTCCTCTTCTCCGTAATAATACACAGAGAAAATAGATTTTGTACTTTTTGCCCATACAACCAACCAATAGTCACTATTCCCAGTTAAACTCTCATTAAAGAAGAATTCAAATTCAAGTGGAAATAAAGCTCCATATTCTGTCATATTATTACCTAATATTCTCCTACTTCTATATAAAGTTCAGTGGGGGGGATTGCAGTAGAAGTTGTATATTCAATAGATAGATAAGGTTCTGATCCATCCTCCTCAGCCGAATATATATTAAAATATTCGTTTGCAGGAGCTCCAGGATCCGAATCTTTATAATCATATGTATATTCTCTTACACAAATTCTCGTAGTTCCTGTTTTTTCTATATCATCATATCCATTAGATCCACTATCTCCTCCAGGAAGATCAGTTGATCCATCTAAATCACATAAATTCCAGTCATCTGAATTCCATACTCCATCCCCATCTCCACTATTTAAATTAAATTGACCATATAAATTTCCTGTAAATGAATCATAATCTCCAACTACTAATGAATCTCCATGGGTTCCCTTTTGACACATAGCAGTATGAGTTTCAGAATTATCTAAAGATCCTTTTATATAAAGTATAGCTGATGTAATAGTTGAGCTACCTCCTATAGAGGATGTATCAAAGCTAAAGAATGCTCTATATAAACAATAATCATCAACTTTATTTAAAAAAGAAAGAATGCCAAATGTAAACACAGTACCAGTTGTATCTACACTTGAACCTACCAAAGTATCATGAACATCTTCCCAACTTTCTTGTTCACATAAAAACACTCTTCCATCACTAGTATCACTTGTAATAGTTATATCTATATATATTGGATATATAGCTAAATATAAATCATTTTTACCATCATTAGATGGTACTTTCGTATAATATAATTTTCCATTAGATTCATACAGTGTATGAATGATATTATTAGATATATTATTTGCAGAATCTATAAAAAATGGAGACTTTATTCTAAATACAAAATTATCATCTTTATCAACAAAATTAAATACTCCATTATTATCAGTTATATAATGAATTTCTCCTCCAATTATATTCTTATTATTACTACAACTTATACCAGTTAAACTAAATTCAAATTCTATACTAAAGTCTTCTATTAATTTGTTAGCTTTTGCAAATATAGAAAATCTATTTTTAGTTTGTTTATATTCAATTTGACCATCACCCGATATAAAGGTACAAATAAATGAATTCTTTTCCTCTTTAGAGAGGTTGTTAAAGGATGTTCCATTTAATAAATCTATTCCATCATATTCTACTTTTAATAGAGATATTTTAAGAATTTGATTTTCACTAAATTTTAATACAATCCCATCTGTAGTAGATTTGTCTCCTTTAATTTCAGTTATTACATTATTTTTATCACAAATATATTTATTAGAAATATCATTAAAATTTATATCTATATCTTCCCATTCATCTACATTTGGGTTTGTACCTTTTCCCTGTGGAGACCAGAAATGTATAGGAGTTGAATAACATTTAGATAATCTTTTATTATTTCCTGCATCAAATGTTTTTGATGTCTTTGTTCTAAGAAATGTTATTTCATTCATTTTACTACCCAATTATTTTTATCCATAATAGGTTGAGTATAATTAAGATAATTCCACTCATCTTTAGAGAAATCACCTATATAGTAATCTATTCCAACATCTTCAGCAAATTGTTTAGCTAACATTAGACCTACATCTTTAGGAATTAAATTATCTTTAATCTCATTTAGACCCAATATAACTTCTCTAATATCACTTACACCACCTTTTTTATTCATTTTCTGAGATTTTAGATTATATACAATATTAAGTAATTCATAATTAAACTTAAATGCTAATAGCATTAGAACTACATCCCACCCATTATTAGAATACCAATCCAATCCAGATATCTTTTTATATTTTCCATCATGTAATATCATAGTATCATTATCTCTAATATACATTGGATTATTAGATGTAGTTACTTTTAATTTCTTTAATAATTTAATCAGAGATATTTGAAGTTTTGTTCTTACAACATCGATATCTCCTAATAAATCTTTTCTTAATTTAAGACTAAAGTGTAATATATTAGGACCGCCATATATGACTCCTCTAGAATCTTTACTAATACTCTCATATCCTTTTATTAATCCTATTCCTTTAGGTAATTTATCTATATAGATATCCTTATTTAAATCTCTAGATCCAGGGATTAGCATATGCTCTCTATCTGTAGTATAGAATATTGCAGAAGATTCTTCTAGATTTATGTATCTAGTCATTTGGGCTTCTGTAGGATTAAAACTTGGATTTCTAATTCCTAAATCTATAATTCTTAATTTCATTTTATACCACTAAATGTTGACAATTTATATCTGGATGACACCATAATCTAACACCTTGTTTTCTTAATTCTTTACACCTTTTAATAGGACCTCCTATAATAGGTTCATCATCAAGAGAATATGGAGTAGAGAATGTATCTTTATGAGATAATAAAAAACAATTACCGATTATAATACATCTAAATATATCAGTAGTTATATCTAGATTTTCTGGCCTAACATAATAATTATGAGGTACTATTTTACTTTCAACTCTAGCACCTATATATCTTTTACCAGTACTTAATAATTTTTGCAATCCATCAATTGGAGGAATAATGTCACCATCAATAGATAGCAACCAATCATAATTACCTTCAATAGCTTTGTTCAGAGTAAGATTTAACATTGTGATTACCCTATAGACTGTTTTTAAAGACTTTTCTATATCAATATTTATTTCATCTATATTAGTTTTAAATCCATTTATTGGAGTAAAATCTGTATTGGATGTATAAATAGTAATTGAATTATTTTTAGCATATTCTATTACTTTATCCTCTGTATCCTCTGTAAATAGGATATAATCTACTGTATATCCATTTGGTATAATTAGATTGTTTATAGCAGACCATACTTGAGGCAATAGTGAAATATATCCATTATATGTATTTAATGCTATCAATATAGATTCAGTCATTATTTCCTTCATTATAGTAACAATAATATTTATTATTCTTAAAGAATTCAAAGTGTGGAATACTTATATTCTTTGAGAATTTTTTATCATATTCAACAATATAATCAAACTTTTCTAACAGTTCATCATAAGTTGATGATTCAAATTTATTAATAGCATCCAAGTATATTGGATTATTATTAAATAAATTAAGATACCATGGAAGCATAATTCTGTATTTAAGTAATTCATAAGAGGAAATATTTTTTAATTTTAGAGGTGTATTTAGTAAAGGAGTACCGATTATATATTTACTTTTATAGATATTATTTTCAATACAATAATTATACATTTCAGAACCGTATTCTGGATTTAAAAATGATATTCTAATTAATCTAGGTTTAATTTTATTTAATAAATTTAAAGTATCTAATATAGTTTCCTTATTTTCTCCAGGAATCCCTATCATAATATAAGCTAATGTATTTAAATTATATTTTTTACATAATTTAAACAAATTTATTATTTCTTCTTTTGATATATTTTTATTTAATATATCATTTCTAAGTTTATCATTTCCAGTTTCTACTCCTATAGCTATTTCTTGACATCCACTTTCTTTAAGAGTTTTAATCATATTTTCATTTAGAGAATCAGCTCTTGTTAATATAGCAAATTTTATATTAAATTTATCATATATTTTTCTTTTATATTCTCTACAAAATTCTGATATCCAATTTTTATGTATAGTAAGTAAATCGTCATTAAAACTAAATACTTTGATATATTTTCCAAATTTATTTACTACATTTTCAAGTTCATTGATAGATTTCTTTACAGATGTCATTCTTATAAATTCTTTTAGATTTACATTATATATTTTACGTAATAGAGGATTTATACAGAAAGAACAATTATATGGGCAACCTCTAGAGAATGATATTGCATACCAACCTGATGTTTTACTTAATATTTTTTTAATATCCAAAATATCCAAATCTCTTAATGGTATATCCTCTATATTGGTGAGTATAGATAACTCATTTTTAATTCTATTTTCTCCTTTTTTAAACCAGAAAGATTTAGTTTTATAATAATTTTTATTTATTTTCATTTTCTCAACCAATTCTAATAATACTCTTTCACCTTCTCCTATACAGAAAGCATCGAAATAACTATCCCATAAGTCATTCGGCTTTATTATAGCATGTATTCCTCCCATTATTATAGGAATATCTTTATTTTCTTCTTTTATCCATTTGGCTATAATATTAGCATCATTAAATTCTGATGATATAGATGATACACATACGAGATTATATCTTTTTTTATTAAATTTATTTATTATATTACTCTTTTTATAGGGAGTAATCCACTTATTTACATGAATACAGTCTACTAAATAACCATTATTTTTAAGTATCGATGAGAGTATTTGTATAGCTGGACTGAAGGCACAATTAGAATGAATATTAGGATATATAAATAATACCCTAAATCGCTTCTCTCTCATTAATTAATAACCTTCTACCAAGTAGATAGATACTTAATAAGATACAACCTATTCCAAATGCTTGATAGTAATTTATAGTTTGTCCAAGTACTATAAATGCTAATATAGATGCTATTATTGGCTTGGATAAACTTATTATTGAAGTATTTGATGCTCTAATTTTCTTTATAGCTATATTTATGGCTATATAAGCTATATAGGTAGATACTACACCTGTTGCTACGATATACCAGATTGTATCTGGAGTTAACTGTGACAATGTTATCGATGGAGATTGCATTAAACTATATACTCCAAGACAAGCTAGGAAATTATAGAATAATATAGTAAAGTAATGATATTTCTTCATTAATTTTTGATTTGTTAACATATACCCGCCGAATGTGATTGCAGCAGCTAACATTAATAGTACTCCCTTTATATTAATATCTATTAAAGTTAAACTAGGCAAGAATCTAATAGCAAATAATGCACCTATAGAACCTAAACCCAAAGCTAATAGTCTTATTTTACCAAATCTTTCTTTAAATGCTAATGTTGCCATAATAGCTATCCATAAAGGATAAGTGTGATAGACTCCTAGAGCCATTGGTATATTATTTAATGAAGCAAGACCCTCCCAGAATACTATCAGATTAGATACCAACAGAAAACAACTTAACATTAATATTTTAATATCTTCTCTTTCTATCTTAAATAATTTAGATAATCTATATTTATTTAATTTGGTTAAACTTATTAAAGTTAAACCAATTAAAGATGTAGCTATAAGCATTCTAACTGAAATTAATGTTGGAATACTAGCTCCACCTTTGAATGCTAATGTTCCCAATAACTCTATTATAGAGAATGATAGAGTTGTTATAAGAACTGCAATATAGCCTTGTATTATATTTTTTGTTTCTATTTTATCACCTATTTTTGTTTTACTATTTAACAGATTACATTATTATATCGCCCAACTTCCTGCTGTAATGTAGACCTCATTACCATAGTTAGATGAGCTTTGATATAAATTACAATTCATATTTATCTTCTTATATTATACATAATAAACATAATTAATAAACTGATATATTCATAAATCCAGACCCATAAACTATTCCAGTTGCTCCACCTTCAGAGCCTGAATACTTTAATCTTATTTCAACATGATCTCCTGCACTAGTTGAACCTAGAGGAGAACCTGTTTGTAATATTTGACTAGATGTTTCATATACTGTATCGCTACCATCTAATGGTAATGCAGAGCCAGCTAACATTTCTATAGATAATCCACTAACAGCAGTTCCTCCTGAGCCACATGCTGATGCTTGCCAAATATAAGCAGTTTCTGTGCTTGCTAAATCGAATGTTGTTAAGTTAATATTTTGATTAGAGGATAATTGAATATTAGCTATATTAAATAGCATAGGTGGACTAACCCAATTGGCTACACGCAAACTATTAGTTGATATTGCTTGAGATGATATTATATTGCTAGATATACCAGCTGTAGTAATGAATCCATTAGCAGTAAGAACACCAGATGTAGTATCATCAGCATTATTAAGTAAATAATCAGTATGTGCTTGAGTATTATCTTGACTATGAGTATAAGCAGTAGTATATTTAGTTCCACTATCAAGTAATTCTTGAATACCTAAATCGCTTCTAACTTCTGAATAATCCCTACCTTCTAATCCATTAGCAGTAAACTTAGCATAATCATCATCAGCTGCATCAGAATCATCCATAGTTACTATATGATCATTTGATATAGCATGTTGTATTTGGTGAGTATGATCACTTCTAGAAAATGAATGAGCAGTTCCTTCAGCTGCAGCAGTCACTCCTACAATCTCACCAGCAGCAGCACAATCTAAAGCATCTGAACCATCATTTGGATCGTGACTATCCTTATGAGCAGTGGGTGCAGCTCCATCTAATGCAAATACTCCTGTTGAAGTTGATGCATAAGCACTACTATATTCATCACCACTAACTATAAATTCTGATAACTTTTGAGATGAATTAGTAAACCAATCATAAGCTGATTTAGCATTACTTGATACAGTAGTTAAGATTTCTGATTGGGTTATAGATAGAGTGGCTCCTGCACCAGAAACTCCAATATCTCCAGTTGATTCTATTCCAGTTCCTGCAGTAATAACTCCCCAAGTTGTGGGAGTATCAGATATCGCATCTATCTTAGTATCCAAATTACCTGATATTGCATCTATAAGTGCACGATTTACATTAGATGAACCAGCATAGTTATCATTTAAATCAGCAATTGCTGTAGTAGATACATCAGACCAAGCAACTTCATGCGGATTATTAGTATTACTACTATGACCAACATACTCAAGATATTGTGAATGTCCTAATGAACTTGGGTAATACTCTGAACCATCTAAAGCATCTTGTTTAGCATCTATACGAGTGTCAATATTTCCAGAGAAAGTATCTATCCAACTTTGGTTATAAAGATTAGCACTTGTTGCATAAAGAGTATGATTAAATAAATCTTGAACTCTCTGACCTGATAGATATGCCTTTTGCCAATTAGCACCAGATTTAATTACATTTTGTGATATATCTCTAAGAGTAACCTTTAAAGCACCAGATACTGCAGAGGTACCAACTAACACAACTCCAGATGCTTGTGTAGGTGCTCCCCATGTTATATCACCAAGACTATCAACTGCATTTAATTGGGTTTGAATATCCGATGTTACTCCATGTAGATAGTCCATTTCTGTTTCAGTAACATCACTCTTCCAACCATTAAAATCAGAACTAATTAAGAACTTACTTATAGCAGTACTACTAGCTATATAATCAGTAACACTAATGTCATTTGTAGAGAAGGTAATTCCAAGACCATCGGTTAAATTAGTATCCTCCATATTTAATTTACCGGCAGTGATCTCTTGATCGGATAATGTAAGATAATCCTGTCCAGCTAGAGTAACTTTATTATGGGCTAACGCACCTGATGCAGATAACTTGCTACTTGAAGCATCATACCAAGCATCAAGAGTGTTCACTAAAGATGAAACTGAATAGAATTCATGTGCACCACTCCAAGCTACATCAGTAGTCATACCTGCATGGGTATGGAGAGTGGTTTCACCACCATCAGTTAAATCTGTCCATTTAGTTCCACCAGATTCTACAAAATTAGCTATTATATTAGATGATGTAATATATAATTCATGATCAAATTGATCATATCCTTCTAATGTATCTAATCTACCATCAAAACCTGAAGAGATGGCTGTGATTTTAGTCCAGTTGACATTAGCACTACCAGCATAATTATCATTTAATAAGGATGTTAAATCACTTTCACTATCATAAAATTTAGATATAGCAACTGATGATTCAACGAATTTAGACATATCAATTGATACCGTACCACCAGCACCTGATACACCTATATCTGATAATGTATTAATACCATAACCAGAAGATAATACACCCCAAGTGTCAGGAGTATCATCAACCGCATCTATATCTGTTCTTAAATTACTAGATATACTATCCAATAAAGCACGATTAATATTTGAACTACCTGCAAAATCATCTTGGATGCTAGCAAGTGTGAAATGTATATCACTATTTGAAGAATGGAGAGTTAATATCTCTACTTGAGAAGAAATTCCTTTTCCTAAAGAAGATGGATAATATTCTGAACCGTCAAGAGTATCTTCCTTTCCATCTATTTTAGTATCTAGATTAGTGGATATAGTATAGAGATTAATTCCAGATGCTTCATACCAATCCCATATTGATTGTCCAGATGTTTTTAAAAAGAAGTTACTACTCGCTGTACTGCCATCTAAACCTTCTGCAGCATTTATCCTTGTTGATAGACTACCTGATATGGTGTCAACATAGTGTTTATTGGATGCAGCCGATGGATATATAGGATCTACTAATCCCGATATAGTATTAGCATTTATTGTTAAATCAGCTGTAAATATAGCTCCTCCACTGATTGATATCGAAGAGACATATCCTATATTATATAAATTTCCAGTTCCCATATTTATCTAACCTTAATTATTATTTTATACATTTAAAAATTGTAATTGATTATTACCACCAGTAAATCTTAAATGACCAGAATTTTCAAATTTTAATGTTGGAGAGGGATATATTTCCCATGAAAAATCTGATACATGAGGTTCTCCAGTTGATGGAGTATTATATGCGGTTATGTAGCAATATTGAGCTTGATCTATTCCAGTTCCCATATCCCATAATTCACTAGAAATATTAATCCAATCATTATCTCTATTTGGTTTTGTTGTTTTTTTTGAATAATCAAAGTATATTGTTGTATTATCTATTCTCATTCTTATCCAATAAGGAGTAGATAGAGTTGGACTATCTCCACCAACCTGTGCACTAGATCCACCATCTTTTACATTTGGAGAGAGTTTAGTACTACCTACACATTGTAAACTATACCAATTTAATTCAGAATAAACATCCCATTGGTGGTTTTCAACAACTGTTGGACATAATTTAAATCCAGCATCTGTACAGTGTTGTGTTACTTTTAATATTAATTGAGTATTTTTAGGAGATACCGCAATATTACTTCTAATGAATGCAGAAATATTTGAATTGGATATCAATTCTAATTGATTATTCTGTTCAGCAACTAATGAGCCTGCATTTGCACTTTCAGTCCATTTAGAGGTATCTAAGGAATTATCTTTAAAAGTATCTTCTAATATTATGGCACTCATTATACAACTGCCCTCCATGAAAATACTTCTGAATCTGGTGTACTATGATATATGGTGATATTAGTTGAATCTACTTTAAATGAATACATAAATGGATTTGCTCCTGATGGAGCTATGGATACCCATGATGGTTTAGTAGAACATGTATGAGCAATTGTACCTTCATTAGATACACTTCCCCACCCATATCTAGTTTCTGATGATGGGAAGTATAATCCTCTTGTATTAGAAGAGAAATTATAAAAATCAGTTGCTCCAGACCAAGAATCTAATATAGTTATTTTTGAATTTAAATTACTGGAAATTGTATCAACATACAGTTTATTAACTCCTCCTGAGTTGTAATAACTCGTTGTTAATCCTGATATCTCACTTATGAGTGTAGGTATTGCCATCTTCTATCAATTTATTTATAATTAATTTAATCTTAAATTTTTATTCTATTTAACATTAATAGACCAGTATATGAAATTTAAATAGACTAACTTAAATTAATAAGCTAGCATATATTTATTAATCATATACTAGCTTATTACAGTTCGGCACGCCAATTAACCATTCGGCTTCCTGCAGCAGAAATTCTTACCGTAATATTAGTTGCATCACAAGTAAAGGCAACTGCAAATGTTACTGCCCCACTAGGAGTTATTGATACGTGATTTGGTTTTCCACCTAATCCGTGAGCTATTGTTTCGTTATCAGCTATTGATGCCCATCCACTAGAAACTTTCTTGAAAGCTCCAGCTTCTAAAGCTTGGGCTGATGCATATGCTGCTGAATACTCATCTCCTGATGCTACAAACTCTGATATCTTGCTAGATGATGCAACATACCAATTATATGCATCCGAATATTCGTTACCAGATGCCATATATCCCATTGCAGCCTTAGCATTTGAAGATATTGTTGAATATCCTAAAACTTCAATATCATTAGCATTAACTCCTATTCCTGTTCCAGCTCCAACTGCAAAATCTCTAGTCGAAGCAATCGTACCTCCTCCAGTTAAACCATCACCAGCAGTCATAGATACACTAGTGTGATCTACGTGTTCATTAGCAACAAAGTTAGTTGTTTGGTCGTGATCTACATGTGCTGAATCATAAAATGCTATTTGTGCTGATCCATAAGCTGCACTATATTCTTGACCAGATTCTCCTATATGGGTTAATTTATCTGATATTGTACTAGCAGATGCATTATACCAACTATAAGTTTCTGTATATTCAGTACCTGATGCTAAAACTTCACTATAGGCATATTTAGCTTGAGATGATATTGTACTATATCCAGCTACATTTATACTTACTGGAGTTGAACCACTAACACCTATGGGTCCTTCAAATGTATCTATTCCAGTACCTGGAGTTAAAGTTGTCCAATTTTCTGGAGTATCTGATTCTAAACCACCTTCAATTGCTGCCATCTCAGTCCAGATAGCACTAGATACATCATTAATGAATTTTCTATTTACTGCTCCTGAATTGTAAGCTTGAGTTGCTAAACCTGATATTTCTACCGCTAAAAAGGGTATTGCCATTTATTTTCTCCTTATTTTACATTATTAAATACATTAACCATAAATACATATATTAATATAAATTAAATTGATGCAGTCCAAAAAATATCTCTACTACCATCAGTAGTAAGATAAACCGTTATATTGGACTCATCAACTTTACATGTTGCTCCAAAATTGATTGAAAAACCACTTGGTGATATATTAGCATAAGATGGAGTGCTCGGTAAACCATGAGCTATGGTATCACCATTAGAAACCTTAGCATAACCATTTTTGACTAAGGCTGTATTGGATGAAAACCCATAAAAATCTGATGCACCTGACCATGATACATCTGATATAGCAGAAATCCCGCTTTCTTGATATAACGCATTTAACCATGATAATAATTGAGATGATGGAAAATGTAAATCTTTATTTGATGAATGGCCAAAATAACTACCACTAACCCAAACTACTACACTAGCCTGATCATCCCAATCTTGACTACGTATAATGTCTCCAGCTGATTTATTATCATACCAAGTCATTTTTATATATAATCCTTATTTTCACACTATTAGTTGAGGATATCCTTCAGATGTCCTCGAGGATTTGTTTTAAGGCCCCTTAGAGCCATTATCTCACTTAGACTCTATATTACCCTTCATGAGAGGGGTAAAATGCCTTTAAGGACCATTACAAGCAATCCTCAGCCATTTATAGTTTTTATACTAATATAGTTATCACTAACAAAAAATAACATTGAAATTAATTAGATTTATAATCCAAGCGATATTTTGGTTAATAAAAAAGTTCTTATGCATTGGATATTATCTAATAGAATTTCTTAAAACATAATTATAACATACATTAGAATTATCGTCTTCTACCTTTTTTGCTCTTGGCCTTCCTTTCAGCTTCCTTATAAGCTTTTTGTTTCTCTTGAGCTTCCCAAATTATATGTTGTTCCAGAAATGCTATTCCAGTTGGATCGAATTCTCTTAATTCTCCTAATTCCTTAGGAGTTACTCTAAGAAATTCACACATTCTTGCTTCTAGCTGGCCTATCCCGGACTCAACGAAAGGATTCCATATCTTCCTGAGTTACTCCAGTCCCTTTTTGAGTTTCCCTAATGAGTTCAGTTATAAAATTTTGAAGAGTTGCAAATGATATTCCATCCTTCCAGAAATCTATATCTAGTTTATTATCTATACTTAAGGATGCAGCCAAATCTGGTAATTTATCATAGATATTAACCATCTTTTCTAAAGAGTTAACATCCATTTTACCTTCATAAATAGCTGCTTCAGCGGATAATCTCATAATGGTCATCATTTCTGATTGTGTTGGTCGTCTAGCCTTTATCATTCTTTGAGTTTCTGGAGAGGAAAAGAAGACAACTTCTAATAAGTCTTCCTTGAAGTCTCTCTCCAATTTATCTCTAGTGGCTATTTGTTTGATAATCTTTTGTGTACTTTGATCATCCTTCTTGGATATTTTCTTTCTTAGCTCTTCAAAATCCTTAGGGGGACCAGATGATTTCTCTTTATTATTGTTTTTAGATTTTTCATCTTCTGCCATGAATTACCTCCAAGGATAATTTGCTTCTAACATTAAAAACATAAAAACATTGATTTACCAATCATAAAGATTTGTATATCCTATATCGGTCTGAACTGATATTCTATAAGGAGTCAAGTGAGTAAAGTCTATACTTCCTTCTATAATTTCATCTGCACCAGCTAATGAGAAGTCAAATCCAGTTAATACACAATCATCAAGATCAAAGTGTAGAGAATTTGGTCCACAACTTCCAGATATTTTTGTTTTGGATTTATCTATCATATTCTGTACTAACTTAACCAATCCTGTAGAATCTAATTTACAAGAGGTTAAAGAGCCTTCACAACTTATAGCTCCTGCTATTGTATAATTACCCTTAGATCCTAATAACTCTTGTTCAGCTGTACCTTTCCCTAATGTTAGAGAAAAATCTGATATTGCTAATATAGAATGAGACATCCCACTAATATTTAACTTAGCATCGTCTCCTTTATATATTGTTGGTGTTTGTGCCATTTTATCCCTCTATACAAGTACCATGATAGCCTAAATCTTGTGGATTGAGCATTACAAAGTCTACACTTGCTTCCGTAATTGTATTTGCATCTCCTAAAGATACATCATAACCAGTGACTTGACAAGATGCTAAACACCAGGATAAATAGCCTGAAGTTTCTGTGTTTATTGTTCCTGATACACCTAAATACTTATAATTATTATTTGGATCATCGAATATGTTCATTATTACATCTCTATATCCACTAGCTGCAAATTTAGAAAGCATCATAGATCCTTCAACTGATAGTGAACCTTGTGTAAAGCTGTTACTAGCTTCACCAATAAGATTTTGTTCATTTGTACCTCTATCTAAGGTTAATGAAAAATCTCCTATTGCCCATGAGCTATGAGTCTTATTACTATCAAAAGATCCATCTGTTCCTCCAGCTGTTGCTGATTTTGAATTTATATCACAAGCTCCTGAATGTGCTCTTAATAATATTTTTGCATTTTTTCCAGTTATTGTTGCTGCCATATTTTATCACCTCTAATATTCATCGACTATCTTTTTGAAGCCGTCAGTTACATTTGAAGATAACTTATATGGGTAAAGCATAGTAAAGTCAATTGATCCTTCCGTTATTTCATCTGCCGTTCCTATAGAGAAATCAAAACCAGTTACCTGACATGACTTTAAATAAAAGTGTAGTGAATTCGGTCCACAACTTCCAGATACTTGGATGGTATTACCATTGATCATATCAGAAACTATATATCCAACTGCCGTAGAGTGTAATCTACAAGAAGTTAATGATCCCTCACAACTCATTGCACCTGCAATACTATAATTTCCAGTTTCACCAACTAATTCTTGCTCTGCAGTTCCTCTACTTATGGTTAGACTAAAATCTGATAAAGCTAGAGTTGTGTGTGTTAAAGACTGACTATTAGCTGTTATAGTTACAGTTGCATCCTCTCCTGTATATACCGTTGGGGTTCCTGCCATATTATATCACCTCTTAATTATCCTGTATGCATGGAGTAGAATAGGTAACTGCATGTGGTGCCATTACAATGAAATCTATAGATGCTTCAGTTATTGTATCTGAATCACCAGTTGATATATCATATCCAGTTACTTGGCATGACTTTAAATACCACGATAAATAAGTAGCATCTGTATCAGTAGAAACACAACCTGAAACTGCCAAATATGTTGATGCTCCCTCAGCAGAAATTATATTATCTAGAGGATCTGATAATCCACTAGTAGCAAATTTGGCTGCTGTTAAAGAGCCCTCTATTGATAAGGATCCTTGATCAAAGTAATTTCCTTCTTCTCCAACTAATGTTTGTTCTACTGTACCTCTATCTAGAGTTAAGGAGAAATCTCCAATACCCCAAGTTGAGTGTTTGTTATCGTCAGTAAAGGATGGAGTTCCATTATGAGCTGCTATATATAATTGAGCATTCTTTCCTGTTACTGTTCCTGCCATAATTAATTTACCTATCTTTTATACATTAAAACTTACTTATTAATTACATTACTAATCTATTTAAACAAATATTTAATATACATTTAATCGTCATGAAACTCAGTTATTGTATAGGTTTGTATTTTTCTATATAAACCAGTTTCATCATCATACATATCTATATCTGAATTTTTTCTACATGTTCCTGATATTAGAACTTTTACTATCTCATCTGCAATTTGTATGGTTTCTAATCTACTACTTTGTGAAAAGATATCTATTTGAAAGGTTGATTCTTCTCTTCTAATTTTAGATCCAGCTGTCGATGTTCCATAACCCAAGTAACCATAATCTCCTCCTCCTGTTTGTGTTATTGTAACACAAGGAAAAGAATCTAATGACTTTGGCCATCCAACCTTTATATTATTAGTATTAACTAAACTTGTTACTGATGATGAACTTATGAGATATCCTCTTATGTGAGTTATAGAAGTAAAGGACATTTATATCACCTAAAATACTTCTCTCTTTAGACGATTTGATATAGCAGTTGCCATTCTAGATTTAACATCTGGAGAATCTATTGCACTCTGAAAATAATGGAGTCCTTGTTGAAGAGGTACTTCATCAACATATACAGTTTTTCTTTTATCTGCTGAGTGTGATTGACCTACTGGTATTTTTCTCCAACCATAAGCTCTAGCCATTATTATTCCTCCATAACCACCATGTTCTACTATTAAAGCGTGTTTTGAATTACAAGATACTTCTACTTCATTTCCGCCTATTGGATTAATTGACCAATTTTCTGGGTCAGTTATGGATTCACCTTCACCTTTAGATATTTCGGGATTTTTAGCTAATCTATATACATTCTCTATAGATGCATCTCTTAATATTCTTCCAGCCTCTTCTAAAGCTTGTGGAGTTATTGCACTAATACGAGTACCTATATTTTTGAACTTCATTTGAGCATCCTTGATTCCCATTAATTTAGCAGTTATTCTTATATCGGTCATGTTATCTCCTTTAATAATGCTTTCTTATGATGAAATGAGCTATCTTGGATGACTTCCTTTACTTTATAGTTCTTATTATCATATATCACTTGATCTCCTCTATTGATGGATGCTGATGATAAACAATAACATTTATATCTAACATCATCATATAATCCTGTTCTATCTAATCTTTCTGATGCCGATAATGGATTCATTCTACACTTTGTTGATGTGCTAGCTGATGAGTAAGTGTATGTCCATTCTCCCAATACATTTTGAGATGAATATTTGGTTCTTGTTATAAACCCATTATTCATTAAAGATTCGTAACTCATATTATCTTTTTCCTCTTTGTATGGACATCATAGTGACATTGACTACAAAGAACAATCAAGTTGTCCTCGTTATGACTTCCACCTAATCTAACTGGTCTAATGTGATGTAGATGTAAATCTCCTTTAGAGTATCTCCCACATAACTGACAAGTATAGTTATACTTTTTAAATAGAGCAAATCTTAATTTGTTCCAATTTGGTGGATACAAAGGTCCTGGATGATAAGACATAGTTAATCATTTGCTTTATATAAACCATATCTATCTAAAGCGGTTGCACTTCGTTTTTCTAGGATTTCTATGGCCATTTTCTCCCAAGTTTTAGAGATAACAAATGGACTAGATTGTACATCTGTACCTCTAGAAATAGGTTGAGCTAAAGTGTATCTATAATCTCCCAATTCCTCTTCACTTAAAGTGTAATATTTTTTAGCTAATTCAGGAGATTGGATTATTTTTGCAGCTATTAATAATAAACAAGGTATTCTCGCTAGAGCTGCAGTTGGGGTTGAGTCATTAAAATATGTTGCCGTAACATAATCTTCAACGGCTTCTATTTTAAGTAATATCTCAGCCTTGTTTATGTCATCGTAATCTAGGGGTGGGGTAAAGAAATTGCGTACATCGATTTCGTTTACTATATTAGGACTATAATCAGCACACATACCTAATCACTTATTTCTCCTATTCTCTGATCAACCTTTCTAATATCAATTGTTTCCTTGCCTGATTCTGGAAAAGGGAATTGTCTTACTTCATATGTATGGGGATGAGTTCTACCACCACCATCTGATCCTGATATTTCATATTTTTTTATTTCAGCATCAGTCAACTTATCTCTATCTATCAATCCCTTTTTTCTCTTAGTTTCGTATTCCTCAGTTAACCAAGACTGACTATTTCTTGAATAATTTCCAGCTCCTTTTCCATGTAACATAACTCTACCTATAAAGTAGTATTTCTAGATTTAAATATTGGTACATAATATGATGCACCAGTAGGACCGTAAGTACTTCCAGATACTATATGAACCTTTAACCACCCTGATGAACTTGTAGCACAAAGAAACCTTCTACCTTCAGTTGTACCGCCTGAAAAACTATAACCCGTCCAATCACTAGATAGTCTAGTATTTTCATAAAATAGAAATCCTCTTCCATCTTTCTTTATTTGAAGTTTCTCAACTTCTAATACAGGTAATTTTGCTCCTGGCATTGATTCACCTCAATTAGGATGATAGATTTGTATCTAAGTTACTAAATAGGGGTATATAGTATACAGCACCAGTAGGACCATAAGTATTTCCAGATATCAAATGTATTCCTACCCAACCTGATGAGCTTGCGGCTGGGAAGAATTTCTTACTAGCTTCTGAAGACTGAGACGAAATTCCTGTCCAATCTTGTCCTAAATGGACATTAGTACCATCATTATATAAGAGTATTCCTCTACCATTATCAGTTATAGTTAAATTTTCTATTTCTAATACTGGAATTTTTGCTCCTGGCATATTCATTCCAACTATTTATAACAATATACATAAATATAAAAACATAATACATATAAACTATATGGTTATTATTGATTCTCTTAGATTACTTGTGATATATTACACAGCCAGCTGTTTCAGCTAATACATCTGCTCCAAATCTCATTGTAAGTGACATTCCAATAAGATCATGGATTGGATCATCGTATTGCTCAATTGTTAAATCTCTTCTCATACAAGTTACGGCTAAATCATTCTTTGAGAATACTATACCGGTTATATCGCTTCCAGCTGTAGTATCATCCCAAACTGGTGATGCTGCATCAGTTGCTGTACAAGTATATGGTTTTAATCCCAATAATGTAGATCCAACATCTCCTTGTCTTAATGCTCCTGCTCCAGCTGCGTATGATGCGTATGCTAGATTTGAATCTTGTAATAGATAGGCTTCTGCAGTTGGATGTAATACAAGAGTATCTGGCATGTAATTTTGCTTTTTGACTTTGCCTACTGCCTGAGCTATATCTGATATTGCGATGTGAGGTCCAGCTGGATTTAATGTATTGGTAGTTATTTTATTGGTTCCAGCAATCATTTGATATAGAATCTTTCTATTTAGAGCATTCTCCATTCTTGCACCAGCCTTTTTAAGTTCTAATTCCACTACATCAAAGAGAGCATCTTCAATTAGTTCATTAGTTATAAGAGGCCTTACACCATATTTATCTATGGTAACATCGTGCTTTGAATACTCTTGAGTATCTATCTCTATTTTAGCTCCTTCAGCTACTTTATTAGCATAAGTTCCAGCTTCTCCTTCAACAAACCTAACTGAATAAGAATTTGTTTGTATTATGGGGACTACTTCCCTCATGCATTTCATTGGTTCAGTTCCTTCAATTACTGTTTTATAAACTTCTTCTTGTACCAATGTTGAATCAGCAATTGCTGTTCTCTCTGATTGGAGAAGAGCATGAGTTTCTTTTCCTACTGCATTTTTGAAGGATTGTTTGTTAAGTAACCTACTTCTTTCGTTATTTCCTGCATAACCATATTCTAAGAGTTTAGTTAATTTTGACATATATTTTACCTATTAAATTAACATGATATAACATACATTATATCTAATTATAATAATTAGTTATTAAACTAGAATAATAATACCTTACAAGTACCATTATTTGTTGATTGGGTCTCTAATGCTATTGCATTAACTCCCGAAGTTGTATAAGCTGCTGGGGTATCCATGAACTTTCCATGATCACTACAAGCTAGTACATCTCCAGCTGCCACGCCCGTACCTGAAACTATAACTCTACAAATATTCCCTGGTCCATATACAGCTACTGGATTACCATCAGTTTGATCATATGCTGCTACTCCTACACAAGCAGTACCAACAGGTTTATTTTGAAAACTTCCTGGTGCTATAACTTGCATAGTTCCTACAGCTAAAACTCCCTGACCTGCATATACAGAACCTGAGCAATCATAGTCAAAAGCAAATGTTCCTTCTTGAACTATAATATCTTCAGATGGGCTTGTTGTTGTTGTAAATGCCATATTCTTCCTCTATTTTATTTTAACATATTATAAGATACATTATCTGACATTTATTCCTTGTAATAGACCATACCATTTTCTACCCTGATAGGGTTATCTTCTTCTAATTCGGGTTCAGTTTCAGATTGAAGAGTTTTTGGTTTTCCTTTATCAACTTTTTCTTCTTTCTTTGAAGATTTATTGATTACCTTTACCCTTTCTTCTAATTCACTGATTTTATCGTCCCTTGATTTTATTGCTAATTTCAATTCCTCTATGTCACTTTTCTCTGATAATTTTTCTAAAAGAGTATTTATGCTCTTAAAGAGTTCCTCATAAGGTTCTGTTTTTTCCTCTGTTTTTTCCTCTTCAGAAAGTTCTTCTTCTTCTTTCTCTTCTGATTCTTCGACTACTTCCTCTTCAGGTTCTTCTTCTGGAAGTTCTTCCTCTGGCATTTCCTCTTCGTCTTGTTTAGTAGTAATTTCTTCTATAGCAGATGAAATTGTTGATATAGCTCTTTCTAGTATGTCTAATCTTTCCTCGATTGATTTCTCTTCAGGTTCCTCAGATGGTTCTTCTTCCTTTGTTTCTTCTTCGGTCTTTTCTTCTTCATCTTCTTCTTGTTTTTCTTCCTTAACTTCTTTCTGAGGTTCCTCAACAGACTCTTCTATGATGTCTTCTTCAGTTTCCTCTGATTTCTTAGAATCTGTTTTTGTTTTATCCTTTGTTTTTGTCATTATATCATTATTTATATAACATTCATCACATACATAATCACTAGATTTTGAAACTACTATAAAGCCTGATTGTTTATTAACGGGATGAGTGCAAACACTTACCTCAAAAATATTTATTTCATCAAGTACTGTAATACACTTATTATCATCACATTCTTCATGATGTTCTAAAACTTCACAACCAATCGAGAATCCATTAATATCTTTATTTAATATAGATTCCCATACTTCATCAGCTGTTTTTATATCTCTTCTGATTTCTGCAACAATAAATAAGCCTTTATCATCAACATGAGTAGTTAATTCTCCAAATTTAGGAATTATTTTTCCTATTTGAATATTTTTATGAACCAACATTAAGTTTGAATAATGAGGATCCTTAAGTAATGATTCTATTCCCTTCTTAAGAGTTTCTATTGGAATAAATTGATCTTCAAGATCAACTACCGCTATATTAGCGTAACCAGCAATTACTCTCTTATTATCTGATTTTTCTATTATTTTTATATTACCTCTAAGATCAAAGGGAACTGATATTGAATCTAATTTATTAATTTCTTCAATTTCTTCGACCTTATTTTCTATTATGGGTCTTAAAACCAACTCAAACTTTGGTAAGTTTAATTTTATATCTCCTAATTTAGGTAGATATATATCTTCACTCTTACCTACTCCAGGTCTTTCTGCTCTCCTCATTTCTCCTCCACATTCTGGGCAGGTAATATCCTTACAATGTTCTTCAGATTCCATAGTGTAACCACACTCTATACATTCACAATTATAAGCCTTATCCTCATCTTCAGATTTAGCTCCTGGATGATGCTTTCTCCATATTGAGTAGCATATTGCTGCAGCTTGTTTGGGATCATCAGTTGTTCCCTCATGTATAACATAAGGAATACAACGACTTATAAATTTATCTCGGGTTTCTCCCTCTTTTGGAACTGGCATTATATCGTCCTTATATTAATATATTTACCATAACCGATACAATTAATCCTGCAAATAAACCTATAATTCCTGATGTTATACCTATTTTAATGGTTTGATTTGTTAATTTATTTTCTATATTTTCTAACTTTTTTTCCATATTATCACAAGATTTTTTAAGATGTTGTACATCTCCATTTAAATCTTCAAGTGCTCTAAGGGTATATCCTCTCCATTCAGCTACCTTCATATCCCACTTATCAAAATCATTATTTGCCATTATTATTCACTCTTTTTATTGGATTAAGTATCTCTATCACCCCAGATACACCATTATAAACCAAAGGGATATCAGTAACCATATAGGTTATTTTAGAGTTTTTTGATTTCCATTCTGTATTCTCAACTTTTTTTGTTTTTATTGCCTTTATTGCTGGACAATCTTTACAAGGTCCTCCTTGACCTGGATATTGTACCTCATAGCATTTTTTACCAATACCTGATTTAGTAAAGACATTATATTTCTTACCAAGTCTTTCAGCTTCTGGATTTCCATAAATTAGATTATAATCTTTATCTATTATAAAGGCTGGAGATTTTATTGAGCCAAGAATCAATTTACAGAATTTTAGAGCTGGTCCAGTTTCCTCATACTTTATCTCTTCAGCTAATTCCTTAGTTAATCTATTAAGTTTATTAAGATTTTCGGACATATCAGTTTTAATATACAAAAACATTAAAACATAAATTTAACTTTACTTAGTTAATACTCTGCAACCAGCATTAGGATTATATACTCCAATACCAAATCTCATTTTAGCAGTCAATTTGGTTAAATCATGAATAGGGTCCTTTATTTTATTGGTATTAATATCTTCTCTCATAACTATTGCAGCAAAGTTCATGGAATCAAACACTAAACCACAATAATGATATCCTGTATCTACTCCATCCCAGAATCTATATCTTGATGCATTGCCCGATACAGAATCTGCCTTAGCATCTAATATAGATGCATTTAGACCTATAACCTTATTATCTCCCTTAGTTATATCTCCAAAGTTAGTTTCATCTATCATATAAGCATATCCATATGGTTCTAAGAATAATGAATCAGCATTCCAACCCATATTATCTACTTCCATCTTAGCCCTACCTATATCGGATAAGGCGATGTGAGTACCTGCCGGATCTATATCATTAGTCATACTTATAGAGTCCAACATAGTTGTTATTGCTTCTTGATTAAGTTTATTTTCTAATTTGGCACCTGCTCTCTGTAATTCTAATTCTATCCAATCAAACTTTTCATCTTCAATAAGTTCATTTGTTATATAAGGAGCTACTGCTGCCTTCTTGATTGTTACATCAGTCTCATCATAAATTATACTATCCTGTTCTATTGCACCTCCCTCTGCCACGTATGGTGCATATTGACCTGATGGATCTGTATTGCAAACTATTCTACAAGTATTACTATTAGTATTAATAATGGGCAATAATTTTCTTGCTGATTGTCTTCTTTCAGCTCCTTGTACTATTGCAGCTATTAATTCTCTTGAAACTAAATCAGTTTCCCCCACTTCACTTAATAGGAGTTGTTTCTCTTGTTTATTAAAATTATTGATAAACGAATCTTTGTCCATTAGACTACGTCTTTTGCTGTTTCCAGCACAATAGTATTCTAGAAGTCTTGTTAGTTTTGACATTTTTAATCACCTTTATAAAACATTATTAAATACATAAATATATTATTCTATAATTTCTAATAATTTTAATACTACTATAAATCCAATTATACTTAAAACTATCCAAGAAATTTTTGATGCCAAATTCCAAAATTTATATTTCATTTTTTATCTATATTATATATATGACAATGATAATGATCCCTAATTGTTCTGGGTTTGTGTCTTAGAGTTATATTTCTTCCAAATTTTTTTCTACAGATGTATAGGATTCTTCCCCAAGCTTCGTTGGTTATTGAGGTAAGATGTTCTCCATAAACTACCATAGGAACTTTACAGGATAAACAATTTACAATAACAAATTCAGATTTTGGTATATTTTCTATTTTTTCTGGCCAGTATAATTTAGTTTTTATACCTATTTTAGGTTTTTGAAATATCTCACATAATGGACAACTCTTAACTAGAATTTGATCTTCCAAGTTATTCACCAAGATATCTGATGGATTTTCCATCCTTAGTTTCTAGTAATAGATTATCCTCTAATTTAATACTGGCATTCCACTTACAATTATCACACTTATCTGGATAATTTTTACACTTATTATAAAATGAGCAAACTATCAGTTTCTTTTCCATATATTTAATCCCCATTGATTTTTGTTCCATCACATGCTGGATGTAATACCACAGCACATCCAATGAATTCTATATCAGATGCATATCTCTTATTATCTTCAGCATTCCATTTATCTTCAGTTAATAATTCAACTGATAACCAATTAACCAACCCTGCATCTATTAAAGCAATAGTTTCCTTACTAGCGTTAGTTAATTGATGAATATATAGATCTCCTCTAACTCCACCATCCTTATAGTAAGAATTTTTAACGAAACCTATTCTTTTTTGGACTTCAAAGGAATGATCAACGTTAAGATAATTATCTGACCATATCTTTGCAGACTTCTTTAATTCCTCTTCAGTGTACACTACTGGATATCTTGATAGAGAATCAGTGAATTCTCCTGGAGTTAACATTATAGCATCTCTATATATCCTAAAGTCTGTATCCTTTGAGATATACTTCTTATCATAATCAAATTTTATTATAGGATTATGTAGATTCTTCTCCTTCATCTTCTTCATTTTCTTCTTCATCTTCTTCAGGTACATTTTCTTGAGGTTCGGACGTTGGAGTTTCTTCCTCTTCCTTTTTAGTCTCTATAGGTCCGTAACCAAACATAGCTCTTACTTCATCCTTAGTGAAGGGTTTACCCTCTTCAGGTCTGTAACCTCTTAGTAGATTTCCTAACCATTTAGCTTTAACTGCTTCATCTGCATCAGTTACAGAATTGAATCTCATAGTTACAATATTTAAATCAAAACCATTTTTTTCTAGTAGATAATTAAATAATTCACTTTGTAATTGTTTGGTGATCCTTAATTGAAAGGCTCTAATCATCCTCTCATACATTATTTGTTTTACCGTTGCAGTCGATTCAGTAGATCCCTTTCCTAAACCTAAGGCTTCTTCTGGACATAGCATTCCTATAACTAATTGAGTTTGGAACATTGAAGAATACTCTTCTACTCCTGGTATTCCTCTTTCATCTATAGCTTTAATGTCTATTAAGCCTGGAACTATGAATTCATTAGTTTCAGTTATATCCTCTAATTCTCTCTTTATCTCATTGAATACATCTGGAGGTGGTATTTCCTCTTCATTACCAACTGTTACTACATATTTACTAGTGCCGTGTCTCATGATTGCATTAGCTAAAGCATCATCTGTATCTATTTTTCTATCTATTGTGTCTTGAGATGGCTTTATTAAAGAAATTCCATAAGGAGATGTAGGATTTGTAAAGAACTTAATATGAATTATATCCTCTGGTTTTAATATAGTATTTTGGAGTTGACCTTGTATTTTCTGTTGATAAGATTCAACTACACCATACTCGTTACTATTTATTACAACAGTAGTTGGATCAACAGTTTTGAGATCAGTGACTTCTCCCTTACTATTCTTAACTATTTCTATAAAAGAATCTCCATAAACTAATGTAAATATTACATTATCTAATAGAACTAAATCTAAATTAATATTAGATAGAGTATCACTAATTAATTTTTTAGCATTATCATTATCAGATGTTAAATTATAACCTACCATAACTGTATTCCAAGCAGTTGTATTTATAGCTGCAAATACAGTATTCTCTCCTTCATAATAATTCCAATATTTCTTTAATTGAGATTCACTTCTATCTGATGATCCCATTCCCTTAGATCCTTGTTTACCTGTAGCTATAATGGTTTTATATTTACCTTCACCATCTAAATATATAGATCTACTGGGGAGTAATCTATTTCTTAAAGATGTAAAAATTCCCATTTAATATCCTCTTTAAACTTATTTTTCTTCTAATTTTCCTTTCTTTATTCCAGAAAGACTTATTTCAATAGTGGAAACATTTCTTTTTTCAAAGGGCTCGCTTCCAACCTTAATGGTATACTCTGGTTTCTCTAAGTAGTCTCTAATTAGTATAGCTAAGATATCTATAGCCCTCTTAATATTATTTCCCCTAGCTATTATCTTAATATCCTTATCCTTTCCTAGAGAATAGAAACAAGCCGAAATATATCTAGAAATGTCCTTACTTCCTATGTATATTTCCTCCATAACTACCTCCCTATTTTTGTAACTTTATACTTACTAACATTATTTGTACCCCTTGATTTTTTTGAAATCATTTCAGGTATAGATTTCCAGTCTATATTAACTTCTTCATCTTCTAATTGAGATGTTTGGATTGCAAATGACAATGAATCTATGGTATCATCATTTGCTCCCCTAGGATAAGAAATAAGCTCATTAGACCAGTTTTCTAACTTTGGGTTTAAATATATTCTTCCAGTTTCAAATAATACTGATAATCTTTGAACTCTTGACATTCTATCATTTACGATAGACGATTTTATTGGTATTATAGGAAGGGTTGTAGATTCAGTCAATTGATCTACTATCATTTTTTGTTGTGCAGCTTGTTCAATTCCTATCTTTACTGGATTCCACTTCCTATCATAAGATTTAATCAACTCGAATTGTCTAAATAAAGATGCTTTAGTTCTAAGTCCATCTAGTAGGTAGACAGAACCTTCACTTATTCCTATTATGGATATTGTAAAATAATCAGTTTCCTCTCCCTTTGATGATAAATCAACTCCCATATATACATCAAAGGGTTGAGGTATCATCTTATAATTCTCAATAGCGTATTCAATCCAATCTCTTTTTATGGGTGAATCTTCACTAGATACAATTTCATTCTGATATTGCATCTCAAAACCAATGCTTCCCATACCCGACTTTCTTTGAAGAAGTTTCTTATAAGACCATCTTTCTGGCCATAAAACTTTCTCATTTTCTTCATCTATTATCGCTTTATAGGTTTTAGTTTTATAGTTTTCTAATTTAGACAAGTAACCATGAATATCATTTTCATGCCACTTGGTTCCTATAGATATAATTTGTCCTTCGGGTTCTAGCATAGGAGTAAGGGTATTATTATACCAACTTTCTAATTCTTTTCTTCTATAGGGAGTTCTGGAGTTTTTCTCATCAGTTATATCATCTAATATTATTATGTCATAGTGACCCCCAACCATTGAGGAGGTTACCGATGATACAGTAAATGTGGGTTCCTTGTGAGCTACTCCACCGCTTCCAGATCGTTTTAACCTAAGAGTTGATCGGGACCACTCACTGAAACCCTTCTGTTCACCAAATAATTCTATTAATTTAATATTATTAACCAGATGACCTTGTGCAAAAGTCATCATTTCATTAGCCTTATCTTGGTTAATGGTTACCGTTAAGATCCTAATATTTGGATCTCTTACCATTTTCCATACTATATATGCTCCAACTAACCAACTTTTACCGTGTCCTCTAGGAGCTAAGAGAGATACGTATTTATTTTTCTCAAATAGATTTATCCATTCTTTATGGAAATTCTTACATACCAATCCTAACACATCTACAATAAATGCTATAGGATCGAGTGTATATTTTATTGTCTCAAAGTTTTTATCAACCATAAAGAATCATAAGAAATAAAAAACATAAAAACATAATTTTTAATAATCAATCTAAGATTTACCTTAGAAACTAAATCCTAAACTGAAGTATAGACCAAATATTTCCTTTGCAATAAATAGAAAACCGAAAAACGGTAGAATCCATTTAGCTGCATCGGATAACCATTTATCCAAATCCATCTTCATCATCATTTTCCTAAATATAACATAAATAACATACCATTTGGTTCAGTTTATTGTTTAACGATTATTATAGGAATAAGCAGATTCACCTGTATCTAAGAACCATTTGGGCATGGCCTTATGTTATAGTTAGATTTACCGACTTAACGTTCGTAGTCAACGGTGATTTTTGATTCAACATAAGTCTAATATTTAAACTTCTATTTCTTTTGTATCTTTATAGTGACTTATATAATTGAATATTGCTATTATTATAGCAGAAGCAAGCGATAGTAATGCTGCATATTGAGGATGTTCTAATATTAAACCAGGTAATCCTTCCTCTGATGCCCATAGTAAGGCAGCTAAAAGACCGACTAATAAGAATTGAGTTACAAATTTCCTAGCAGTTATCTTCCAATCATAAGAAGGTACCGTCACTGTTCTCTTTTTAGATTTAGCCATTATATTCCTCCTTTTATTATTTTGACTCAACATCATCAACAACAATCTTACTAAGTCTACTTAGTGCTTTTTTAGAGCAATCTGAGCATAGATCTTTAGCTATATCAATCATTTGAAGTTTAAAATTCTGCTCCTTTTTGAGACTTATATTATATATATTGGATTGTTGTCGTGTTCCATATTGCTTGAGAGACTCTAAACTCTTTCTTTCTTGGGCTATATTATCCCTTATCTCTTTTAATATCTTAACCCTTTCCATAAGTGTACCATCGGTTTTAGCTTCTTCATATAAACTCTCTGCCTCATCAGACCATTTCTTGAATCTCTCAATAATTTCATTTAATTTACTTATAAACTCTTTATTTATAACATCAGTTGGATCTTTACCAGCTTCTATTATATCATTAATCTTATCCTTTTCTCTTGTTTCCTTATATCTTTGAGGAACCATATGAGAACAATTCCTTAATTCTGGATTATCTTGATGGTTAGTACTAATAATTTCAGCAATTTTATAGACTGATACACCATCATCTAAAAGTGGATCTACTTCACTCTCTATCCCATACTTTATAATCTTGTTAACGTTACTCATTTAAAACACTATTTAATATATCTAAAAATAAATATAAATTCCCTCCAACATCCTCGGCATAGCTTGCCACTCCATTCTTGACTGTGTCATATATACTAATATTAGTAAGAAAGGTTTATATAGTTATACCCTCTCTCAACGGTATAGGTTGGTGGCACTTTTTTTAGATAAAAATAAATCCCTCCTGTTGAGCACCAAAAAGTATATAAAGGTTTCTATGTCATTTTCTCCCCATTTTTCATCAACCACATTCGTGGTAAAATTATAGCAAATATATAATTTGAATTCCGTTATTACGATAGAAAATCCACATGAGAGAATAATCACAAGAGATCTTCGATCTCAGCTGGGTATGCTGTAGAGTGGTGGCTGAAGAATGATGGGGGGGAGTAGTCCTAGGGTGTTATACCGGAGGTAGATAACTAAGCGTATTTTTATCTCCTATCAAAAATAAATAAGGCTTCTTTATGCTGGGATTTATATAAAAATAAAAAAATATAAAATTCAATTTTTGAATTTCATTTATTTAATTATTTATATTTTAATATCTTATATATTTGATTTATTAAATTTATTTTATTAGATATTTTTATATAATTATTATGATTTTTATTTTGGGGTTTTTTATTTTTATTCTTAAAATAGAATATATATATTTTTGTATATATGATTAACGATTGTTAAGAACATTATTCCATGACAATAGTTATCATATTTCAATATATAAATATATATATAAATCAAGGTTTTACTTTACAACCTTATATAAGTAAAGGTGCAACCTTTATTAAGTAAAGGTACAACATTTTATATGGGATTGCTGATAATAACCCTTAAAGGCAAAAAGTCTTATTATCGCTTATTATACTATTCACAACATAGTTTTTGCTTTAGAATAGCTTAAAATCAATCCTAGAGCAAATACATAGAAATATATATTTTTGTATATCTATTGACTAAAATCATTATTATCTAATATCTAAAATAAAATAAAAAACCATAAATCATGCTACATGATAACATTTGTTAAAAAAACCGAAAGACTTAAATACTCTGTAAATATTCTCCTTATGTAAGGAGAAATAAAAAATGAGTGAAATAATATATCAAACAAATCCAACCGAATTTTATGGATTGGATAAAATAAAAGAAGCTAGTGAATATGGCTTTAAGATAAGAAATAAAAATGCTCTTATCTTAAGCCAGAATATACACGATAATAAACCTAGATTTAGGTTTAAAATCGATAGGAATAGTCAATATTACCCAGATAAAATAATAGATGTATCAATAGTTTTTGGGATAATTGACACAATTAAATTAGCAAACAAATATAATAATCAATTAACAGTTGATTACATCTTAAAACAAATAGATGAATTTAAATTAAACTTCCACCATAATAACGGAAATACTCTAATTAACGAAGATAATACAATACTTGTAAATAATATACAACATAGGAAACTTGATAATGCTTTATACTTTAAAAAGGATACAATCCTTTACTCTTTTTCTTTAGTTGGGGGCAATTAAAAATGATTAATGAAATTAAAAAACAAATATCTGAAATTAATAATATTAAAAAACTAGAAGAATTAAAGGAATACATAAGTTATGAAATAGAATGTTTAAAGAAACTTAAAAGCATTGGAATTGATTTAAAAGTATTAGAAAAACCTAAAATAAAATTGCATTGTAAAAAGCATTATCCTATGTTAATAGGTAATGGCTCTTATGTTTGTAGAAATTGCGGTAAATTCTTAAGATGGGCAACTGAAGAAGAAATAGGAGAGTGAATAAAAATGTCAATCATTCAATCAAACCTTCATATTTACAGATATAAAAGAGAGTTTCCATGTATATTTTGTCATAAAAAAGTAAAAGTAGTTGAAAACCATTTAATTAATTTAAAAACTGAAACCTGTGGTTGTGGTAAATTTAGAATTAAAATACAGAAGGAATAGGTTTATTTCCTTCTTTTTTTAAACTAATCGTGCAAATAAATGTTTAATTGGATCATCAAAAAAAAAAGAAAAAAAAAAAGAATTTTATGGTACGTTTAGATCAATAGGTTTCCAATAGTTATATTTATTCCTTATTTTAGCGGTAGAGATCAATATTTCAGTTTCGACTTTGACTCTTATCCAATCTTTTTTTTCTGCCATAATACTGGATCGGGTAGGTACTATATATAGTTGTCGGTTTTTTCAAGTTTTGGCTGGATCAGGATCACATACTCGCTGGATCGCTGGCGATAGGATCGCGGGCGTATTGATCTTACGTCTATATACCTGTTTCCCATTACTCCAAGATCATTATTGATCAGTATAGTTTAGGATCACCAACCGTGCTAGAGTTTATCTATCTAGCTGTGGGACGGCCGTGTCAAGTGTTAGCATACCACATGTTGTCATGGTACAGGGAAGTCCCACTTACCTCTCTATATATCCTAAAAATAAAATAAAAATATAGGAATAAATGTGAATATATAAAAAAAA
>Ga0272441_10003426_pt1 | contig 30177 bp, 27 predicted proteins | sample SSMProp6N_FD_193582 | JGI IMG/M metagenome (GOLD analysis project Ga0272441, IMG submission 193582) | Marine sediment archaeal communities from Little Sippewissett salt marsh, Falmouth, MA, United States - SSM-Prop-6N | ecosystem: Environmental > Aquatic > Marine > Wetlands > Sediment ... | reverse complement strand
ATATCCATACGCAAGCATCATACGTGGCACCAGGATTGGGCGACGTCGGACACCCGATCCCCGAATTCGCCCGCCACGGGCCGATTCGCGCCATCGGCCCATGCCGAACTGTAGAAAACGAGTTTAACATTATGAAAGGTTCCTGTGAGCGGCGAGCTACGGGCCGGAGCCGCTCGCTTCGCGGGGTGAGGAGGTGACTCAACAGGGAACAGCGAACATCAGGCAGCGAACATCGGGCACTGAACACGGGCATCGGACATCGAGTGTGGAGGGGGAGGGGAGGGGGCGAACGCGAGCGGGGGCGACGATGGACTCATATAACAGGTAGTGGCCCCCGGGGTGGTGGTCGAGGGGCAAGGGGGAGGCGGAGCGGCCCCGCTCTGCGTGGGATGGGCCTTGCTATGCGTGGGAAAGGGCGTTTGCTTGACCACGGGCCTCAGCCTGGTTCCTGGCACGAGGCAACGACGCATGGGCTGTATGAATGGGAACTTATGACTATGCTTGATGCTGGAGGTTTCTGTGTGTCGACGCGGCGGCACAGGGCTTGCTATATGAGAGGCCAGTGGTTCCGAAGCGACCTCTTGGATTCGAGCCAGAAAGAAAGGAGAGCCGCGATGATGGCGAAGGCGAGAACGGGCAGGCGACGAGGGTATATGGTGATCGAGGTCACCGCCGTCGTCTCCGTGGTGGCGCTGCTGCTGGCGATGGGCTTCATGCTCTACCGGAGCATGAGGGTGGCAGCGCGCGTGTCGGTGGCGGCGAGCAATCTGAAGCAGGTGTCGACGGGGATGGAGCTGTACTTCCGTAAGTACAGCACGTATCCGCCGGCGGGCTCGGACCTGCGGGTTGAGCTGGCGCCGTTCATCGAGGACCCCGGGGTGTTCAGCAATCCGCTCGTGGTCGAGGAGACGCCGGGTGAGACGGTTGCGAACCTGTACCAGCCACCCACGTTGGAGGATATCGATCAGCCCGACACGTATATCACCGCCATGGTGTCGGAGAACGGGACTACGGCGGTGATTCTGAAGTCGGGGCACCAGGTGGTGCGGCGGGATGATCTGCTGTTCAATCCGGACGCGCCGCCCGCGGAGTTGCTTGCGATGCTGAACCCTCCAGAGGAGCCTGACGAGGATGGCCCTCCTCCTGCGAGCGATCCTCCGGAGGACGATGGCGAGGGTTCTCCGCCTCCGCCTGAGGACGATGGGGAGGACGACGGGGGAGACGAGGAGAATCCCGGGAGCGATGCGGCTCCGAACGAGTTCACCGAGGAGATGCCTGCGGGCGTGGTGACGACGAAGGACTGCTTCGACGCGGTGTTCGAAGTGGTTTCGGTGGACTTGACGTGGGGGACGAACGGCCCTGAGGTCCCCGTGGTAGTCGAGGGAGCGTTTGCTCGGCCGCTGGGGGAGGGTCAGGAGGTTCCTCCTGGGACGCCGATGCTGAACGACAAGCCGGTCACGACGGTTGCGTTGTTCGGCGGGGGGGACGTGGACGGCGGCGAGGTGGACACGCGGGTTGTCCGCAACGAGGAGTCGTTCACGCTGACGGCCACGGCAGCGTATGGGGGGTGGTCGGCGACGTACTCGAGCCAAGAGGACACCGACCAGGTGCTTACGCTACGTAACGGCGATCTTCCAGGTGCGTTCGATCCGCTCCACAATCCGGTGGCGATCGGTGCGGGTCTTGGGAGCATGGTCGACGCGGCGTCGGGCACGGTGACGATCGGGGACAACCAGGTGCTCTACCTGTTCGAGCTGGGGACGGAAGACACGTCGCACCCTGGCTTCGATCTTCAGGACCTGGTGGTTCTGGTCACGCTGATGGCGCCGGCCGATCCGTCGGCGTGTGAGGACGCGTTGCCTTCGGCCCCTCCGCCTCCGCCGACAGGTGGCGGTGAGGATCCTCCGGCGGACGATCCGCCGGCAGAGGAGGAGGAAGAGGACGAGGGGTTCGAGGTTGAGGAGGACGGCGAGGTGGAGACTCGCGTGTGCTCCGACATTCGGATCACGGCGATCGGCTCGCAGTTCGGCTACGCGGACGGGACTCTGGTCCCGATCGTGGCGAACGCGGACATCGGTGCGGGCTGGATGGCTCTGTACGACGGTGAGCCGGTGAACGGCGGCGAGGAGTATCGCCAGGAGAGCGTGCCTGCGGGCACACGGATCGTGCTCAGGGGCGAGATCGCCGGGCAGTACGAACGCTGGCTGTGGAGCCGGTACGGGTATCCGCTCAGCTACACGTCGACCGACGGGTCGGGGCAGGTGCTGACGCTCCAGCGGGGCGACACGCCGGTTCGGTTCCAGCCGGGCTTCCCGTGCCAGGCAGCGGTCGGCGACTTGCTGGCTCCCTACGTGGACCCGCAGACGGGCGTGGTGCGCATCGAGTCGAACGAGGCCCTGTACCTTTGGGACTTCAATCCGCTGCGCACCAACAGCGGGATCGACTACCAGGATCTGGTCGTCCTGGCGACCGCCGTTGCCGCCGAGCGCGACTGCGACGAGGAGGTCGAGCCTGCGGGCTCGGAGCCGCCCGCCCCCGCTCGCCCGATGGTGACGATCGCGGCGAACGGCTCGACCGAGGGCTGCGAGCTGGACAACGAGACGACGTTTGCCGCCCAAGTGGCCAACACGGCGACAGGGGACGGCGACGAGGCGTCGAACGTGCAGCTCCAGATCGAGGTGACATCGGGCGAGCAGTATGTCCGCGAGGTCTCGTGCAACACGGCTGTGGGGACGATTCCCGCTGGCGAGAGCCGCGAGGTCTCGGTTTCGGTGAACACCCGCTCGTCGTGGCAGGCGGCCTACGGCCAGCAGATCGTGCTGTCGGTGCGGGTGCACAACGAGGACAACTGGCCTGAGGAGAACGAAGGCAAGAGCGTGACCGTGACGATCCACGGTCCCGAGGCCCCGCATCCCGTGCTGGTGCTCAGCCCGTGGGGCGATGCCCACAACAACCGCGGGCACGGGAACAACGGTGACCACGACGACGAGGACAACCCGGGCCACGGCGGCGGCGGCCACGGCGCCGACGATGGCTACGACGACGACGGGTACGACGACGACGAGAACGGCGGCGGCGTCGGCCGCACGAACAACAAGCAGTACCTCTTCAGGATCCGGAACACGGCTGCTGAAGGGAATCCCGCTGCAAGCGTTCGCGTCTCGGTGTCCGTCGTCAGCGGCGGCTACTACCTGAGTGCCGTGAACTACGACGGCAACGTCGGGAGGATCGACGCTGGCGAGGAGAAGTTCGTCAGCGTGCGGATGGTCACGAGGAACAAGCGCTGGAAGGGTGCCCGGAGGGGCACTGAGGTCCAGCTTCAGGTGTCGATCACTCGAGAGACAAACGACCCGAACGAGAACGTCGGCAAGACGGCCGGCGTGATCCTCGAGAGGTAGGAGACTCGATGGACGGGCCGCTACGGCGGCCGATGGCCTCTGGAGCCCCGGGCACACGGCGAGAGCCGGGTGCCCGGGGCTCGCCCGCATCCGTGGGTCTCGCGGCGCTTGACCGGCTGCCGCGTTCGGGCCTATAATCAGGGGGCTGGCGAGCCACGTGTGTGGACTGCTCGGGGCTCCCCTTTTTGCCATGGAGGCACGCGATGAAACCAGGGTGGGTAGCGGTTGCACTGGGGCTGGTTGTCGTGGCAGGAGCGGCGTTCCTGATCGGCCGTTCGTCGCCGAGGCGGTACGAGCCGCCGTCGCCGGAGACGGGCGGCCCTGTGCCGTCTGGCCCGGTGGGGGGACGTGGCGGGGGGGCGGCGCCGGCAGTGACGGGTGGGGCGTCGGGGAGTGCTGCGACGTCTGCCGCAGGCCCCGGCCATTCGGCGGGGTCGCGCGATGGGGGGCCGGTGCTCATCGACTCGGGGGTCTACACGAACCCCAAGCTGAGGGTCACGATCCGCCAGCCGAAGGGCGACGAGTGGAGCATGACGGACAATCGGCGGAACTTCCGGGTGCCGCACCCGAGCAAGGTGCTGGAGATTCGCCGCTCCCCGACGGGCTCCGATGCTCGTTTTGCGATCGTGCAGCTCTACGCGCTGACGGTGCCTGGCGGCTCGACGGCGGCGGGGGAGGTGCACAAGCTCGAGCGGGTGGACAAGGGCGAGCCGGCGTCGGCGTTCAAGCTGGTCAGCGAGGACAGCGTGGACGTGGGCGGGCAGCATCTGGCGCGTCGCATCGTGCTGTGGAATGCGAAGGGGCGGGAGACGAAGCTGATGACCCTGCGGTGCACGGTGCAGGGGAAGCTGTGGGTGCTGATGGCGTTCACGGAGCCCCGGCACTTCGACGAGCTGATGCCGGAGTTCGAGCAGGCGATCCAGAGCCTGCGGTTCCGCTGATCACAGGGGGACCTATGCCCACCGGCACGGTGATTCGGCTGGACACGGCGTCGTGCCTGGTGCTGTGCGACGGGGAGAGGGTGCGCTGTCCGCTGCCTGGGCGCTGGCGCAGGCGGCGTGGGGGCCAGACGCGCCTGATCGCGGTGGGGGACCGTGTGGATGTGGAGGTGCAGGCGAACGGGGAGGGGACGCTGGGCACGGCGCACCCGCGCCACGGGGGGAAGCTCTCGCGCAAGGCTGCGGGCGAGCGGGACGTGGAGCAGGTGGTTGCGTCGAACGTGGACCAGTTGGTAGTCGTGGTTGCAGCGGAGGATCCGCCTGTGAACCGCCGATTCCTCGACCGCCTGGTGGTCTCGGGCGAGCACGGGGAGTTGGAGGTGGCGGTGTGTGTGAACAAGATGGATCTGGCGCAGTCCGGCGCGTTCGAGGAGTTGGCGGCGCTGTATGCGGGGCTGGGCTATCGCACGGTGCTCACGAGTGCGCTCACGGGGATGGGGGTGGAGGAGCTTCGGGGCCTGCTGGCGGGGAAGACGTCGGTGCTGGCGGGGCCATCGGGGGTGGGGAAGTCGCGCTTGCTGATGGCCGTGCAGCCGGGGCTGGAGCTTCGGGTGAGCGCGGTGAGCAGTGCGACGGGGAAGGGGCGGCACACGACGACCGCTGTGTCGCTGCTGCCGCTGGACGTGGGGGGCTACGTGGTGGATACGCCGGGTGTGAGGGAGTTCGCTTTGTTCGACATGGAGCGGGACGAGCTGAAGCACTATTTCCCCGAGATGGGTCGGCTGTTCGGCCAGTGCAATTTCGGGGATTGCTCGCATCTCCACGAGCCGGGGTGTGCAGTGATTGCCGCGGTGGGTGCGGGCGGGATCGCGGCGGAGCGCTACGAGAGCTACTGCCGGATCTACGAGAGTCTTCCCGAGCCGGACCCTGCGCGACGCAACAAGAGGTAGCCGTGCCGTCCCCTCGCCGCAGAGCCGTGATTTTCGACTTGGACGGGGTGCTCGTGGACAGCGAGGATCTGCACGTGGATGCGTGGAAGGTGCTGTTCGCTCAGGAGGGCATCGAGGCCACGGAGGCGGAGTTCGACGCGGGGATCGGGATGGTGGACACAGAGTGGATTCGCGGGGTGCTTGTGCGGCGCGGCCTTCCGGTGGATCTGGAGTGGTGGCGGGACGCGAAGCGGGGGGTGTTCCGTGAGATCCTTGCGGCGAACATCCGGCCGTATCCGGGGGTGGCGCCGCTGGTGCACCGGCTGCACGTTGAGTTCCGGCTGGGGGTGGCGTCGAACTCGTGGCACGAGAATATCGAGACGGTGCTCGCCGGTCTGGGGCTTGGCGCGTGTTTCGGGTCGGTGGTCGGGCTGGACGACGTGACTCATCACAAGCCGCACCCGGAGGCGTACCTTCGGAGTTCGGAGCTTCTGGGGGTTCCGCCGGCGTGGTGCACGGTGGTTGAGGATTCGCGGCTGGGGATTCAGGCGGCGAAGGCGGCAGGAATGCGGTGCATAGGAATCCCCACCACATTGGCTGCTGAGGAATTGAGCGAGGCGGATCTGGTCGTGGGGTCGCTGGAGGAAGCGGACGCCATCGTGGGGTTCGCGCGACAGGCGACGGAGGTGAACTGAGCCGATGGCGGCTGCGGAGCGGGGGGACGAACCGGATGTCGGCTGTGTGGGGGAGGGGGTCAGCGACGTTTCGAGCAGACGAATCCGGCGAGGTCCTTGACGTACTCGACGTCGAAGCCGACGTTCGCGAGGCGGCCGGCGACCCCCTCATGGATGTCCTTGTGGCCTCGCTTCGAGTAGGGGTCTCCGACGTAGTGGTAGAGCTTGCCTCGTACGGTGAGCACGCGAGCGAGCTCGAAGTAGAAGTCGCGGCCGTAGAGTTCACCGGCGCGGGAGATGTGAGGCGGGTCGTGGACGATGGCATCGAACGAGCCGGAGGGCTGGAGGCCGAGGTAGGTGGTGACGTCCTCTGCGATGACGTCGATGCGGGTATCGAAGAAGTATTCTTCGGACCAGGGGTTGAAGCGGGCGACTTCGAGGACATCGAGGTCGTGCTCGATGGAGACGACTCGGTCGGCTCCGAGGCGTGCTGCCCACATGGCGGTGTATCCGAGTCCGCCGCAGGAGTCGAGGACGCGATCGCCTGGCCGGGCGACGGTTCGGACGATTCGCTCGGCCTGAGCGTAGGGACAGAAGCCCTCGGTGCAGTGCATCTTGATGCCGCTGATCTCGATGGTGGGGGCGGTGTCGGTGGCCGAGAGGCGGTAGTAGAAGCGTCCGTGGCGCTCGACGGGGACGAGTTCGCCGTTTTCGACGAAGAAGATCTTGCGGCCGCGGCGGGAAAGGGAGCGGATAGCCTCGATGGGGAATTCGACACCATCGGGCAGACGGACGGACTCGCCGGCGATGTGGACGACGGAGCGGGTGCGGTTGAGGTCGAGGGAAACGGTGACGCGGGTTTTCCTGGAGCGCCGTGCTTTGAGGATTGTGCGGGCTACGCTGGCGGTCAGGTATGCCCTTTGCTCGGGTCCTGTGATGGAGGTGCTCAACTCGAAATCGGCCATCGGTTGGCTTACCCCTCAAGCTGGAATGGTCGCTCGTGGCCTGCTTCGCGTGCGCGGCGCTGGTGCGCCATGCGAAAGGTGTGCACACGCGCCTCTAGTCAGGGAGAGTCGCGAGAAGAGGGCACGGGGCCGGCGCGGCCCGCCGATGCCGCTCTTGCTCAAGCCGGCGCGCGTCAGGCCCGCGTCGGCTTGAGAAGCATTGGAGCTCGTATGCCTCCTCGTGATCACGATGCCGCAGTAATCTAGCACTGCCCAGGCGGGAAGTCAACCCCTAACCCGCATCTCTCACCAGGTGTGGCCGGCAGGGGTGTCCCGCAGGAGAACGATAGGTGTTGCATGGCGGCGTGGCCGCTGCTAGAATACCCGCGTCGGAGCATCCCCGAAGAACACAGGCATAGTATGCTACAAAACGAGAGGGCATCCGATGGATCTCAAGCGCTTTGAGGGAGCCTGGACGGCTCTCGTGACGCCGTTCACCCCCGACGACGCGATCGACTGGGCGGAGTTCGAGCGCCTGGCAGGGTTCCAGATCGAGCAGGGGATCACCGGGCTGGTGCCCTGTGGGACGACCGGCGAGTCGCCGACGCTCAACTGGCAGGAGCACAACCAGGTCATCGAGACGACGCTTCGTCTACGTGGGGATCGGTGCTTCGTGCTGGCGGGCACGGGCTCGAATTCCACGCAGGAGGCCCTTCGCGGCTCGCTCCACGCCGTGGAGGCCGGAGCCGAGGCGCTGCTGCTGGTCGACTGCTACTACAACGGCCCGTCGAGCCTCGAGCTGCGGTGCGAGTATCACGGCGCCATCGCGGCCGCGTGCCCCGAGGCGCTCGTTGTGCCCTACGTGATCCCTGGCCGCTCGGGTACGGAGCTCGCCCCCGAGGACGTGGCCCTGCTGGCCCGGGAGCACCCCAACGTGCAGGCTGTGAAGGAGGCTACAGGCGACCTCGCGAGGATGGCGCACACACGGGCCCTCACAGGCGACGGGTTCGACATCCTCTCGGGCGACGATAACCTGACCCCGAAGATGATGGCCGACCCGGCGATCCGCGCCAACGGGGTCGTCTCGGTGATCTCCAACGTGGTGCCTGCCTCCGTGGTGCAGATGAGCCGTGCGTTCGCCGAAGGACGCGCCGAGGACGGGAATCGCCTGGCCGATGCCCTCGAGCCGCTCTTCAACATCGTGACCATCGTGGCCCACGACACGCGCGTGATCGGGGGTGCGGAGTATACCGTGGCCGACAAGTTCCGCAACCCGCTCCCAGTGAAGACTCTGATGCGCGGCCTCGGCATGATTTCGGGCGGATGCCGCCGCCCGCTGGGGCGCATGACCGCGGCCGGCGTCCACGCCATCCAGTTCGCGGCCCGTCGCGTGTGGAGGAGCAACCCTGAACTGCTTGAGCCCATCGAGGACGCATTCGGCGTCTCGCTCGACGAGCGCCTCGCCGACTCGGCCCTCTGGGACTCCCTTGCCTACGCCTGAGCCAATGGGGGTGATCGAGCTGTGAACGCGAAACGCACTGCGTGCATTCTGGCCGTCGGCCTGTTCGCGCTCGTTGCCGGCTGCGACAACCTGGCGCGGCGCCTCATCACCGTCGCCTCGACGCCCGCCGTGCTCGAGGGGCAGCGCACCCAGGTGACGATCACGCTGCGCAACATCCATCCCTACCCGATCATCCCAACGGCCCTGACCCTCTACGTCCGCCAGGATCCCACGGAGTACTTCCTCGTTCGCCAGACCATCGGGCAGGCCGAGTACTACGAGCCCCTCCAGGCCACCGAGGTGCGCCATCTTCAGACCCTCGACCGCATCGAGGCCGACCAGGTGCGCGATGGGAAGCACTGGCGGCGCGTGCCCGATTCGCGCTTCCTCCATCCCCGCATCCTGCTGCCCGGCAAGTCGGTCTCCGAGACCTTCCAGTTCCAGGCCTACGAACCGTACCGCCGCCTGCTCTACTGCGATCTCTACTATCTGCCGCTGACCGGGGATCAATGGCGCGACCGCCTCTTCGTGCACACCAGCCCCAGGAGCGTGGACCCCGAGGCCGAGCGCTATACGGACGTCTATCGGCGGATCGACCAGGACACCGTGACCGACCCAGAGCCGGATCCACAGAAGTACCTGCTCTTTCGTCCTCGCCGCCACCACGCGGCAACCCCCACGCTCCTCACCCGCCGCGTGCCCATCGACGTCCGTCCGCGGCCCTTCAGCTATCGCGCAGCCGCACGCCGAGCCGCCATGGGTGCCCGAACGCATCTCTACTTCTCAGCGGGGGAGTGCTGGGTGTTCGAATACCCGCAGGACGGCACCTGGCTGATCGGTCCGGTCGCGACCGTCAAGCTCAACGGCCACTACGCGAGTCTGCTCGCCGACGTGGAACTGCGTCAGGCTCAGTCCCTGGCCATCTCCGCGCCGCGCGAGCAGAACGACAAGCTCCTCCAGTACTTTCAGAAGGCTGCGTTCTCCGATCCGAAGGACACGGCTGCCAACGCCACGGCCACCATCCCAGCCGAGAGCATCCTTCCGGCGCTCGAACACGCAGAAGCCACCGGCTACGTGATTGACTCGAGGACGTGGAAACCCGTTCAGTAGGCCAGGAGCGGTTCATAGTACACGCAGATCCTAGGCGAGGTGTATAGCCCCCGCCGGCACCGATATCCGTCGGTGACAACGCGACGGTGCCCGGCTCTATCGTTGGGCTCAATCGTGGAAGTTCACGCCGCCTGATGCTGTGCAGGGCACACAAGGCAGCGGTTTTGATCCACATTCATAATGTCCGATAATATATCTTATGTCGGTTAGGCTCTCGCGAGCCCTCTTTCGGCCCGAATACTACGCCTTGGCACTGTGGGATTGTGCTACACGAGACCGTGTGGATCTGTCCATCTCATCGTGGCGGCCCCACTGGTGACGTCGGGGCCGGCAGCGGCCCGGCGCCGGGCGTGCATGACGGCGCGGCTCGCGGGGTCAGGAGCGCTTGGGCAGGAACATGGGCGGGAGGGAACGCTTGTGGGCTGAGCGGCGCATGAGCTCGCGCACGCGTGTGAGGATGGGAGCCGGCACGCCGCTGGGATCGCGTCGGTCGAGGGCGAGCAAGGCGACGTCGAGTTGCGCGTAGCGGAGGCCCATCTCGCCCTCGTCCGTCTGCCCTGGCCACAGGCCGGCGGTGGGCGGCTTGTCGATGACCCGCTGTGGGATGTCGAGCGTGCGGGCAAGTTGTCGGACCTGTGTCTTGAGGAGGCCCGCGATGGGCAGCAGGTCGACGCCCCCGTCGCCGTGCTTGGTGAAGTAGCCCACGGTGAGTTCGCTGCGATTGCTGGATCCGCAGACGAGGTAGTTGTGCGAGGCGGCAAGATGGTAGAGGGCCGCCATACGGAGGCGTGGCTTGATGTTGGCTTTCACCTCGCGTGGAGCGTCTGGGAGGACTTGGGCGAGTGCACGGTATGCCTCCGTGAGGTCGACATGGACGGTCTCGATGCCGAGGGTCGCGGCGATGATGTCTGCATCTTCGGCATCCGCTGGGTCGCTCTCGCATGGCAGGATGGCGCCGAGCACTTTGCGTGGCAAAGACCTGTGGGCGAGGGCGGCGACGACGGCGGAGTCGATGCCGCCGCTGAGACCGACCACGGTGCCTTCGGCACCGGCATCGTGCACTACTGTGCGGATCCACGCGGCAATGTCGTCGGCAAGGCTCATGATGGCTCCTGGGTGTGCGGCACGTCGACCCACTGGCGGGTGCGTGAGGACTCCTGTGCGGCGGCCATGATTCGCTGAACGGCGAGGCCGTCGTGGAGACTGGGGACGGGCTGGCGGTCCTCGACGATGCAGGCGAGGAAGTTGTGGAGACAGGCGATATGGGCTCGGACCCAGCCCACCGAGCATTTCGGTCCTGGCAGCGCGGCGGGTGTCGGATAACGCTGCACGGTTTCGATGGCCTTGAAGCCACGGGTGCCGCCGTATGGCCCAGGCGTGTCGCGGTGGTCGTAGGCATAGAGCCAGTTGGGGTCCATGAGGCTGAAGCGCAGGGCGCCCTTGTCGCCGTGGATCTCGAAGTTCAGTTCGTCGTTCACTCCCGTGGCGAGGCGCGATGCTTCGAGGGTGGCCAGGGCACCATTGGCCAGTTCCACCTGCATGAGAACAACGTCGTCGACTTCCACCCTGGCCGTGCCGCCGTCGCGGGTTGGCCGCTCGGGGATCAGTGTTTCGCATCGCGCGGAGACGCGGGTGATCTCGCCCGTGAGGTGGCGCATGAGGTCGATGATATGCGAGCCCAGATCGTGCAGTGCGCCGCCGCCCGACACGTGGGCGTCCAGGCGCCAGGACATCGGGCGCGAGGCCTCGATGTAGCCGGCGTGGAGGTAGGCGGCGCGGTAGCCGAAGAGGCGCCCGACGAAGCCCTCGTCCATGAGCTCCTTGGCGCGGAGCGTGGCGGGCAGGAATCGGTTCTGGAAGGTCATCTGGTGTGTGGAGGTGGCGGATCTGTCGGCCGCGGAAACGATGGCCTCTGCCTCGGCCACGTTGCGCGCGAGCGGCTTGTCGCAGTAGACGTGCTTGCCCGCGGAGAGAGCCGCGATGCACGCCTCGGCATGGGCAGCGTTCGGAGTGCACACGTGAACGATGTCGACCGCGGGGTCGTCGATCAGTTGGCGGTAGTCGGTCATGGCCCTGGCGTATCCTGCGCGGTCGGCGGCACGGCGCGCGGTGTCCTCGTGGGCGGTGCACACGGCGGCCAGCCGGATGCGGGCTGGGGGGGGATTGTAGAGGAAGGGAATGCTCTGGTAGGCGTAGGTGTGGATCTGGCCCATGAAGCCGTAGCCGATCATCCCCACGCCGAGCTCGGGCAGTGCCGCAGCCATCCAGGTATCCTCCGGGGTAGATGGACGCGATATTATAGCCCCCCTCCCCCATGGGTTCAATGGGCGGGAGGCCGCTCAGCACGGCTTTTCTCCGGCCGCCCTGCGTTCTATAATGCGCTGAGGAATCGAGAGGCGGACACGGAAGACGAGCCCAGAATGGAGTTGCGCTTCGGTGAGCAGACCTGTGACATACCTGAGGCCTGAGGCAGCGGCATCGCGTCGCAGCCGGCGGGTCCTGGCTGGCGTGGCTGTTGGCGTTGTGCTTGTGCTGGCGCTCTCGAAGGTCACGTCGACGGACACGTGGGTTCACCTGTCCCTGGGCCGCTGGATCGTGGAGAATGGGGCGGTTCCGCGCTCCAACGTCTTGTCCTACACTCAGCCCGATCGGCCGACCATCGACCACCAGTGGCTTTTCCAGGTGTGTCTCTACGCGCTGGAGCGCGGAGTCGGCATCGACGGGGTCATCGTGGTGAAGGCCGTGGTCGTGGCCGCCGCCTTCGCGGCCGTCCTTGCCACCGCGCGCCGCAAGGGTGCCGATCCGGCAATCGCCTGTCTGACGCTCGTGGTCGCTGCCTGTGCCGCGCGGTTCCGCTTCACCGTGCGCCCGCAGGTCGTGGCCTTCCTGCTTTTTGGGGCCTACCTCGGTTTGGTGGAGCGATGGCGGCAGGACGGCTCGCGGCTCCTCGCGGCACTTCTTCCTCTCCAGGTGCTGTGGGCAAACCTGCACGGCAGCGCCATTCTCGGTTGCGGACTTCTCCTTGCCTGTGCACTTGCGGAGACGGCGCGGCGACTCATCGCACGAGGCCGTCGGGATGTAATGCCCAGGCCACGGCCTCCCACCGACCTGGCGCTCCTCTGGGGCATCGCGGTACTTTCGGTGCCAGCCACGCTCGCCAACCCCAACGGTGTGCGTCTGCTGACTATGCCGTTCACACACGCCGCCGCGCAAGCGGCGTATGGCCTGAAGGAACTGCTCCAGGACCGCGCGAGCCTGGACTGGGCCGATCTGGGCAGCCGGCACGTTTTCTTCGCCGTCCTCGGGGTGGCGGGCTGCTTCTCGGTCGTCGTGGCGCTGATGCGGCGCGATGTGACCGAGGCCGGTCTCGTTGCGGGCCTCGCCTGGGCATCGGTGCGCTCCGAGCGGTTCATCGGTCTGTTCGCAATCGCGGTCGCGCCGATCGTCGCATCGAACGTCTCCATAGCCCTGGGCACGCGGCGGACGACGTCGGCCACGGCCGGGCCACGCCGCGCGACCTCGCTCGGCGTCGCCGTGGCGGCCCTGCTGCTTACGGGTTCCGCGGGGCTCTGGATGCTCTCGCGCCACCAGCCGCCAGGTCTCGGCCTCGCCCCCGGCCTGTTCCCTGAGCGCGAGACGACCTGGCTCCATGACCACTACAAGGCCGCACGGCTCTTCAACGAGTTCGAGGACGGCGGCTACGTCTACTGGCATACGCGCCGGCCCGTTTTCATCGACAGCCGGGGAATGCTGGCGTATGCTCCTGAGTTCTTCAGAGCTTACGTGGAGGCGTGGAACTCGCCGACCCGCTGGCATGCGATGATGGCACGGCACTCGCCCTCCGTGGCACTCGCCCACCGAGAGCCCCTCAAGCGGATGTTCCGCGCCGACCCGCACTGGCTCGAGGTCGCCGTGGCTCCCGCGTCCCCGGACTCACGGTACTCCGTGTTCGTTCGCCGCGCTCGTTGAGCTCTGACTTTGCCTTTGCGTTGACAGGCCGATGCGCACAGCGTAGCCTGTGTGGGATATCGCGACGTGTGTGTTTGTGCTAGAGGAGTCGCCGCTTGGCCAAGGTTCTGCTGATCAACCCTCCGGCGGAGAGCACGCTGATCGGGAACAACCCGAAGTTCCTCGATGAGGAGCGCGGGTGCAACCCGCCGCTCGGGCTCCTGTATCTGGCTGCGATGCTCGAGGAGAGGTCGTCGCATTCGGTGTGCGTTCTCGACGCCCAAGCCGAAGGGCTCTCCTACGAAGGCATCGCCGAGCACGTGGCAGGCGAGGCGCCCGATCTCGTGGGCATCACCACGATGACGTTCACGCTCCTCGACGTGGTGCATACCGTGGAGGTCGTGCGCCGTGCGGCACCCGGAGCGCGCGTGGTTCTTGGCGGACCCCACGTCCATCTCTACCCCCGCGAGTCGGCGGCCCTGCCCGGCGTCGACTTCGCGATCGTCGGCGAGGGCGAGTATGCGCTGGTGGAGTTGTGCGACCGGCTCGATGAGCCGAGGCGCTGGGACGAAGTGCCCGGCCTCGTGTATCGCGCCGAGGGCGATATCGTGGCCAACGAGCGTCCGGCACTCATCGACGACCTCGATGCCCTCCCCTTCCCTGCCCGCGACCTCACGCCGTTCCAGCGCTACAGTTCGGTCCTCGCGCGCCGCCGACCGGTGACCACGATGTTCACCAGCCGCGGCTGCCCCTACCGCTGCACGTTCTGCGACCGCCCGCACCTGGGAAGGAAGTTCCGTGCCCGGTCTGCCGGCAACGTGGTGGACGAGATGCAGGAATGCGTGAGCATGGGCATCCACGAGATCCTCATCTACGACGACACCTTCACCGTCCGCCGCCAGCGCGTGCTCGACGTGTGCGCCGAGATTCAGCGCCGCGGCCTGGACATCGGGTGGGACATCCGGGCACGAGTGGACACTATCGACGAGGAGCTTCTGCGAGCCCTCCGCGCCGCCGGCTGCGAACGCATCCACTACGGCGTGGAGGCGGGTAGCGACAGGTTCATGCAGGTGCTCCGCAAGGGCATCACCGTCGACCAGGTCCGCCGAGCGTTTCGCCTCACCCGCAGGGCGGGCATCCAGACTCTAGCCTATTTCATGATCGGGATACCTGGTGAGACCGAGGACGATGTGCGGCAGACGATGCGTCTGGCCCGCGAGCTCGCCCCCGACGTTGCCCACATCACCATCCTCACACCGTTCCCCGGCACCGAGGTCTACCGACAGGCGATCGACGAGGGGGTCTACGATACGGATCTCTGGCACGGCTTCGCGACCCGCCCACAGGCGGGCTTCCGCCCGCCCTATTGGACTCGCGAGATCAGCCGCGACCGCCTCGAGGCCCTCCTCACCGAAGCCTACAGGAGCTTCTACATCCGCCCTCGTTATATCGCCTCACAACTACTCAAGATCCGTTCCTGCCGGGAGTTGCGGGCCAAGGTGAAAGCGGGCCTCCGCGTGCTCTTCCTCCCAGGACATCCCGATACAAGCCCCTGAGCTTGGGGCAGTTCGTGCCCTGGAGGCGTCCCACCATGCGTCCCATCGAGGAAACACGGCGAGCGAGAACAACGGAGGAGGTGCTTGCCCTCCTCATCGTCCTCCTGCTCGGCGCGGTGCTGGTATTGGGCATCGTGCTGCCCCGCCTTGGAGCCACCGTAACCTCCAGCGGGGCATCCACATGCAGGCACAACCTCCATCAGCTCGCGCAGTCGCTCGCCATCTACCTCGACGGGCTGGGCGATGGGCGGTGGTATCCCTTTCCCCTCGGCCGCGGGCTCGCGCCCGACGACTACACCGGCGCCGAATGGCTCGCGAGCCTCTACTGGACGAGAGTGCTGCCCGACCCCACCATGCTCCTCTGTCCCAGCTCGGGCGATGCGAACCGCGAAGGCGCCCACGTGGGAACGGTCCGCGCCATCGCCGGCCGCTTCGGCTCTCAGACGGTGAGCTACGCCGCACTCCACTACCGAAGTCTGACCGACACCCAGGGACGGTCGACGCCGGGCGCCATCCCTGCGGGATACCCACATAGGCCCGTCGATCAGCCTGCGGCATCCGATGACACTGAAGGGACGCTGAACCACGGCACGGCGGGCTCAAGAGGCACGTCGATCCTCTTCTTCGACGGCCACGTGGAGTTCTGGCCCCCAAGCCGCATCGACATACGCCGTGCCGTGGGCTCCCGCCCAGGGCCGCTGGCTGCACTGAGGAACTAATGCCGCCCCAGGCCACCACGCCCTCCGCCTGGGCCGCAACCCAACGCTGGGCCAGGATTTGCGTCGGAGGCCGCGCTCGATGGAGCCTGGTCTCTCCTGGCCCCTGCGCCGCTGTTTTGGCTTGACTCAGAAGCGGACTCTGTTATAATTATGCACTTGGGCAATTGTCGCAAGGCCAAGAACTCACAACGTTTCAGGCGACGCACTGAGCGATGCACACCCGACGAATACTGGTCTTCTCTGGCAACGCGCACCCCGTGTTGGCAACGGGGATATGTGATTACCTCGACATCGAGCTCGGGGACGCCACCATCAAGCGATTCCCCGATGGCGAGCTCAACGTCAAGGTCAGCGAAGATGTGCGTGGTGCCGATGCTTTCGTCGTCCAGCCCACGTGCGACCCCGTCAACGAGAATCTCATGGAGCTCCTGCTCCTCATCGACTGTCTCAAGCGCGCCTCCGCAGACCGTGTCACCGCCGTTCTCCCCTACTACGGCTACGCCCGCAAGGACCGTAAGGACGAAGGGCGAGTGCCCATCACGGCCAAGCTTGTCGCCAACCTCATCACTAGCGCCGGCGCAGACCGCGTGCTCGCCATCGACCTTCATGCATCCCAGATCCAGGGCTTCTTCGACATCCCTTTCGACCACCTGTGTGCGGCCGGCTCCCTCTCGCGGCCGTTCATGGAGAGCCGCATCACCGACCTTGTGGTCGTGAGCCCCGATGTGGGCTCCATCAAGCTCGCACGCGCCTATGCCGAGCGTCTGGGCGCCGGCTTGGCCGTGGTGGACAAACGACGCATCAGCCCCGACGCCATCGAGACGGGCTTCCTCATCGGCGAGGTCAAGGGCAGGAACGTGCTGATCGTGGACGACATCATTGCCACGGGGGGCTCGGTGTGCGAGGCCGCTCAGATGCTGCGCAACCGCGGAGCCAACTCGGTCCAAGTCGCAGCCACGCATCCTGTCCTGTGCGGCCCCGCCATCGAGCGTCTGGGAGCCGCCGCGATCGACCGCCTCACGGTGACGGACACGATTCCGCTCAGCGAAGCCGCACACGAGCTTCCCGTCCTCTGCGTCTCCGTCGCCAATCTCATCGGCGAGGCCATCAAACGAATCCACTTCAACGAATCCGTCAGTTCGTTGTTCACGTAGCATCAGTGTGGAGCTCCTCATGGAGAGCGCGACGATCCAAGCGACCAAACGCGGCCAGCTGGGCACTCGCCCGGCACGGCGGCTCCGAGCCGAAGGCCTCATCCCCGCCGTGCTCTACGGCCACGGGCGCGACCCCGTCCACCTTGCCGTGTCGGTCAAGAAGGTGGAGCACCTGGTGACCTCCGGCATCCACATGGTCGACCTCGACATCGGTGGCACCCTGGAAACCGCCCTGATCAAGGAAATCCAGTTCGACGCGATGGGCAGCCACCTCATCCACGTCGACCTCACGCGCGTGGCCATGGACGAGGAGGTCACTGTCAGTGTCAGCATCGAGCTGCACGGACTCGCCAAGGGTGCGGCATCTGGCGGCACAGTGGACCACGCCATCCAGGACATCGACGTCCGGTGCCTGCCTCACGCCATCCCCGAGCGGATTCGCCTCGAGATCGCCGACCTCGACATCGGGGACGTCATCCACGTTCGCGACATCGCGCCGCCGCCGGGCGTCGAGTTCATGCACGACCCTGACACGCCCGTGGTCACAGTCCACCCGCCGATCGCCGCCCCGGCCGAGGCCGAGGAGGTCGAAGTCCCCGAGGAACCCGAGGTGATCGGCGACCGCGGCGAACCGCAGAAAGCTGCCACCGACGAAGGCAAGCGGGAGTAGTGGCAGCGCATGAAGCTTGTCGTCGGCATTGGCAACCCGGGACGCCGATACGAAGACACGCGGCACAACCTGGGCATGAACGTTGTCGACCACTTTGCGGAGGACTGCGGCATCGCCCTGCGACGCCGGCGCTTCGATGCGCTCGTGGGCGAAGGCTCCATCGGCTCCCAGCGTATCCTGTTGGTTAAGCCGCAGACCTACGTGAACCTTACCGGCAGTGCCGTCGCCCCGCTGCTCCGCTGGTACCGCTCTTCGGCAGACGATCTGCTCGTCGTCTGCGACGACATGAACCTTGACCTGGGCAAACTGAGGCTTCGCCGCAAAGGCGCCTCAGGTGGACATAACGGCCTGAAGTCCATCGTCGAGTGCCTGGGCACAGAGAGCTTCGCGCGTCTCCGCATCGGGGTCGGGCGCGGCGACCGCGCCGACCCGGTCGGCCACGTGCTCGGCCGCTTCGACGCTGACGAAAGGCCATTCATTGAGGCGACTGTCGCCCGCGCCGCTGACGCGACCCGGCGCTGGATCGAACAGGGTGTTGAAGCTGCCATGAACGCGTTCAACTCCTGACCCCTTGGAGGACGCCCTCTTGCGAATCTACGAAGGCATGTTCGTGCTTAACGACTCCCGCTGCAACGACAACTGGGAAGCTGTCACCAGCGAGGTCAAGGCCATCCTGGAGAAGAACGGCGCGGAGATCTTCACCGCCGAGAAGTGGGACGAGCGGCGCCTCGCCTACTCCATCCGGGGTCGCACGCGAGGCGTCTACTACCTCGTGCGGTTCACCGCGGCGCCAGAGGCTCTCAACGAGTTCGAGCGGGCCTGCCAGCTCAACGAAACCATCCTCCGAGTGCTCTTCACCCGCGACCTCTACAGCGAGAACCTCCACAAGGCCGGCCTCTTCTTCGCCAAGCCCAAGGAGCAGGCCGAAGGAACACCCCCAACGGAGAGCCAGCCACAAACGGACGAGGCAGCCGCCGGCCAGGCGAGTCCCGAACAGCCCGCCGAGCCCCAGCCCCCACAGCCAACACCACCCGAGAGCAACGTCACGACGCCCGACACAGGCACGACGCCCGACACAGGCACGGCGCCAGACACCGGCACGGCGCCAGACCCCCAGTAGCGAGGGCTCCAGATGCCGAACTACAACAAGGTCGTCCTAATGGGCAACCTCACCCGCGACCCCGAGCTTCGCTACACCCCCAGTGGCCAGGCTGTTGCGGACATCCGAGTTGCCATCAACCGCCGCCGCCGCGGGCCCGATGGTGAACGACGCGACAGCACAACCTTCGTGGACGTCACCGCGTGGGGCCGTCAGGCCGAGGTCATCAACGAGTACTTCTCCAAGGGCAATGCCATCTTCGTCGACGGCAGACTGTCGCTCGACGAATGGACGAGCCAGGATGGACAGCGCCGCTCGAAGCTGCGCGTCGTCCTCGAGAACTTCGAGTTCATCACACCGCGTGCATCGTCGCGCGAGGCCGCGCCACGACCGCAGGCGCCCTCGCCAAAACCCGGGGACACAGCGTCGGCCCCGCCGCCGGCACACCCGGACGACAATCAGCCTTTCGACGATGTGCCCTTCTAGCTGAGGAGTTCCCCGACCCATGGCCAGACGGAAATACCGCCGCCCCCGCGAGAAGTCGCGTTGCCGCTTCTGCCGCGAGGGCATTACAAGCATCGACTACAAGGACATCTCGATCCTCCAGAAGCTCGTCACCAGCCAGGGGAAGCTCTTCTCGCGCAAGCGCTCGGGCAACTGTGCCAAGTGCCAGCGCATGGCCCGCGCCGCCATCAAGCGGGCACGCTTCCTCGCCCTCATTCCCTACATGGGCAGGTAACGTGACGAACCCTCCTGCAACCGGGAGCACCCTATGGAAATCCTCCTCCGCAAGGACGTTCAGAAACTTGGGAAAGCCGGCGAGATCGTGACCGTCGCCGACGGCTACGCGCGCAACTATCTGTTCCCGCGCAGGATTGCCTCCGCCGTAACCACCGAGAACCTCATGCGGCTCGATGTCGAGAAGCGCCGCGCCCAGCGCGATGCCGAGAAGCACCACCAGGCCCTCGTCGAGCTGGGCAAGCGCCTCGAATCGGTCTCCTGCACACTCACAGCCCAGGCGGCCGAGAGCGGCACGCTCTTCGGCTCCGTCACAGCATCCCACATCGCCGAGGCGCTTCGCCAGGAAGGCCTCGACGTGCCCCCTGAGGCTGTCCAGCTCGAACATCCCATCAAAGAAACAGGCGTCTACGCCATCGAGATTCGCCTCACCCCTGACATCGTCGCCACAACCCGTGTCTGGGTGGTCGCAGACTAAACGGCTATGGCCGAACACGGCGCCGCCACAACCGTTGACCGCTTGCCGCCGCAGAACCTTGAAGCCGAGGTCGCGGTCATCGGTTCCATGCTCATTGATAACCGCACCATCGCCGACGTCGGCCAGGTCCTCAAGCGGGCCGACTTCTATTCCCCCGACCATCAGGTTATCTTCGAAACCATGGTCAACCTCTTCGATGAGGGGAACCCCGTCGACATCGTTCTCCTCACCGAGGCGCTCCGACAGCGCGAGGAGCTCGAGCGGGTCGGCGGCGCCCAGTTCCTCATCTCCCTCCTCGAGCGGGTTCCCTCCGCAGCCAACGCCGAGTACTACGCCAACATCGTTCGCAGCGCCTCACTGCGCCGCCATCTCATCCACGCGGCCACGGAAGTCATGCGGGCATCGTACGACCAGACAATGAGCACCGATGCCCTCCTCGACAAGGCGCAGGCGGAGATCTTCGCCGTCAGCCAGGGCGACCAGTTCGCCGAAGCCAGCGCCGTGCGAGACATCCTCCAGGATATCTTCGCCGACATCGAGAACCTCAGCAGCGACCGCATCACGGGCCTGCGAACGGGCTTCACCGAGCTCGACGAGCTCACTTGCGGCCTCCAGCCCTCCGACCTCATCATCATCGCCGCACGCCCGTCCATGGGCAAGACCACCCTGTGCCTCAACATCGGGGCGCGCATCGCCATGGGCGGGTGGCACCGCCCCAACCGCGAGGACGCCAAGCCCGTCCTCATCTTCTCCCTCGAGATGGCCAAGCCCGTCATCGCCAGGAACATCCTGTGCGGCTATGCCCGCGTGGACGCTCACCGCCTGCGGCGCGGCCTCCTCCCCAAGGAAGAAATCAACGCGCTCACCATCAAGGCGGGCGACCTCTACGAAGCCCCTATCTATATCGACGACACGCCCGGCCTCTCGCTGCGCGACCTCCGCACGCGAGCCCGACGCCTCAAGATGAGCGTCCCCGGCCTCTCACTGATCATCGTCGACTACCTCCAGCTCATGGAGGAGCGCTCAGCCGAAAACCGCCAGCAGGAGATCAGCACGATCTCCCGCGGCCTCAAGGCACTCGCCCGCGAGCTCAACGTTCCTGTCATTGCCCTCTCGCAGCTCAGCCGGGCCACCGAGGCGCGCGAAGGCCACCTCCCGAGAATGTCCGACCTCCGCGAATCCGGCTCCCTCGAACAGGACGCTGATCTCATCGTCCTCCTGTACCGAGAGGAAGCCTACAACCCCGGTGCCAGGCCAGGGGAAGCCGATCTCTACGTGGCCAAGCAGCGCAACGGGCCCACTGGCCTCGTCCGAGTCACGTTCCTGCGTCAGTTCCTGCGGTTCGAGGACTACGCTCAGCCCGAACAGGTGCCCTTCTAAACATCGTTCGAGGCTCTCTGATGAATCACTGCCACCTTCGCCCCGCACACGCCGCGTGTCTCGCTGCTCTCGTGCTGCTGCTCGCGCCGCTGGCCCGGCCAGCCCTCGCAGCCCAGCCGCCCATTGTGCGCGAGATCGTCGTCCAGGGGTTCACGGGCGACCCCGCGCGCATCACCGACAGCATCCAGACCAAGCAGGGAACCGCACTCGACCCCAAGACGCTCAACGACGATCTCACACGCCTCTTCAGGATGGGCTACATCGCCACGTACAGGCTACAGACGGTCCCCACCGGCGTCCGAATCGTCTTCGATGTCGCTGAGGCCCTCCGTGTCCGCAACATCAAGATCAAGGGAGCGGGACGCTCCTGGGGCAAGAAGATGCTCGATGAGGTCCTCACTCGCCCGGGCGATCCCGTATCACCCGAAGTGCTCAAGCTGCCTGAGGACCAACGCTACCGGGGCGACAAGGAGCGCATCCGCGCCTACTGCCAGCAACGCGGCTACCGCGCCGTGACCGTCCTCTCCAAGACCGAGCGCACCGCGGCGACGCGCGAGATCGACCTGATTTACACGGTGAACCTCGGGCCGAAATACCAGGTCAAGTGGCTCCGCTTCCGCGGGAACCGCGCCATCCCCGCCCAGGAGCTCCGCAAACGCATGGTCACCAAGCGCGACACGCTGCTCACCTCCCGGCGCTACTACGAGCCCTTCTTCGAGGACGACATCACGGCCCTTCAGGATTTCTACCGCTACAAGGGCTTCCCCAATGCCAGGGTGACCTACCGGCGGAGCTTCCGAGGAGCCAAGGGCAACAAAGTAGACATCACGATCGTCGTGGAGGAGGGCCAGCAATACCCCGCAGCCAGCGTTGCTGTGAAGGGTAACAAGGTCTTCGGGGCCGACACGCTGCTGCTTACCATCCCCCTCCGCAAGAACGCCATGTACTCCGATGAGAAGCTCATCGAGTCGCGCCAGGCCATCGAGCGGCTCTACGCCCAGAGCGGCTACCCCTACGTGAAGGTGCGGCCATCGCGCCAGCTCAACGCGGCCGGCGACGCCTACGACGTGACCTTCGACATCGACGAAGGCGAGAAGATCCGCATCAACACCATCCGCACCCGCGGCCATCCCCGAACACGCCGCGAGGTCATCCTGCGCGAGATGGAGCTCGAGCCGGACATGGTCTACGACGTGCGCAAGCTCGAGCGCAGCCAGCGAGCTCTGGATCGGCTCCAGTTCTTCGACTCCGTCGTCATGAAGCTCATCCCGGCCGACCCGCCCAATGATGTCGAGCGCGACCTGCTGGTCGACGTCACCGAAGGGCGCACCGGCATGTTCCGCTTCGGCCTCGGCTTCTCCTCCTCACAGAGCTTCGTCGGCACCATCGAGCTCTCGCAGCGCAACTTCGACTGGCGCGACCGCCCGAAGAGCTGGAGCGACTTCTTCAGCGGCAACGCCTTTGTGGGAGCCGGCCAGAGCTTCCGCGTCTCGCTCCTCCCAGGCACCGTCTACAGCAACTACATCATCTCCTACGAGAACCCCTACTGGAAGGGCCGCAACCAGAGCTTCGGCTGGAGCCTCTACTACCGCACACGCGACCAAGGCGAGTGGGATGAGGGCCGTATCGGGGTCCGCCTCACCCGCGGCATCAGGAAGTACAAGGGCGACCCAGATACCGATGTGATCTTCCACACCCGCATCGAGGCCGTCTCCGTCCTCGACCCCGACGAGAACGATGCTCCGGAAGATGCCGTCGATGAAGAAGGGACTCACCCACTCCTGGGGGTTGGCGTCACGGTCCGACGCGACAGGACCGACCGCCCGGTGTTCCCCACCTCGGGCTACAGGTGGAATATGGGCGTTGAGATGGTCGTCCCGCACGGCTTCAAGCTCGGCGCCGGCGCCACGCGCTTCTGGCAGCTCGGCAAGCGTCCGAAGGGCCACGAGCGCGTCTTCTCCGCTCGCGGACGCATCGACTATGCGCTCGGCAGCTTCCCCATCTACGAACGCTTCTATGCAGGTGGAGCCAATCTGCGCGGCTTCGAATACAGGGGCGCCGGCCCCCACGACAGGGGCGAGCCCGAGGGCGGCAAGTACCGCATCCTCATCAGCGGCGAATACCGCTATCCCCTCTCTGCGAACTCGCTCTACCTGGTAGCCTTCTGCGACGCGGGCACCGTGACCAGCGACTTCACGGGGTTTGGAACTCCCCGCCTGGCAGTCGGCCTCGGCTTCCGCCTCTATCTCCCCAGACTCTCGAGGGCGCCCATCAGCCTCGACTTCGGCGTGCCGCTTCTCAAGGACGGTGACGACGAGACCGAATTGATCTTCTTCTCACTCAGCTTTGACAGATAGCCCCACCCACAGGAGCATCCATCCATGCGCCACGTCCTCCTCGCACTCGCTCTGTTCCTTCCGCTTCCCGCCGCGCGGGCACAGGATCAGGCGGGCGACCCGACCAGGGATATCGCTGAGCTCAAGCGCGAGATCTCCGAACTCAAGAAAGCAGGCACCCAAGGCAGCATACGCATCGGCACGGTGAACCTCGTTCGCGTCTTCGACGAGCTCGAGGAAAAGGTGGACATGAACGCCGAGCTGCGCCAGTTCGAGGAGAAGCGCGGCGCGCAGCTTCGCGAACTCAGCGCACGCGTGCGCGACCTCAACGAGAAGGCTAAGCTTCTGCGCCCTGAGACGGAAGAGGCACGAAACAACGCCAAGCTGCTCGAAGACGCCAAACGCGAATTCCGAAGCTACCGCGATGCCACCGAGGACCACCTCTACAACAAGCTCTTCGACTTCACCAACGGCATCTACAAGAAGATCCGTAGCGAGGTCCAGACCTACGCGCGAGAGGCCGGCTACAACCTGGTGCTCCGAACGCGCGACCCCGAGATCGGGAACCTCGACGAAAGCCTCCGACCTCGGACCCGCTACATGGAACTCAACCGCCGGATCGAGGCGCGCTCCGTCATCTACCACAAGCGCGCATTCGAGTTCACCGACGCGATCATCAAGCGCCTCAACGACAAGTACATCGCGGAGAAGGCCGAGCAGCGGAAGCACCACCCCCACACGCCCCCTGCCCCCTCCTCCACAACGCCTGAGAAGTGAGCCCGACGCTGTAGGAGTCGCCCGTGCCCGCCACGCTCGCGCAACTCGGCCAGATTGCAGACGCAACCGTCCGGGGCAATCCCGAGTTGCGGATCTCCGGAGCCGCCGGCATACGAAACGCTCGGGAAGGCGAGATCGCTCTCGTCGTCGACGCCTCGTACGTCCCGCTCGTCCCCCGTACCGCAGCCTCCGCACTTCTGGTCGCAACCGACTTCGACCCTGCCTCCACTCAGCTCCCCCTCCTCGTCGCCGAAGAACCTGCCGAGGCCTTCGACCGCGTCGCCGCACACCTTCATCCCGACCCACCACCTGCCGAACCGGGAATCCACGAGACCGCCGTGGTCGCTCCCGATGCTCTCCTCGGCGCCGAAGTCGCGATCCATGCCCACTGTGTTGTGGAGTCTGGAGCCAGAGTCGGCGCACACACGGTACTGCGGCCGGGCGTCTTCGTGGGTCGCGATGCGGTGATCGGCGAGTACTGTCTGCTCCATCCCCACGTCGCCGTCCTCGACCGATGCACCCTCGGCGACCGTGTCGTCCTCCATGCAGGTGTCGTCATCGGAGCCGACGGCTATGGCTACGAGACCCGGGACGGGGTCCACTACAAAATCCCACAGCGCGGCATCGTTGAGGTCGGCGACGACGTCGAGATCGGCGCGAACACGACGGTGGACCGCGCGCGCTACGGCCGCACGGTCGTCGGCTCCGGCACGAAGATCGACGATCTCGTCATGGTCGCCCACAACGTGGTCGTTGGCGACCATTCGCTCTTGATCGCCCAGTGCGGCATCGCGGGCAGCACGGCCCTGGGCCACCACGTCACCGTAGCTGCACAGGCGGGCATTGTCGGCCACATCGAGATCGGCGACCAGGCTATCGTCGGCGCTCAGGCGGGCGTCGTTCGCGACGTCCCTCCCGGACAGATCGTGCTCGGCTCCCCGGCGCAGGACCTCGCCAGGGAACGCCGCGCCCTCGTTGTCCACCAGCGACTACCTGACCTCGCCAAACGCGTCCGAGCACTGGCTACGGCCGTCGAGCAACTCCAACAGAGGATCAACCACCTTGAGTGTGGCGCAGAAGACCGTCCGTGAACCTGCTCAGTTCACCGGCATAGGGGTCAACCTTGGCCGGGAAGTGACTCTGCGCATTCTGCCCGCTCCCCCCAACACGGGCATCATCTTCCGGCGCACGGATCTGCCCAACGCTCCCAGCATCCCGGTGTCACCGGAATACGTATGCCCAATGGAACGCCGCACCATGCTCCAGCACGGCGAGGCGCAGGTTCAGATGACCGAGCATCTCCTTGCCGCCGCCTCAGGGCTCGAGATAGACAACCTCGTGGTCGAGGTATCGGGACCCGAGCTCCCCGCAGGCGACGGGAGTGCTCGGGTATTCACCGACCTCCTGCTGACGGCAGGCCCCCTCGAGCAGGACACTCCGAGAGTCCTCCGCACACTCGCCGGACCCGTCACAATCGCCGAGGGCAGCAGCACCATCACAGCCTCGCCCTCTACCGAGGGCATCACGGTCTCCTACACGCTCGAATACACCGGCCTGGCGATCGCTGCCCAGCGGTTCGAAATCCACGTGACCCCAGAGAGCTTTGCGGCCGAGCTTGCTTCGGCACGCACGTTCGTGCTCCAGAGCGAAGCTGCGGCTCTCCTCAGCAGCGGCTTCGGCCGGGGGGCATCGCTCGAGAACACGCTCGTTCTCCGACAGGACGGCAGCCTGGTCTACGGGGACTACAGATTCCCCGATGAGTTGGCCCGACACAAGGCCGTTGACCTCCTCGGCGATCTCCGACTCGTTGGCACAGGAATCGCCGCACGGATCGACGCCGTGAGGACCGGCCATGCCCACAACTTCAGGCTCGTCCAGTTGCTTGCCTCCAAGCTCATCGCAATCCCCGCCAACGATTGAGGCCATCCATGCCCGCAGCAATCCATCCCTCCGCCTATGTGCACCCGAGAGCACAGCTCGCCGACGACGTGGTGATTGGCCCCTACGTAACCGTCGACGAGCACGTTGCCATCGGGCCTGGAACTGTCCTCAAGACAGGCACGATCGTCACTGGCCATACCACCCTCGGAGCCCGTAACGTCGCGGGGCCCTACGCGGTCATCGGCACGCCTCCTCAGGACCTCGGCTACAGGGAAGAGGCCACGCGCGTGGTCATTGGCGACGACAACACGCTCCGCGAATACGTCACCATCAACGCCGCCTCCACCAAGCAGGACTGGGAGACGCGTCTCGGCAGCCGGAACTTCGTTATGGCCTACTGCCATATCGCCCACGACTGCTCGGTCGGCAGCGACGTGGTGATGGCCAACTCCGTGGGACTCAGTGGCCACTGCAAGGTGGAGGACAAGGTGTGGTTTGGGGGCATGGTCGGCCTCCATCAGTTCGTAACTATCGGCACTCATGCATTCATCGGTGGGCTCTCGCGCATCGTTCACGACTGCCCGCCGTTCATGATCACCGAAGGCAACCCGGCGAAGGTCCGGGGCGTCAACACCATCGGTCTGCGGCGCCGCGGCTTCTCGCCCGAGAACATCGAGGCCCTCAAGAGCGCTCAGCGCCTCATCTACCGCTCCCATCTCACCGTGACTCAGGCGATCGCCACTCTCGCTGCTCAACCCGACGACCTCACGCCCGAAGTGGCCTATATGACCGCCTTTCTCACGAAGATGCACGACGGGCGTCAGGGACGTGCGCGCGAGGCGCTCCGCCGCAAGTGACCACACGGCCCCCATTCTATCACTCCCGTGCCTCTGGAGCGCTGCGGCATAATGACCCAACCTATCCGAGTCGCCGTCGTGGGTGCTGGTCACCTTGGCCGCCACCACGCCCGTCTCTACGCCGCAATCCCCCACGCACGCCTTGTCGGCGTCGCTGACCTCGCGGACGACCGTGCCCGCGCCGTCGCCGAAGCCTATGGCGCAGCCCACACAACCGACTACCACGACCTCATCGACCAGGTCGACGCGGCGAGCATCGCCGTCCCCACCGAGTCGCACTACGCCGTAGCACGCGACTTCATCGAGCGAGGCCGCCCCGTTCTCATCGAGAAGCCGCTCACCCGCTCGCTGGCCGAGGCCGACGAGCTGCTCGAACTCGCCGAACGCAAGGGCGTCCCCATACAGGTCGGCCACGTCGAGCGGTTCAACCCCGCCTTCGTTGCCGCCAGGCAGCACCTGACTACCCCCCTCTATATCGAGTGCGACCGCATCGGCCCCTTCACCTTCCGCTCGCTCGACATTGGCGTCGTGCTCGATCTGATGATCCACGACCTCGACATCCTCCTCGATCTCATCGAGGCCCCCGCCGAGCGCGTCGAGGCCGTCGGCGTGCCCGTGCTCTCCGCGCACGAGGACATTGCTAACGCCCGGATCACGTTCGCCAACAATTGTGTAGCCAACCTCACGGCCAGCCGCGTGGCCACACACGCCGTACGCAAGCTGCGCATCATCCAGCCCGATGCCTACATCTCGATCGACTACGGCGAGAAGCGGGCACTCCTGTTCCGCAAGCGCGCCGATGCCATCGACCCTGCTGAGGTCGACCCTGCCAACATCTGCGACCCCAAGGCATTCGTTTTCGAGAAGCTGATCTCGATCGAGGAAGTGGCCATGGAGCCACAAAATGCCCTCGAGCAGGAGCTGATCGCCTTCCTCGACTGCGTGTCGTCCGGTGCGAAGCCGCCTTGCTCAGGCCGCGATGCCCGCCGCGCCCTCGAACTCGCCAGCCGCATCCTCGAGAACATCGAGACGAATCTTCGCGAGCACGGCTCTTCCCTGCCTTCCGCATCGGATCCGACATGAGCTACAGGCTCTTCATCGTCGCAGGCGAGAGCTCCGGCGACCTCCACGGCTTTGGTCTCGTGAGAGCCCTCCGCGAGCGGGAACCCTCGATCTCCGTCGCGGGTCTGGGCGGCCCGCTCATGGCCAGCGAAGGCGTCCGCATCGTCCAGGATGTCACCGCTCACGCAGCAGTCGGGATTTCCGAGGCCGTCGCTGCGCTCAGGACGGTACGCGCAGCCTACGTGCAGATGGTCCGGTTGCTCGACCACGAGCGCCCCGACGCCGTTGTGCTCATCGACTATCCCGAGTTCAATCTTCGCTTCGCCCGCCAGGCGAGCCGCCGCGGCATCCCCGTCGTCTACTACATCAGCCCTCAGCTCTGGGCATGGCGCGAATGGCGCATCCGCTCGATGAAGCGCTATGTCGATCGCATTCTCGTTATCCTCCCATTCGAGCGCGACTTCTACGAGGCACATGGCGTTGAGGCCACATTTGTCGGCCATCCGCTGCTCGATGTCCTGAAGGACTATCGCCACGGCCGCCGCTTCGCCGATCAGCTCGGCTTCCCAAAGGACACCTTTATCCTTGGCCTCCTGCCCGGGAGCCGCAGGAAGGAGATCGAGGGGCTGCTCCCCGTGATGCTCGCGGCCGCTGAGCGCATCAGCGAGAGCATCTCGCCCCTCGCCGTAGGCATTGCTCCAGCGCCATCGGTGCCTACTGAGCAGTACCGAACCTGGCAGTCGCTCACCTCTCTGCCGCTTCACCTCGTGCCGGGGAAGGCCTATGAGCTCATGGCCGCCGCCGACCTGCTGCTCGTCGCATCGGGCACCGCCACGCTCGAAGCCGGCATCATCGGCACACCCATGATCGTCACCTACAAGCTCTCGGCGCTCACTTGGCTCCTCGCCAAGCTTCTTGTCCGCAACGTCCGCTACTGCTCGTTGACCAACCTCGTGGCCGACAGGGCGCTCGTGCCTGAGCTTCTTCAGCACGACGTCACGCCCGAACGCATCGCGGAGGTCGCCCTTTCCCTCACCACAGGTGGTCGCCTCGACGCGATGGCGGAGGAGCTCGCACACGAGGTCCGGCCACGCCTCGGCGGTCACGGCGCTTCGGGACGAGCCGCCGACGAGATCCTCGACCTCCTGCGCTGGTCGCCGCCTAACGCCTGACGCCCAGCATGCCTGTTCCACCTCTACCCAATCACGATGCCAGCGATTGTCGCCGTCATGAATGAGGCGATAACCCCACCAGCGAGTGCACGCAAACACAACCCGGAGATCTCCTGCCGCCGCTCTGGCGCGAGCCCCCCGAGCCCGCCGAGAAGGATGGCCACCGAGCCGAAGTTGGCGAAGCCGCACAGTGCATACGTAGCGATCGTGACCGACCGCGGCGACAGCTGGGCCTTGAGCTTCGCCAACTCATGATAGGCGAGCAACTCGTTGGCGCTGATCTTGATCCCCATCAATCCGCCCACTTCGTCCGCCTCGCCCCAAGGGACACCCATCACAAACGCCAGCGGCCGGAAGAGAGTACCGAAGATCTCCTGGAGGCTTCCAGGGAAGCCCGACCAGCCACACTCCAGCATGAACATGTCGTGCAGGCCGCCAAGCCAGAAGTTCACCATGCTCAGGAGTGCCACAAACGCAATCAGCATGGCTCCCACGTTGAGCGCCAGGCGGAGTCCCTCCCACGCCCCGCCGGCTGCCGCATCGATGACGTTCCGACTCGTCCGCTCGAACTCCAAGGGCGTCACCCCGGAGGTCTTCGGACGCCCTATCTCAGGGAGCATGATCTTCGCTACCACCAGCGCAGCCGGCGCGGACATCACGCTCGCACACAACAGGTGTCCTGCCTCGATCCCGAAGCCAACGTACAGGGCCAGAACGCTCCCAGCGATCGTGGCGAGTCCACCTGTCATTACCGCCATCAGCTCCGATTCGGTCAGCTCGGCCACATAGGGGCGAATCATCAGCGGGGCCTCCGTCATGCCCACGAAGGTGTTCCCCGCCGCCGATAGCGCCTCCG
>Ga0272441_10003425_pt1 | contig 30184 bp, 18 predicted proteins | sample SSMProp6N_FD_193582 | JGI IMG/M metagenome (GOLD analysis project Ga0272441, IMG submission 193582) | Marine sediment archaeal communities from Little Sippewissett salt marsh, Falmouth, MA, United States - SSM-Prop-6N | ecosystem: Environmental > Aquatic > Marine > Wetlands > Sediment ... | reverse complement strand
CGCTGCGGCTGCGCGATCAACGACCGAGCGTCAGCGCCGGGTCGAACTTGCCGGCGACGGTCGGGCTCTGGCCGCTGTGCGTGGCGCGCCGCACCTGTTCGGAGAGGTAAGGCACGAGCTCGCCGAGCGTGACGCTGCCGTCGCGGCTGTAGTCTGCGTTGCCTTTGAGCCCCTCGAGCAGGAAATGCGTGAAGACCCCGTGCCCGCCGCCCCACTGGCTGCCCTCCTGCGAGAGCTGGCTCGCATCGGAGGCGGTGATCACACAGACGCCCTCGGCGATCTTGGTCAGGCCGTGCAGGCCGGCGCTGATCGCGTTCGGGCGCAGGCCGCGGCTCGATCTGCGCGCGATGTCGAACGAAGCGCCGACCCCGCCCGCATGGCAGGCGTCGGCCAGCACCACCACGCGCTTGGCCTTGATGAACCTGCGCAGCGCGGTCTCGATGTCCCACATCGGGAACCCGGTCGCGGCGATGCTGTCGTACTGCACGTCGTAGGGGAGCAGGAACAGGTTCTCTCCGGAATCCGGCGATTCGGGCGAGCCGTGCCCGGCGAAGTAGATCACGACCGTGTCCTCGGCAATCGCCTGCTTCAGCCAGGTGAACAGCGCTTCGCGTATGTTGCGGACCGTCGCCCGCTCGTCGAGCAAGAGCTGCACACGCGAAGGCGCGTAGCGGCCGCCCTGCGGTGAGGTCAGCCACGAGCCGAACGCCTTGGCGTCGGCCGCCGCATAGCGCAGCGGCTCGATCCGGCTGTCCCGGTAGCGGGAGATCCCGACCACGACCGCCCATTTCTGGCCGGGCCCGGCCGACACGGCGGCCGATCCGACCGGCCGGGCGGTGCCCGAGCCGACGATCGGACGCGCCTGTACCGGCTGCACCTTTGTCGTTTGTATCGCGGCCAGCGCCGCGCTGTGACCTTTGGCTTTGGCCACGCCCTCGGCCGTCGTGTTGTTCACGTTCAGGATGTCGCGCCGCGCGCCCTGCCGCACGAGCACCCGGCACAGCTCGATCGCGTTCTTCTCCGCCGCCCAGTGCAGGGCCGTGTCGCCGTTGTTGTCCTGCACGTTCACGTCCGCGCCGCGCGCGATCAGCAGTTTCGCGACGTCTACGCGCGCGCCCAGCGCCGCCAGGATCAACGGCGTGCGGCCGACCGACTGTCGAACGTCGATCCGCGCGCCGGCGTCCAGCAGGCGCTCGGTAAGCGCCAGGGAGCCCTTGTCCGCCGCCCAGTGCAGCGCGGCATCACGGTGCTTGTCCTGTATGTTGACGTCCGCGCCCGCCGCGATCAGACGTTTCGCGACATCCTCGTGCGGAACCGATGCGGCCAGAATCAGCGGCGTGCGCTCTGCGGCTTGCCTCATGTTGAGCTTCGCGCGTGCCTGGATCAAGGCGGAGGTCAACTCGACGGAGCCGTGATGCGCCGCCCAGTGCAGCGGCGCGTCGCGGTTTTCCGCCTGTAGGCTCGGATCGGCGCCCGCCTTGATCAGCGCCTTGGCCGTCTCTACATGCGGGACCGAGGCGGCAAGATTCAGTGGCGTGAAGCCGCCGCCCTGCAACACATCAAGCTTCGCGCGCGCGCGGATGAGCGCGCGAACCAGATCGGTGGCGCCGTGTTTCGCGGCCCAGTGCAGCGGCGCGTCGCCGTTCTTGTCCTGTATGTTCACATCGGCGCCTGCCTCGACCAGCAGCTTCGCGGCGGCAGCGTGTGGGACCGACGCGGCCAACAGCAGCGGCGTGCGGCCGCCCGACTGCAGGGCGTCAAGGTCCGCGCCCGCATCGATCAGTACGCGTGTCAGCTCCGCGGATCCCTTGTATGCGGCCCAGTGCAGCGCGGCGTCGCCCTGCGCGTTCTTCACGTTCACGTTCGCGCCGCGCGCGATGAGGCGGCGGACCGTTCTGACGTCCAGCTTCTCGGCTGCCGCCACGATGGACGTGTCCGGCGCCCGTACGGAACGCCTGGGCAGGCCCCCGACCGTCGTGCGCGCGATCAACGCGGAACTGACTGCGGACGCAGCCAGCAGCACGCGCAGTCCGGTCCTCGTATCGTGGTTTGTGCTCATCAGGTCATCTCGACAAAGTGCCGGATCAAGTAGGCGCAGGCCTCTTCCAGCGACGGCAGGATCTTGGTGCAGAACCGGACCATCCAAGGGCTGCAGTTCTGGAAGGTGAACGGCGAGAACGCGACCACGAACTTGCCCTGGTCGTGACTGGCATAGAACACTTCCATGCTGGTCCCGATACTCGGCTTGCCGTAGTTGACCAGCACGATATCCGCATCGCGCACATCTTGCAGGTCGAACTCGACGATCTCGTTGGCGGAATCCACCTCGCGATCGCGCAGGTTGCGCCGCATCGGGTCGAGCAGCTGGAAATGTCCGGCCAGCAGCGCCTTGGCCGCCTCGCGCCAGCGCCGGCTCTCGCCCTCGTGCTCGTCCATGATCGGACCGCTCAGATAGACGATCTTCTTCGCCCCTTCCATATGCACAGTCCTCTGCGTTCGCTGCGCGAGGACACTAGCACGATCGTGGAGCCACGTCACCGTTTTTATGAATCCGGGTACAAAGGCCGCCGTCGTCCGCAACCAAAGGACAGGCCCTCAACCTTGCACGGGGCAAAACCAAGATGCGACGCTCTTGCGTCGCGTCTTCCAACGGAATTAACCCGCCACCGCGGCCAAACGCTCGCTGTACGCCCGGTTCGCAAGTACCGTCCTGTACATCCGGTCGATGCGGTCCGGCGAGACGTCCGCCTGGATGTTGTGGCTCGGGAAGAACACGAACCCGCCGCCCGGCGCCAGGATGTCGATCCGGCGCTTCACCTCGTCCTCGATCTCCTCGACCGACAGGAACGGAAGCTGGGTCTGTACGTCGATGCCGCCACCCCAGAACGTGACCGCGTCGCCGAACTCGCGCTTGAGACGGCCGAGATCCATCTTCGCCGCGCTGCTCTGTACAGGGTTCAGAATGTCGATGCCCGCGTCAATGAAGTCCGGCAGCAGATCGTAGACCGAACCGCAGGAATGATAGAAGATCTTCGCGTCCGTCTTCGAGTGGATCAGGTCCCAGATCCGCTTCTGGCGCGGCTTCACGAACTTTCTGTACATCTCCGGGCTGATGAACGGTCCCGTCTGGATCCCCACGTCGTCGCCCTGCGCCACAACTTGGACGTACTCGCCCACCTCGTCGAGATAGTGGCCCCAGACCCGCAGAATGTAATCCGTGACCTTGTCCATCAACGCCTCGGCAAAGGCCGGGTTTATGTACAGGTCCACGCAGAAATCGTCGTGCCCGCGCGTCAGGCACCCGCCCTCGAACGGGCCGAGACCCGGGATGTCCGCGACCAGGCAATAGTCCGTGTTCTCGTACAGCGCCTTCGCTTCCTCTCGCAAACCCTTGTACATCCCGGGGTCATCCGGATCCGGCCACTGCACGTTGGGCAGTTCCTCGAGCGTCACGCCGGCCAACGGCCGCTCAATCGCGTCGTAGTAATACGCCGCCTTGCGCCAGCGGATCCCGAACGCGTCGTAGTACGTGCCGTCCGGTAGCTCCCGGCCTTTCGACAGCAGCGGCGCCTTCAGAGGGATGCAGCGCGTGTCGATCTCGTAGTGCGTTAGCATATCCTCCGCCGCGCGGACCGTGTCCATCTCACGGCTCGATATGCTCGGGTCCGGGTCCGGCGGTAGCCCCAAGTGCTCGCGCAGGCCGTTGTACGCCGTGCGGACCAACGCCGTCACAAGCGTCCCGTTCATGTCCACCGGGATCCTGTCCGGCTCTTCGTGGTTCAGGGCCATTACCGTCCGTTCGCGTGCGTTCATGGTCCGCTCCTTTCCCGTCAGTCTTTCGCTCAACCTCCCAACTACCCCAATCATACACCCGCCCCCTCGACCCTTGCAATCCACTGAGATGCATGATAATCTCTACAAAAATGCCAAAACGGCCAGGAGATGATCACTGAGGAACCGCAGACAAGGAAGAGAGGTTTGCCCGCTAAACACCCTCCTTCGCCTTGTAGGCTACGGAGGGCAAGCGCTAAATGACGCGAAAAGGGGAAGAGTTGCCCGCGAATTGCGCGAATCATGCGAATGGCAGAAAGGGAACGGCGGAAGAATCGCCGCGAAAGAGCGCAAAGAAACGCAAAAAGGCACAGACTCAGCGTCTATTCTGCGATCTATGCGATCTTTCGCGGCTATCCTTCTGATCCTTTCCTCTGTGAACCGTTGTACTACTCACTGTCAAAGTCTTGTTTTCCTGAAACGATCTTGACGCCGAGAGAATCTCGTTTCGTCATTCGTCATCTGGCTGCGGCCGAAGGCCGCGCCGTGACCTGTGTGGTTAAGAGTGCCTCGGGGGAGCGTAAAGAAGCGTGGCGAGTATGAGTATGACTCCGCGAGCATGGCGTGCGAAGCCGTCGGACGGGTTCCGGGTGTGGCTGCGCGGGGCGATCGGGCGGCTTGAACCGGGTGAGTTTTTGCCGGTCGACGAGAAGCTGGCTACCGACTGGGGCCTGTCGCGGCGCACAGTGCGGCGGGTGTTGACGGAGCTGCTGGATGCGGGGTTGCTCCAGCGCGTGCGTGGCCGTGGCGTTCGGATCCCGCCGCTGCCGGGCGGCGAGCCACTGCTGGCGGCCGAGCCGCCGGCCACGTCTGTCGAGCGGCTGACCGCGGCGCTGAAGGCGGGGATCGGCAGCGGCGAATGGAAGCAGGGCGAAGTGCTGCCGCTGGTCAAGCAGCTCAGCTTGCGGTTCGGCGTCACCTCGGGCACGGTTACGGCCGCCTATCGCGCGCTTGCGGCGGACGGGTTGGCGGTACGGATCGGGAAACGCTACCGGGTCGGCGCGTTCCGCGCGTTGTGCCGCACGGTCCGGAACCGGGAAGTGGTCGTCTACAACTTCGCGGGCACCGACTACCGGTCGCTGTTCGACGAGGCGGGCCCGATCGGGCGCGCGTTCCGCAAGATGGAGAACGAGTTCACGGCGCACGAGTTCCGCATCCGCTACGAGTCGAGTTTTGCCTTCGATCGTCTGCTGCGCGGCCGCGGCAGGAGCCCGCGGCTCCCGTTCGGCATCGTCTGCTGCAACTTCGATGCGGACCAGTACCCGGCGATTGCGGAGGGGCTACAGGCGCTGTTCAAGCGTGTGCCGCAGCATCCCGGCGCCGCGCTGCTGATCGGGCTGAACCTGCGCCGCTTGAGCGGGCCGTTTGCCCAGGTCGATCTCGGCAACCTCTGGACCGTGCGCGCGCGTACGCTCGCGCACTACCTGGTCGGCCTGCGCCGGCGCCGCGTCACGATCTTCTACGAACAGTCGGACCGCCCGATCTGTCCCGCGCACCCGCTGTTCTGGGCGTTCGTCAAGATCTGGCTCGAGCTCAAGCGGATTCAGCCGGACGCGACCTGTCATTTTGTCGTGAAGCCGCAGGCCCGCATCCGAACGCCGGCCGCCCTGCTGCGCGCGATCTACCGGCATTACGAACGCGAGCATCTCCGCTCGTTCCTCAGTCAGTACGAGCCGATGACCCCCGAAGACCTGATCCTGCGCCAGGTCACCGTGAGCAACGAGATCCCGTCATGCTTCGACCAATACATGGCGGCGGACACCTGGGTGTTCGGGCAGGACGCCCATGCCGCCGCGGCCTGCGCGTATCTCGAGGAACAGGGCCAACGGCCGGGTAAGAAGATTGCCGTGATTGGAGTGGAGAACGATCCCGCCTACTATCATCTCGGCATCACATCCTGCGTCGAAGACTGGGACACGATCGGCTATCTCATGGCGCACGCGGTCCTGCGCGACATCCCGATCGCGCGCACCACGCGCCGGTTCATCAAGCCGCACTGCCTGATCCTCAAACGGAATACCACTCCCAGTGATCAGTAATCAGTGATCAGTGATCAGTAAGCAGTAGTAGCGTAGCCCAGTCTGTAACTGATAACTGATGACCGATGACTGAGAACTCGGGCCCCGCCTCAGCGCGGCCCGACGAGCACGATGCCCTCGCGCTCGGCCACCGAGCGGAGATGCGCGGCGGCCTGCTCGACCTCGTCCCGTGTCTGCAGATGCTCGATCATCGCGGGTGTATCGGGACCAAGCGCTTCGATTGCGCGCAGGTAGGCGCCGTGGTCGAGGGTACCGAGCCCGGGCCGCACTTCGTCGACGCGCACGGTCAGCGAATTCTGGATCAGCGTGTCCTTGACATGACAGCTCTTGATATACGGGCCGAGCTTCTCGAAGGTCTCGGCGATCACGGCCGTGTGATTGAAATAGGCCTGCGGGCTGGTCAGCCAGTTCACGACATCGACGTGCGCGGCGAACCGGTCGCGGTCCACGGCCTTGAGCAGGCGCACGTAGTTGTCGGCCGAGTCCGGCAACCCCCACGGCATCGGCTCGACCGTGTAGAAGGTGCGGGTCGGCTGCACCTCGTCGATGATCGCGCGCGCGGTTTCGACCACCGCGTCGAACGTCTCTTCGGTCAGCGCCGATTCGTGTGGCGCGTCCCAGTCGGGACCCGGGTAGCCGGCCGGCGCGACCACACAGTTCGCGCCGAGGATGTCGGCACAATGCAGCGCGCTCTTGAGTGTCTGCCGGTTCTTCGTCCGTTCCTCGGGGTCCGCGTCGAGCGGGTTCTTCCAACAGATCCATTCCGCGATGACGATGTCGGCCGCCTGCGCGGCCTCGCCCCACGCGCGGATTTCCGACTCGTCCGCGTCCGCCTTGATCGGCGGCCGGAACGCCGCGCCGAAACCGTGCTCCTGCAGCGCGTTCACCCAGCGCTCGGGATCTGGTGTTTGCACCTGTCGCAATAGCCCGCCGAGTCTCATCGTATGCCTCCTTCGTTCTGTCCAAGCTGACAGTACGCGGCAGGAGAACACAGGGGCGCTTGGCGTGCAACGAAAAAAAAGTGATTTTCTTTTGAACCTTCCGAGAGGCCCGCGACACTCACAAACGAACCATAATAATATTGACCGCAACCCCCGGGTGCCGGTTGGCAGGTGTTCTGTTGGACTGCCAGCCGGTACCCAATTTTTTTGGCCGTTTTCGGGAGCGGTGTGGCGGAAAACCGCACAGTCTTGCGCTGCTCACCGTCGTGTTCGTTTCCCCCGAGGATGCCGGCCGAAGAGTTTCTACTACGAAACACGGGAAAGACGCGAAAAGAAGAGACTCCCTGTTTGACAAACGACATTGTGTTCAGGGCGCTTCCAACAGCTCGAGCTTGACGTTGTCCAGCCACAGGAGCACGGAGAGCTTGTCCAGGCGTCCTTTCTCGATCGCCAGTATGGCATGTCGCGTGTTGCCGGTTGTCTCGAACTCGGTGCTGAGTTCCTGCCAGGTGTCGAGTGCGCCTGTGTTGTAGCGGCCCGTGAACCGATTGCCAATGGCTTTGCGGTGTTCGTTCAGCAGGCCGGCCTTCAGGAACAGCGCAGGCCGACGTTTGGGCTCGCGCGTGCGCACCCAGCAGGACAGCCGGTATTTGCTGTAGGGCAGTATGCGTTCGGGCAGCTCGACCGAAGCGAAGTTCCAGCTTCCCTCCTGCGCCCCTTCGACCCGCATCGCGCTGCGGCCGCCGTGCTTGACCTGTGCGTCGTGCGTCACCGTGATGCCCGGGCTGGCCGCCCACAGCTGCTCGTTGGGTTCGAATCCTGTCTCATAGACCTGCGGCGCGCGGCGGATCCGCACGCATCGCGCCGTGCAGAGCAGGTAGGCGTCATCCCGGTCGCGGCCCGCGATGCCGAGCAGGATGTTGCGCTGTTTCTCGGGCCAGACCATGGCGACCTTCAGCACGTACTCGCCGGGCGCTGTCTGCGCGGGAAGGGTCAGGACCGCCGTCTGCCTGACCGGTTCGTCCGGCCACCAGTGCGAGGTCGGCGTTCTTGGAAAGAGCAGCTCTTCGCAGACCGGCTTGCCCCGCGAATCCTCGAGTGTGAAGCGCAGGGCGAAACTCTCGCCGCACGGCGCCACGCCGATGTTCTGCCAGGTTTGAATGATCGGGAGCCGGGCCGGCCGCACACCGTCGAGCCCGACCTGCTCCGGCACAGACAGCTCTGTCAGCACGAATCGGTATCCGACCCGGCGCGCGGCATCGGCGAGGATCTGCCGCTTTACCTCGGGCGTCTTGTTGAGCCTTGGCAGCCAGCCCAGGATATTCGTGTTCAGGTAGCTGATCCCGGCGGCCAGCCCTTTCTGGACGGACATCTTCAGCTCTTCGGGTCGTTTGCCGGCGCCGTGGAACTCGGCGCAGACCTTCACCCAATGCCTTTGGTACGGCAGGAAGACTCTCTGGCCGGCCTTGGCCGAGAAGCCCTCGGGCCTGAGCCCGTCCTGCCGGAAGTGTACGCCGCGCAGGGCCGCGTAGTGATAGACCTCCGGGTAGTCGCCGCCGGCATTGAGCAACACGTCCGAGTTCGGGAACGCGCGCACGTAGGAATCGATCATGCGGCGATAGGCCTGGATGTATTTCGTGCGTGTGAACCCGGTCTCCTTGAGCTGCTGCGGCGTCCACCGGCCGGGCATGTGCAGCCCCAGATGCATCTCGCCGAACTCGCCGATCAGCCCCAGGTCAATGTGTTCGAACCCTTCGCGGCCGTCCAGGTAGCGGCCGAGCTTTTCGATGAAACGGTCGCATACGGCCAGGTACCGCTCGTCCCAGAACACGGGATCAATTTGAGTGACACCCCTTTTGCCTTGATGCCGAACGCTCGGCACGCCCTTGTCGAATACCCATTTCGGCGTCACATATTCCGTAGGGCTCGGGCATTGGGCCATGACCCGGAAGGCGAGCCGCATCCCGCGCTTCTTGACCCAATAGTCGAACAGCGGGTCAAAGAACTCCTCGAGCGGCGCGTCTTCGCGCGGCTGGAAGTTCGACCAGTGCGTGCGGAGGTAGACGATATTCGCGATCTTCAGATACCACTCGTCGCCCTTGATGCGCAGCCCGGGGCTGGAGCTCGACACGAAGATGCCCATGCCCGGGTTGAACAGGATGTCGTCGGTTCGCTCCGGCACGATCGTGCGCAACACGACCGGCTCCTCGCCACAGGCCAAACGCGTGCAGAGAAGCACAGCCAACCCAGCAAGATACAGTCGTTTCATGGAGAGTCCCTTTTCGTGTGTTTCGCGCATTTCGTAGTTGAATACATGCCCGGTGGCGCTCTGTGGCTCAGTCTGGTCCGGTCGAACCCCCAATGTCCAACACGGAATCTACAAGGGAAATGTCCGTCGTCGGCTTCTACCGGACATTGAATATCTCCGTCACCTGACGGATTGCCCGTTCGCAACCACACGGATCCGCCCTGGAGGACGCGAAACAAGACCGGAGTGCAAACAAGCGCCTGACGCAATCGTTAGACATCCAAATCCGCCAAGCGCCCGACAGCGCATTCGGTATTCGATCTTCAGGCTTCATTCGGGTTTCCGCCTTCGCTCTGCGAGCTACGGAGGACGCGTGGGTACGTCGGGTTTCGTCATTCGTCCCTCGTCCCGCAGCGCCTCCAGCGCCGCCCACCGCTCGTAGAGCGCGTCGATCTCGGCGGTCAGTCCCGCCTCGCGCTGCTTGTCGGTTGCGATGCGGTCGGGCGCTGTCTTGAAATAGTCGGGTGCGGCCATGCTCTCGTGCAGGCGCGCCTGCTCCGCTTCGAGCGTTTCGATCCTTTTCGGCAGGCCGTCGAGCTCGCGCTTCTGCTTGAAACCGAACGGCTTCGGCTTGCGTTTATTCGGCGTTCCCGCACTCTTTGCGGTCGCCCGTTCGGTTCGACCGCGGCTCTTCCGTGCATTGAGCCAGTCGTCGTAGCCGCCGACAAACTCTTCGACCTGCCCGTCGCCCTGCATCACGAGCAGGCTTGTGACGACGTTGTTCAGGAACGCGCGGTCGTGACTGACCAGCAGCACCGTGCCGCGGTAGTCCATGAGCTGCTCCTCCAGTAGCTCCAGCGTCTCGGCATCCAGATCGTTGGTCGGCTCGTCCAGAACCAACAGGTTCGAGGGGTTGAGGAAGAGCCGGGCCAGGAGCAACCGGTTGCGTTCCCCGCCGGACAGCAGCTTGACCGGCGCCCTTGCGCGGTCGGGCGTGAACAGGAAATCCTGGAGATAGCCGAACAGATGCCGGCGCTTCCCGTCGATGGTCAGGTCTTCCAGTCCGTCGGCGACACTTTCGGCTACCGTCGCCTCGTCGCGCAGCACGGCGCGGTGCTGGTCGAAGTAAGAGATCGCGAGTTTGGTGCCGTGCACGAGCTCGCCTTCTCCGGGTGCCAGCTCGCCCGTGAACAGTTTGAGCAACGTCGTTTTGCCCGAGCCGTTCGGCCCGATGATCCCGATCTTGTCCCCGCGCATGATGCGCGTGCTCAGCCCATCAACGACCTTTGGGCCTGCCTCGTACGAGAAGCCGATCGCCTTCGCGTCAATCACTTTGCGGCCGGACCGCTCGGCATGCTGCACGCGCAGCCGGGCCGTGCCCTCGAGCTCGCGGCGCGCGCGGCGCTCCTCGCGCATGCGCAGCAGCGCGCGGACCCGGCCTTCGTTGCGGGTACGCCGCTCCTTGACGCCCTGCCGGATCCAGATCTCTTCCTGTGCCAGCTTCTTGTCGAACGCCGTGCGGCGCACGCTCTCCTCGTGCAGCAGGTCGGCTTTCCGGCGCAGGAACGTCGGATAGTCGCACGGCCAATGCGCGAGCGTGCCGCGGTCCAGATCGATGATCCGGTTCGCAAGCCGCTGCAGCAGCGCGCGGTCGTGCGTCACGAACAGCAGCGTGCGGCAGTGACGCAACAGGAAACTCTCGAGCCAGCAGATCGTGTCGATGTCCAGATGGTTGGTCGGTTCGTCCAGCAGCAGCAGGTCCGGCTCGCAGACCAGCGCGCGGGCCAGCAGGACCCGCCGCTTCTGGCCGCCGGAGAGCGTCGCGAACTCGGCGTCCGGCTCCAGCCCGAGCTGCGAAAGCACGGTCGCGACGACCGGTCCGTCATGCTGCGTGTCCGGCCCCGCGTGCGCGGGCAGCCCGGCCGTCACCAGCGCGTCGACCCGGCCGGACAGAGTGGACTCCACAACCTGCGGCAGGTACCCGACACGCAACGCGCGCGGACGCCGGACCTCGCCGTCGTCCGGCGCGAGCTCGCCGTGCAGCAGACGCAGCAGCGAGGTCTTGCCCGCGCCGTTGCGCCCGACCAGCGCGGCCCGGTCACCGCGCTCGATGTGCAGGTCGACCCCGTCCAACAACGGCGCCGCGCCGAAGCGCAGGGTCACATGATGGAGGCTTAACAGTGCCATGACCGGCTACGGTAACGCCCGCTCCCTGCAGAACGCACCGAACGGCAGGACGCGGACGCCGGTGCCCGGGTCGCCGTAGTCACGCGTGCCCAGATGCACTTGGTAGAACAGGGGGATCGCGGTGCGCTCCCTGAAGTAGTGACACGCGGCGGCCGGCGCACGCTCTCCGCTTTTGCATTCGACCGCGAACTCCGGTGTCCCGTCGCGCAACACGACGAAATCGACTTCGCGTTTGTCCGTGTCCCGAATGTAGCGAAGCTCCATCGTGTAGCCCTCCGTGTCCTCGATGAAGTGGCAGTACTTCAAGAGATGGCCGGCCACCATGTTCTCGAACCGAGGCCCGCGGTCCGGCGTGCGTGACCAGTCCCAGAAGTAAAGCTTCTTCTCCTTGCGCACCGCCCGGATCCTCTTCGCACCGAAGGGCGGGATCCGATAGATCACGTACAGCCGTTCCAGTATCGTCAGCCAGCGATCGATGGTTCGATGCGCGACTTGCAGAAGCTTGCTGAGGCTGTTCACCGACAGCGGGGACCCGACGCATGCCGGGAGATGATGGAGCAGCAGCTCCAGCATCGAGACTTCCCGCACGTGTTCCAGGTCGCGAAGATCCTCGTTCAGTACCCGCGCAGAATGCTCGCGCTGCCATCTGCGGTGAAACCGGTCCTGTCCTTTCAGAAACGGCTCCGGGAAGCCGCCGAACCTGAGAAGCTGTTCCACAAGAGCGCTGTCCGGCTGCGCGTCACATTCCCGTGCCGAGAACGGATGCAGTCTGTGGTAGTGATACCGGCCCTGCAGCGAATCGCCGCCTTTGCGATAGTAGTCGAGCCGGGCTGATCCGGTCACAAGGAAAGAACGGTTGGACTTGTTCTTGTCGTACAGGCCTTTGAGCAGGTTGCGCCACTGCGCATATTTGTGGACCTCGTCGAAAACAAGTACCGGCTGCCCGGGCGGCAGACGTCCCGCCATGATCTCTTCCCGATCTGCCGGTGCATCCCAGTTTAGATAGGCCGGCGACGACTCGTCATGGCCGGCACCCAGCAACGACAACGCCAGCGTCGTCTTGCCCACTTGACGTGGGCCGCCAACGAAGACCATCTTCTCTCCAAGATCCGCCTCGACCCCTGCCCGTATGTAGCGTGTCTTCGTGGCGACCATCCTTTTTCGCTACAATGGTTAGTGATTTTACCTGTGTGTTAAATTACGCATAAGCGTTTTCATGTCAAGGTAAAAATACTAACGGATGGCCGGGGGGGGCCGGGGGTGGCCGATCGTGGTGGCGATGCGCGTCGCACGGCGCCTCCGGCGGGATAGGCGATAAAGAGTGCGATTAAGACCGGCGACTCGCGAATCTTGCTCGCGGCTCCGGGCGAGGACCTCACAGGTGTTCTCGGATCACCTGGAGCTGCTGCGCGAGGTCGGAGGTCTCGATCGCCCAGAACGCATCGCCGCCCCAGTCGGGGTAGGTCATGCGGAACTTGTGGTCGTTGACCTGGCGGGAGCACCATGCGAGGAAGTAGATGATCCGCATCGCGCGCAGCGGCTCGATCAGGCGGGTCGTACGATCGTCGTACTCTCTGAACTGTTCATAGCCGCGCAGCAGCAGGTTCAGTTCGCGCCGGGATTGGTCGGCGCGATCGGGCAGCAGCAGCCAGAAATCCTGGACGGGCGGGCCGACCATCATATCGTCGAAATCGATGATCATGATGCCCTCGCCGGGCCGATCGAGCAGGTTGCCGCAATGGCAATCGCCGTGGATCCGGATGAACTCGACCTCCTCGAACAGGCCGGTGATCAGCTCAAGGATCTGGCCGGTGACATCTCGAAACTCCTGTATGTGTTTCGGCGTCACGAACCCGCCCTCGGTCAGCTGCCGGATGTGTTCGGCCGTGGACCGTGAGGGGTGCAGATCCGTCCTCGCCGCCGCGGTCCGGCGGCTGCCGACGGTGTGCACGCGGCCGAGCAGCCGGCCGACGCGCAGCCAGTCCTCGTCGGTGTTGATCTCGAGCTGGCGCCCGAACCGTTTGGGGAAGAGCGTGAAATGGATGCCGTTGGCCTCGTAGAGCGTCGCGCCGTCCGGCCGTTCGAGCGGCGCGATGACGGGGATTTCTTCGGCCGCGCATTCGGTGACGTAGTCGTGCTCGTCCTGCAACGCCTCGCGCGACCATCTGCCCGGCCGGTAGAACTTGACGATCACCCGCTCGTCGTCGACGGTCTGCACCTCGTAGACGCGGTTGATATAGCTCGGCAGCGCGGTCGGCAGCCCGATCGTGCGCACGCCGAGCGCATGCTCGACGGCGTCGAGTATCGCGTCGGGCACGAGATGCTCGAAGTCCGCCACGATCGGATCGGCCTCTTCGTGCGCGTCGGATGGATGTGCGACGTTGCCGGATGTCATAAGTCCAGTCCCGAATAGCACAGGGATAGCGAGCGGCTCGGCAGGAGCCTCGCCCTCCATGTGGCGCTTTGGACAGGCAGGGCTGGAGGGCGAGGCTCCTGCCGAGCCGCATGCTCACGCCGTCGGCTTCGCCGCCAAGCGACCCTACGCGCCTCCGGCGCGACGTGGCGCGCATCCGGACTCCTTATCCTCATCCTCGTGCTATGCACTACAGTCCCTCAAAAGCGTTGCCGAGCGAGCCGAGCTTCTCGCCGGGTCGCGGGTTCCTTTGCGCCGCGGATGTTGCGGACCGGGCCGTCGGCGGCCGGCCCGCCGGCCGGTCGCCGCGCCCCGCTTTCATGGACAGCGCGATCCGTTTTCGCGCCATATCGATTTCCAGCACGGTGACCTCGACGTGCTGCTGGACCTTGACCACCTCGGCCGGATCGTTCACGTAGCGGTCGGCCAGCTCGCTGATATGGACCAGCCCGTCCTGGTGCACGCCGATATCGACGAACGCGCCGAACCGCGTGACGTTTGTGACGAGGCCCGGCAGCTTCATGCCGGGCGCGAGCTGGTCCATGCTGGTGATGCCCTCGGCAAAGCTGAACGCTTCGAACTGCGCGCGTGGATCGCGGCCCGGCCGGGCGAGCTCGTCCATGATGTCGCGCAGGGTCGGCATTCCGACCGCGCCCGTAACGTACGCATCGAGCCGCACCTTCTCCCGCAGCGCGGGCTCGGCCATCAGCGTCTTCATGGTGCAGCCGACATCCTTGGCCATGCGCGTCACGATCGGGTAGCTCTCCGGATGCACGGCACTCGCGTCCAGCGGGTTGGACCCGTCCCGGATGCGCAGGAAACCCGCCGCCTGTTCAAAAGCCTTCGGACCGAGCCGCGCGACCTTTTTCAACTCCGTGCGCCGCTTGAACGGTCCGTTCTCGTCACGGTACGCGACGATGTTGCCGGCCAACGTGTCGCCAAGCCCGGAGACATAAGCCAGAAGCTCGCGGCTCGCCGTGTTGATTTCGACGCCCACCTTGTTCACGCAGGTCATGACCACATCGTCGAGGCTCTGCTTGAGCCGGGTCTGGTCCACGTCGTGCTGGTATTGCCCGACGCCGATTGCCTTGGGATCAATCTTGACCAGCTCGGCGAGCGGGTCCATCAGCCGCCGCCCGATCGAGACGGCGCCGCGCACCGTCACGTCTTTGTCCGGGAACTCCCGGCGCGCGACCTCGGAGGCCGAGTAGACGGACGCGCCGCTCTCGTTGACCACGACGATCGCGATTTGTTTCGGCAGCTCGAGCTTGCGCACAAACGCTTCGGTCTCACGGCTGGCCGTCCCGTTCCCGATCGCGACGGCTTCGATCTTGAACCGATCGCAAAGCTTGACGATCAGCTCGGCCGCCTGTTTCGCCTGCCGCTCCGAATGGGTCAGGTAGACGACCGTGTCGAACACGAGCTTGCCCTGCGGGTCCAGACAGACCAGCTTGCTGCCGGTCCGATAGCCGGGATCGATCGCCAGCACGGGCTTGCGGCCGAGCGGCGAGGCCATAAGCAGCTCGCGCAGGTTCTCGGCGAACACGCGGATCGCTTCCTGCTCCGCGCGCGCGCGTGCTGCCGCCCTCGTTTCCGATTCCATCGACGGGGCCAGCAGCCTTTTGTAGCTGTCGTCCACGGCGGTGGCCACTTGCCTGGCGCTCGGGCTGTTGCCCCGCACGAAACGGCGATGGAGCAAGGGCAGCGCCTGCTCGGCGGGCGCCCGGATCTGGAGCTGCAGGACGCCTTCATTTTCGCCTCGGAACATGGCCAGAAGCCGATGGCTCGGCGCCTTGGCGATCGGCTCGGACCAGTCGAAGTAGTCGCGGAATTTTTCCGCCTTCTCGCCCGCGTCCTTCGTTACCTTGGACCGCGCGAAGCCCTCGTGCTCGTAGAGCCGGCGCAGCTCGCGCCGGGCGTCCGGGTTCTCGCTGACCCACTCGGCGATGATGTCCCGGGCTCCGGCCAGCGCCGCCTCGCGGTCCGGCACATCCTTCTGTGCATCGACGAAATCCGCGGCGGCCGTATCCGGCACGAGCCCCGCGGCCTGTTCGAACAACGCTTTGGCTAACGGCTCCAGCCCGCGTTCCCGCGCGATCGTCGCGCGCGTGCGGCGCTTGGGCCGGAACGGCAGATACAGGTCCTCGAGCGCGGCCATCGTGGCGGCGGCCTCGATGGCGGTCTGCAGCGTGTCGGTCAGCAGCTCACGTTTGCGCAGCGAACCGAGAATCGCCTCGCGCCGCCGGTCCAGCTCGGCCAGGCGCGCGAGCCGGTCGCGGATCGCGGCGATGGCGACCTCATCGAGCTGGCCCGTCACTTCCTTGCGGTATCGGGCAATGAATGGAACCGTCGCGCCCTCGCCGAGCAGGCGCGTGGTGGCCGCTACCTGTTTCCCTGTGACCTTCAGTTCGGTGGCGATTTGCTGAACGTGTTCTTGGTGCATGCTACACCTCGTGAAAAGTGGTCGCACAGCATACCGGAATCTGTGGGGAATGGAACGTAGAAAGTGGGGCGGACCGCTCGTGTCGACAGGCCGTCGTTGACGGACCCGTAACGGCGCGTTGGGGTTGGTGTCGCGCGAGAGCCGGAAGAAGGGATCTGCAGCGCGGCGCCCTACTCGATCCATACGCGGGCACGATAGGCGTAGGCGTTGTAGCCGTAGCCGTTGGTGTGGACGATTGTCTGGCCTTGCCCCACGATGCGTTCGAAGCCGGGTACGGGTGTCCAGCCCGCGGCGCCGAGCTGCAGATCGAGCTGTTCCAGCCGGTAGCAGCGCTTGTCGGCGCCGTAGCCGGCGCAGGTCGGCATCCGCACCACGATCAGGCCGTTCTCGTGCGTGACATGGACCGTCATGCACGAGGTTTCGCTGAGGGGGTCGGTCCCGGCGATATACTCGTGCAGGTTCGAGAAACCGTCGCCGTCGGGGTCATCCGCACTGAGGCAGTCCGCCATACCGTCGGCGCCGTACATGGCGAGCTCCCATCCGTCGGCGATCCCGTCGGAATCGGTATCGTCGGCGTGGGCAAGCGTACTGCCCTCGACGACGGTCAGCTCGCAGTCGAACAGCAGGTCGCTGCTGTCGAGCGCGCGGTTGAAGACCTGCGCGCACAGCACGTTTGTGCCCTGCACGAGCACGGCGGGCAGGTCGCCGCCGGTCAACACCGCGGACCAGTTCGCGCGCATGTTCCCGGCCGCCGGCGCGTCGTGCGGCACAAACCTGCCGGGCGCGCCGAGCGCATTGACCCGCGCCACTTCCGAGCCGTTGACCCACAGGATGAACCCGTCGTCGTAGTCGATGTCGAACCGCAGCTCGCCGACGAACAACGGGTGCACGGCGAGCTCGAACCGGCGTCGCAGGAAGACCGAGGCATAATTGTTCTGCATGTCCGGCAGCGTTGTGCCGAGCGGGCCTGCGCCGTACCCGATCGGCGTCGGCCCCTGAGCCCACGCTGAATCGTCGAAACTCCGCGTGCGCCAGGCGGTTTTCGGCGAAGACGCTTCCGTCGAACCCTTCCGGTATCGCCAGGCCGCACCCTTCAGCACGCTCGTTTTCGCGGTCAGATCCGTCGTGCCTTTGACAAGCGTGAGCTCCGCGTCGAGCACCAGGTCGCTACTGTTGGCGGCGGCCTGATGCACTTCGATGGCGAGCACGTTCTCGCCGCAGTTCAGTAGCCCGCGGTATGCGCTCACGTCCATCTGCTCGTATGCGGCAGCTTCGTGACTGTAGCCGAACGTAGCGTATGCGACGGCGCCCTGTGGCATGGCCTGGCGCGCGATTTCTGAGCCGTTCAGATACGCGACGAACCCGTCGTCATAGCGCACATACAGCGTCATGTCCTCGAGGGATCGGGCCGCGTCATCCACGGTGAAGCGTTTGCGGAAATACGTGGTCCTGTGCTTGTCGTTCGGGTCCGACCCGTACGAAACGAGCGTACTGATGTAGGTCTCGCCGAAGCCGAGCGGTCCGCTGCCCCCGGCCCAGCCGGAGTCGTCGTAGCCGGGCGCACGCCAGGCGCTGCCGAGGTCCGTGCCGCTGTCCTCGTATTTCCATGTGGCCTGTTTCGGGATCGGCACGCTCAGGCGCGGCGGGTCGACCGCGCGCAGCATCATGGCATTGAGATAGAACTTTTCGGTCGTGTCCGACACGCTCATCCGGATCTCACCGTCGGGGCCCGGCTCGATCTGTGCGTAACGGGCCACGTATCCGTTCTGTGTGTTGTCGCCGTTGCAGATTCGGGTCGTGTCCTCGGGATCGGCCTGCGTGCTGATCGTCACACCGGGCGTGCTCTGGTTCTCAAAACTCTCAGCGCCGGCCAGTCGGAACGTGGTGTAGCGGTCGGCATACGACGGTTCTGCGCGGTTCCCGAACAGCACCCATTCGTAGAGCAGGTCGGGGTCGAGCCCGGTGAGCGTCAACTCGAGCGGTCCTTCGGCGTAGCCGATCAGCCCGTGACAGTCGAGCCGGCCGGCAAATACGAGGTCCGCGTCGGTCCCGGCGGCGGGCGGGCCGCCCTGGTGCGCATAGGGCCCGCCGCCGCCGGCGCTGACCGCGAGCAGTGCGCAGACCGGCCGGCCGGATCCGACGTCGAGCAGCAGGCGCCGGTCGCCGCGCGTGTTCGTGGTCACGTTCCCGCCGGCGAACGGCACGGCGAAATCGTTGCAGGCCGTGAACGGGCCCGGCACCGCCGCGGTGGTCGCCGAAGCCGCGGGCGCATAGCCGGAGTCGCCCGCGGTCGCGTGTTCGGCCTGGACCTTGTAGTAGTAGGTCGTGCCCGGCGCGGCCGTGGTGTCCACGAAGTTGGTCGCGTTGGCGGGCGCGATCAGCGCGGTGCCGAACGTGATGTTGTCGGTGCCGCGCCGGATCTTGAAGTTCTGCTCGTTGTCGCTACGGTCGCGCCAGCTCAACTCGACCCGGCTCGTTCCCACGGCAAGCGCCGTGAGGTCTACAGGCATGGTCGGTTCGGAGCCGACCGTCACGGTCCGCGAGACTTCGATCATGTGGAAGATGTCGTCCTCACTGTCCACGCTCACGAGCATCAGGTCCGTGCCGTGCGGGCAGCGGTTGCCCAGGTACGCGTCGGTCAGGGTGACGATCTTCTCTTTCCATTGCCCGGAGTCGGTTTTCGTAACGGTATAGGCCGTCTTCTGCGGGTTGCCGACCGCGTCGTATTCGAGCCGCCACTTGCCGATGCCCTGGTCGAAGTAGACCACGCGCACCTGGAGCGTATGGCCGGCGGCCCGCCGCACCCTGAACAGCCCGTCGTCCACATTGAAGTACATCGTGTCCCAGCCGTTCGCGTGGCTGAACCCGCGCGCAAACCGGCCGAACGGCTGATTCGTGGATCCGACCCGCCACCAGCCCCGGCTCGTGCCGAGCGGGTCGTGTTGGTCCAGATACATCTGGAAATTACCGGGCGGGCACTTCCAGGCCACATCGTTCATCTTGTTGAACCACTGGCTCTCGGTCACGCCGGTCGGCACATCGTTATCGCCCTGTATGGCGCCGTAGGCGGCGAACGCGTTCGCGATGTTGAGGTACCGGTCCGGGTTCGCGCCGCCGTCGGCGCCCTCCCAACTACCACTTGTGTCATACACCAGCTCACCGTACACGGATTCCGGGAACCGCTTCGTATCGGCGCAGTCCAACCCATCACGGAGCGCGAGCCAGGCGCCTTGGCTCTCGAGCGGATCGTGGGTGCCCGCGTAGGTGTTGTACCAACGGAATCCATCCAGGGCTTCGGAGTTGGCCTCTCGCAGAGCGGTCACGGGAATATTCACGAAATCGATGCCCCAGTGCAGCGCGTGAATGAGCGTCCAATAGGTGTTCCAGATTGGCGCTTCCTTGTACCAGCCCGCGTCTTGTGTAGTGAATTCGTCACGCACGAGCATCGGCCATCCGTTCACGTATTGCGTGGCTTCAGGGATCAGTGTGTTCTGCCGGCCATCAAACGTCTTGTGATGCTGGTAGGCGTGAGCCGCGAAGCTGTATTTGCGCCAGGTGCGGGGGTAGTGGGTCTCGAGCCAATCGTGCAGAGTCAAGCCGCCGGGATTGAGCAGAGGGACAATCGGCGGGACCGTATTGCTGTAGGCATCGCAGTATACCGCAAACAGCTCCTTCTGATACGCCTCCCACTCACTGGTGCTGATGTCGTACTGCGGATCGACCGGCTCGCCGTAGTAGGCGTGCGGGTCGCCGCTGCTGCCCAGGGGACACTGGATGCCGATGATGCGGTTGCGGATGTTCGGGGCGTAGCTCTTGACGTGCGCGGCGACCGTGTTGATCATCCGCTTGAAATACGACTTGAAGTCCGGATCAAGGTAATAGGGGTGGTTGAGCGTTGGGTGGGAAATCGTCGTTACCTTCGGCACGCCATTCGTGTAGAGCCAGTCCGGACTGTTGAAGCCGGCGTAGATCCCGATCATGATGTACGGGTGTCCGTTGTCGGCTGCTCTCTGCAAACCTGAGTCCAGCGGACCGAACTCGAACTGATTGTTCGCGGGCTCCAACTCGTCCCAGCATTTGAAGATCAAGGTCCCCTTCAACCACGGCCGCACGTCGGTGTCCAGATACTCGCCGCCCCAGATCCCCCAGATCCCGACGTAGGGTGGCCGACCGGCGGCGTCAACAGGCGTCACGCTTGGCGCCGCAAACAGCAAAGCCAGCAGAATACCCAAAGTGGGCAAAGCGGGTCTTTTCATGTCTATCGTCCCTCGTCACGCTGGATCCAACCTGGCGAAAAGCGCCGCAACCCCTTTCCACCGCACATAATTGTACGTCCGGCGTACCCGGCTGTCTTTAGCCCGAGCCGTATGAATCTTGCACCGATCCGTGGATACCCTTGAAAAACGCAGCAGCCGGTGGGATGATTGATCGAATGCCGTTGTGCTGCATCAAGGAGGGACGGGTTGTGGGAATTTCGAAACCGAACGTCGTCTTCATCTTTCCGGACACGCAAGAAGCCAAGGACACGAGCTGCTACGGCGGCGAAGTGCCGACCCCGCACATCGACCGGCTGGCCGCCGAAGGCATGAAGTTCACGCGCAACCAGTCGAACGGGCCGCTGTGCACGCCGGCCCGCTACAACGTACTGACCGGCCAGTACGCCTCGCGCTGCCGGTCCTTGCCGGTGACCTATCCTCAGGACGACTCGGCGTTCCTGCTGTGGAACACCGACCTGTTGCCCGGCGACCGGACGATCGGGCATGTCTTACAGGAGCAGGGCTACAAGACCGGGCTGTCCGGCAAATGGCATTGCGGCCGGCCCTCGTTGATCCCGATCCCCGCCGACGCCGATCCGCATGAGCCGGCCGTGCGCGATATGCTGCTCGAGAACGACTGTCGGATCTGCGAGTACGTGGCTGGGTTCGGATTCGACGAGGTCTACGCGATGTGCCTGAACAACCCGCGCAGCGCGCACGTGCCGGAGGTCGTGCGCGAGCATAACCAGCCGGAAATCACGAAGGGCGCGCTCGATTTCCTGGAGAAATACAGGGACGAACCCTTCTTCCTACACGTCTGTCCGACGCTCCCGCACGCGCCGGGCGTGCTCGACGTGCTCGAATCCGGTTTGTGGGCATCGCACAGAGGCTATATCGAACCGTTGCCTGACGTGCAGCCGTCCTACGAGGATCTGCTCGCGAGGCTGGACGCATTGAGCTCCGGCGGTAAGCGAAACGGGCACGCCGCGTCCGTCATGTGGATGGACGACGGGGTGGGGGCGATACTCGCCAAGATCGACGAGTTGGGCCTGGCCGAGAACACGCTCGTCATCTTCTCGACCGACCACGGCGCGCGCGGCAAGAACACTTGTTACCACAACTTCACACCCTGCGTGGCACGGTGGCCCGGTGTCGTGGCGCCGGGCTCCGAATGCGAAGAGCTCGTCGGCACCGTCGACATTGCGGCGACGATTCTCGATGCCTGCGGCGTGCCGGCGCCGGACGATCTGCCGATGGACGGCCGAAGTTTCGTGCCGTTGCTGAAGCAGGAAGAGACCGACTGGCCCGACAGCCTGTTCATCGAGTCGACCTACGTGCGCGCCGTGCTGATGAAGGACTGGAGCTACCAGGCGGTCCGGTTCCCGCGCACGCTTCAGCGGCGCGTCACGACGGAGAACCGCCGCGAGTTCACGCAGTCCGGCCGCCCGGCAAGCGCGGCGCGCTACAAAGCGCACACGATCTTCCCCGGCTACTACGACGACGACCAGCTCTACGACCTGCGCGAGGATCCGCTCGAGCAGGTGAACCTGGCGGCGAACTCCGAGTGCGCCGAGAGACTTGCGGAGATGCAGGACCGGCTGCGCGCGTACTCCGAGACGCTGCCCTACGCGTTCGGCGAGTTCAAGAGCTGACTCGAAACTTGCGCGCTCGGCATGATGCTGCAGGGCGAGGCTCCTGTCGGTCCGCCTGTTGCCAAGCCGGCATGAGGCGTGGGGACGACTACACCCCGAGCGCAAACTCCTTGAGGCAAAGCGCCGTGTATTTCGCGAGCGTGTCCGCCGTGAAATCGTTCGTTTCCAGCGCCTCGCCGGCGACCTCGGCTGCCAGCGCGCCGGAGAGCAGCGCGTTGCGGATGCCCTGCCCGGAGACCGGCGCCGCGAAACCGGCCGCATCGCCGAGCATCAACGCGCCGGCCACGGCGCGTTCGCCGAGCCCCGGCCCATTCACTCGCACAGCACCGATCCCCACATTCTCCAGCGTTCCATCCCGCGGGATTCGTGTCTGGATCTGGGGCAGCGCCAGGAATTTGTCCAGGTGCGCCTGTAACGCCGCCACATCGGATTCATCAGACGCAGAGCCCAGCATGCAGCCGATATTGGCGCAGTCTTCGCGGATCGGCACGACCCACGCATGGCCGCGCAGATCGGCCGGATTCCAGTAGAACTCCGCCGTGTTCGGGTGCACGTCGAACCCGCGCAGATAGCCGCGGATCCCCAGCAGCCTGCGTTTCGGGCGGTGGTCCGCGCTCAGAACCGGCTTGCCGCGGGCGCTTGCACTGCCGTCGGCGAACAGCACGAGCCGCGACGGGACCTCCTGCTCGATCCCGTCCTGGTCCAGGACGACGCCGTCTCCGAAATCGCCGTGCACGATCAGCTCCGTTGCCGTGCCGCGCACGAACCGGGCACCCGCCCGCACGGCCAGTTCGTGCAACACCAGGTCGAACCGTTCACGCGCGCAACCGAAACAGCCCGAGCCCGGCGGGCCGTCAGGCAGTTCGGTCGTATGCACCGTCCCGCACGACGTCGCAATCTGCACCCGCCGGATCGGATAGAGCGCGGAAAGATCGAAGTCCTTCTCGATATCGACACCCGCCCGCGCCAGCGCGCCGAGCGTGCCCGGCAGCAGCGCATCGCCGCAGACCTTTGCGCGTGGGAACGTGTGCTTGTCCAACAGCACCACGTCATAGTCCCGCCGCGCCAGGCCAATGGCCGCCGCGGCGCCGGCCGGACCGGACCCGACCACGATCGCGTCATGCATTCTGATGTCTCCCTATTGTCTCCAGGTGCGCCAGCGCCTGTTCGTAGACTTCGTCGTGCTCGCCTTCGGTTTCGGCCGGATCCACGTACTTGAAGAACAGCGCGTGTTCCGGGCGGTTCCCGCTCAGCCGAGAACGGCTCTGCCGAAGCTGTCCGTCCGCCGAATGCCAGCGCACTTCGCCGTCCTGCAGCAGGACATACTGCCCCGTGTATTCCTTGAACTTGTCACGATTGTCGCGGTAGCGCAACGCCTCCTCGCACATGGTGCGGCGCCAGGAAACCCGCAGATCGAGCGGCTCTCGCTCGTGGCAATAGAACACGCCGGGTTCCCGGGGCGCCGGCTCGGACGCGAAATCGATCCGGTCCAGGTCCACCGTCCCGAACCCGCCCTCGGCCGCAACCAACAGCGCATTGCGGTCCCGGAGGAACGGCTGGGTCAGCCAGTCGGTGGTCGGGTCGTGGCCCATCAGGTGCGCCATACAGGCGTCGGTCGCCACGGCGTGATCGCCCGCGATCAGCGTGTCCATGACCCGACCCAGCGCTTCCGCCTTGTTCCATTCCATGCCGGCCTGCGCGACAAGCCCGTCGACCACGTTCAAGGCCGGGTCCAGGATCCGCCCGATGTCGGCGAGCACGTAGGGCATCCGTACGAGATGATGGTAGTACCGGCGCGGCCGGCCCCACGGCGTGCCGGGCATCAGTCCGAACAGGTTCTTCAGGCAGCCGGTGATCCCCATGAGCTTGTGGTTCTTCATCTTGGCCACCGACACGAGCGCGTCCGCGTCGAGCAGCTCGGTCACCATCGTGTATTCCCGGAACATGCGTCCGCCGCCGGGTACCCGGCAGGTCCGGTTCGGCGGCTGTGAGCCGTCCACGTAGCGCACGTCGAATTCGCGCAGGATCGGACCGATCGACATCGTTTCCGCCACCTCGGCATGGTGATGGACCTGCCAGAAACCGGCATCCACGCACACAAGCTCGGCATCGGTCCGTTCCCGTAACAGCCGGAACAGCGCGCGCGCGACCGCATCGCACACCAGTTGACGGCGCCGGCCGCGCCAGATGACGCGCAGCTTCTTGGGAAAATCCTGGTTCAGCTTGACCGCGATCTTGCGCGCCTTCCCGAGCCGCGCCCAAGAGCGCGCAAGCGGCGCGGTCGCACGCGCGAGCGCCTCATAGACCGCCTCGTCGTCCGCGCGATGGTCGCAGCGCACGGCGCGTACCGCGTAATCGGTTCGGGCGGCGGGCGTCAGACTGCCAACGTCCTGTCCGTTGTCCGTCATACGCCATAGACGATAACACTCGGCTTTTGGCTCTTCAAGTCGCGCGCCGCCGGCAAGGCGGGTTGGCAGGTCTCGGCGATCGGGCTGGGCACCTGGAACATCGGCAACCAGTGGGGCGAGCTCGACGACGCGACCGCGTGGGCTACCGTGCGTGCCGCGTTCAAGCACGGTGTGAACCTGTTCGACGTCGCCGAGTCGTACGGGGTTCCGAACGGGCTCTCGGAGGAACGGCTCGGCGTCGCGCTGGCCGGGATCCGGCGTCGAGTTCGACTATTCGCTGCTGAACAGAGCGGCGGAAGCGGCGTTGCTGCCGTATTGTCTGGAGAACAGCATCGCTGTTCTGATCCGCGGCCCGCTCGCCCAAGGGCTGCTGTCCGAAGCCCCCGGGCCCGGCGAACACAGCACTTTGATGAAACGCTCGGGCATCGGCATGCAACTATACAGATGAAGCCAGCCCGTGCGGCGCGTCGCTTGATGGCGCGATGCGGCCACGGGCGAAATGACGTTGAGCTGAAGGCACGCCTGAGGACAAACAGCAGGAGAGGGGAGCACAGCACCATGACCGCCGCAGGCACAGAGACCGATTCGGACACCGCGATACGACCCTACGCCAAGAACCCCTGGTACTGGCAGTACCGGGGCCGCCCGATCATGCTGATCGGCGGGAACTGGCAGGACAACCCGTTCCAGTGGGCGACCGCCGAGTCGATGGACGAGGCGATCGGGCAGCTGGATCTGCTGCAAGCGGTCGGCGGCAACTACTGCCGCTGCGTGATCAATGCGCGCAGGCAGGCGTTTCCGGCACACAGCTCCGAAGGCATGGCGATTCCCTACCTCAAGAACGGGGACGGCAGGTACGATCTCGAGAAGTGGAACGAGGAGTTCTTCGCCAGGCTGGATGCCTGGCTGCGGGAAGCCTACGCGCGCGGCATCATCGTGGAGATGGAACTGTGGGACGGAACGCTCGCGGTCAACTGGAAAGACCCGCACAACCCGTTCCGGCCCGAGCACAACGTCAATTACGAGCTGGATGAGGTGATCCTGGACGAGCGGGGCTGGGGCAACTGGCACGAGAACTTCTCGCAGGCGGTACCCGCGCTCAAGAACGATCCGATCCTGATGCGCTACCAGGAAGCGCTGATCGGCCGCATCCTCGATGTCAGTCTGCAGTACGACAACGTGCTGTACGGCATCTGCAACGAGGACACGATGCCCGCCGAGTTTGCCGAGCATTGGGCAGCATTCATCCATCAGCGCGCGCAGAAGAAGGGCAAGTCCGTCTGCGTCACGGACCACAAGCAGATCTACCCGATGACCGGGATCGGGCTCGACCAGAACGCGCTGGGCTCCGTGATCGAGAATACCGAATTGTTCCAGCACGTTCAGGAGTCCACGCTTTCGAGCTGCTACCCGCAGGAGCAGTACGACAGCACGTTGGCGCTCCGCCAACTCGTCCGCGAGCAGGGCGCGATCCGGCCGATCAACTACGACAAGAGTTTCTGGTTCATCCAGAGTTTTGGCGACGGCTGGCGCGAGAAACAGCCGGGCAACGACGCGCTCGCCGCGATGCGCCTGTGGATCGGCGTTTTTGCCGGGGCTGCCAGCTACACGTTTCACCGAGACTTGCCCGCCGATCCCGGTTGGACCATGGGGCTTGGGCTCAACCCGCTCGCGCAGACGCACCTGAAAAGCATGCGCATGTTGCTGGACACGATCGATATTTTTGGCATGGAACCCGCCTCCGAGCTGATCAGCGGCGAGCGCTGCGAGAACCAGGCCTATGTGCTCGCCGAGCCCGGCAAACAATACGCCGTGTACTTCCCCGGCGCGGACTACGACCGCGACGCGGGCCGGAACCGCGCGCTCGAGAACCGGATCCAGCTCGAGCTCGCGCCCGGCGCCTACACGCTGAAACGGCTCGACATCGCCGGGAACCGCTGGGAGAGCGAAACGAAGCTCGAGGGCGGCAAGCAGACGGTCGAGGCGCCCGCCGGCCAACAGGCTCTCGTCGCGCAGCGCGCTTGTCCTTAGCGTCGTTTCGTGTGTAGCGGGCGGTTCTCTCCTTGGTTGCGGCTCGGCCGCCGTGAGAACCTCTGTGGTGAAATATCTTCCGTGCCCCGCCCTCATTCGCGTTTGCGGCGTTTGCGGGCGCGCTGTTTCGTCGGCTCGGCCGGGGCGGTGGGGTCGTACTTGGGGTTCGGCTCGGTCGGGACCGGCGCGTTGATGTCGGCGCGCCATTTTCGGAGCAGCCCGAGCAACTCCTCGCGCTTCTCGGGCCTGGACGCCGCGAGGTTGGTCTGTTCCCCGATGTCGTCGGCCAGGTTGTACAGCTCGATGTAGCCGTCCTCGAAGTATTCGATCAGTTTCCAGTCGCCTTTGCGCACGGCGCCCGCCGGCCGTGTCCGGAAATGCTCGTCGCGCGCGCCCCGGGCTTTGCCCTGCAGGTAGGCCGGGAAATGCCAGTAGAGCGCGCGGTCCCCGAGCGCATCTTTACCGCGCAGCAGCGGTACGATACTCTCGCCGTCCAGCACCTGGCCCTCGGGCCGTTTCGCGCCGGCCATTTCCAGGAACGTCGGATACAGGTCCGTGGTGATGACCGGCACGTCGCATTTCGTGCCCGGCTGGATCTTGCCCGGCCAGCGCACCGCCGTGGGCACCCGGATCCCGCCCTCGTTCAGCATTCCCTTCTGCCCGCGCAGCGGCGCCATCGACGTCACCATTTGCAGCCCGCCGTTATCGGATCCGAACACCACCACGGTGTCCTCGGTCAACCCGTGCCGGTCCAGCTCCGCCAGGATCCGGCCCACCCCCTGGTCCGTGCTCTCGATCATGGCCGCGTACACGGGCGTCTTCTTCCGGAATGCGCCCGGCTTCTTGCGGTACTTGGCCGTGATCTCCTTCTTTGCCTGGATCGGCGTGTGCACCGCATAGTGCGGCAGATACAGGAAGAACGGCTTATCCTTGTTGGTCGCGATGAATTGGCAGGCCTCCTCGGTCAACCGGTCGGTCAGGTATTCGCCCTTCGGCGCATCTTCGATGTTCGGCAGCTTGTACGGCGCGAAATAGCCGGCCGGTGGCAGGCCCCAGCGCCCGCCGCCGATATTCACATCGAACCCCTGTGCGATCGGGCCGTGTGTCGGGTCGTCGCCCATATGCCATTTGCCCATGCTCGCGGACACGTAGCCGAAGGGCTTGAGCGCCTCCGCGATCGTGACGATGGCGGGACTCAGCTTCGTCTTGTTCGGGGTCGGAATCAACTTGCGATGCTTCGCGCTGCCGCGGGCCGGGCTGCGTACGGTGTAGATGCCATGCCGCGGCGTGTACTGGCCGGACAGGATGCAGGCCCGGGTCGGCGCGCAGTTCGGCCCGTTCGTGTAGGCGTTTGTGAAGACCACGCCCTCGGCGGCGAGCCGGTCGATGTTCGGGGTCTCGTAGAACGTGTTGCCCATGAACCCGACATCGCGCCAGCCCATGTCGTCGATCAGGATGTGCACAATGTTCGGACGCCGCGCCGACCGCGCTGCCCCGGCCCGCCGCGGCAGCGCCAGCGAGGCCGCGCCGAGTGTCGTCAGCTTGATAAATTCGCGTCGTTGCATCCGTTCCTCATTCAACCAGCTTATACCCGCTCCCGTGCACGGTCAGGATGTGGCGCGGCTCCCGCTCGCCGGAAAGCTGCTGGATCTTCTTGCGCAGGTTCGTGACGTGATAGTCGACAACACGGTCGGTCGGCGCGGCGTCCGCGCCCCAGACCCCGTCGAGAATCTTCGCGCGGCTGACCGGCTCGCCCTTATACGCCGCAAGCGTGCGCAGGACCCCGCCCTCGTGTGTCGAGAGCGAAACCGTATCTGTCCCGTTCGTCATCGTCTGCCTGAGCAGATCCACCTGGATCTTTCCGAACGAGACGGATTCGAGCCGGTCGGTCTTCCCACCCCCGCGCCGCAGCAGCGCACGCACGCGCGCCAGGAACTCCGGTACGCTGAACGGCTTGGTCAGGTAATCGTCCGCACCGAGTTCGAGGCCGAGCACCTTGTCGCTGTCCTCGGCCCTGGCCGTGAGCATCAGCACCGGCATGCGCAGGTCCTTCGCGCGCAGCTCGCGCAGCATGTCCAGCCCGTTCATGCCCGGCAACATCACATCCAGCACGATCAGGGCCGGATGCTCGGCCTCGGCCAGCCGCAGGCCCGTGTGTCCGGTGTCCGCAAAGCTCAGCGTGTAGCCTTCCGGCTCCAGCACCTTGCGGAGCTGGTCCCGCAGCGGTTGCTCATCCTCGACCAGCAGTATGCGCGTCGTGGCCACAAACCATAGTCTATGCCGCATGCCCGGCCCAGACAATGGGGAAATCGCGGACCGCGGCAGGTTCCGTTTCCGTCCGCCGTGACAACGGCGGGCGCGCCGCGGAAATCTGCCCCACGCCCTGTCCGAAGCGACGCCCAGGAGTGTGCGCAGCTATTTCGAACGCCGCTTGAAACGCGTGTGACCGCCCTTCGTTGGGCTGCCCGGCGGCGCGCTTATCGCACAGAACAAAACCATCGCGCCGTCCGCCTCTTTCAGGACCAGTGACTCGAGGGACATCGCGCCCCGCAGCGTCATGGACGTACGCATGCTGCGGCTCCTGCCGCCCCTCGCGTTGTGGGAGGTCTGAATCTTGGCCTGGGCCATTCGGGCGTGCTCCGCCCGTGCACGGCTCTTGGCGCGATCAAAGAGCCTGCCCCGGAGCGTATTGTCCGTCACGGGCTGCGTGCCGAACGCTACCTTATGCCCTTCTTTCACGCAAGTGCCCGGCCGCACGAACCACGCGGGCACACCGGCCGGCAGCTCAGGCAGCTTCGGCGCGGCGGCGGCCGGTGCGTCCCGATCCTTGACGCCGAGCAGCGCATATGCGGCGTAGACGCCTTTCCTGCTCTTGCGCCAGTGGCATTCCAGCACAGTCGAGTCTTTGAGCTCGGCCTGTTGGTCCTGCGCCGGATCGGCCGGCGCGTTGTCCGCCATGGCATGCCGGGCCTCGCTTCGTGCGCGGTCCAACGCGACGGACAGAAGCTTGGCTTCCCCCTTGCCAACGCGCACGCTGTAATGGGGATATCGCTGCCGCGCCGCGGACACATCCTTCACCCACGCGGGCTCCGGCAGCGCTGCGAACGCTGCCGGAGCCGCGAACAGGATCGGGCCGGTCGAACCGCGAAACTGGCGGTCGCCTTTCAGCTCGGATACATAGGTGATTGTGTAGCGCTTGCCCCACGCGAAGTCGAAGGTGCACGGCTGCGGACCCAACCTCTGCCCGTTCACCGCGATCACCACGTTGCTGCCGTGCCCGAACCCGTCGAGCGTGTAGACCTCTGCCTGCGCGGCAGTCGCGAGAAGAAGCGCGCCCGTAATCAGTGCGCGCACCGTGGTCGTCGTTCCGATCATCTGATGTCTCCTTTCTTGTCTGCATGCGTCATCAGTCCGATTCCCCGTGCGTCCGCAGAATCTATCGTCTTCCGTCCTCCTCCTACAACGAGTGAACCGATCTGCTGTGCTCATGCTTACCCCGCCGTGTTGCGGTTCCCGTCAGAATGTTGCGTGGAAGCATACAGCAAGCGCCGCCCGCATGTTACGGACAGACTGCGAGGAGTTGTTGGATTGTGTTAGCGGCCCGCAGGGAGGGGCGCTGGTCATTGGTCACCAGTCATCTCCCACTGGGGGGTTGACGCGGGTCAAGGCAGAGCGCAGTGTTCCAATTTCCAATTTCCAATTTCCAATTTCCAATTTCCAATTTCCAATTTCCAA